>Ga0181553_10005132_pt1 | contig 11016 bp, 9 predicted proteins | sample 011ome_17_FD_133753 | JGI IMG/M metagenome (GOLD analysis project Ga0181553, IMG submission 133753) | Coastal salt marsh microbial communities from the Groves Creek Marsh, Skidaway Island, Georgia - 011502XT metaG (megahit assembly) | ecosystem: Environmental > Aquatic > Marine > Intertidal zone...
AGAGGTTTTGATGAATTTTTTGGTTTTCTTACAGGCGGTCATAGATACTTTCCTGAGGAATGGACATTAGAGGATGAAACTAAGGTAAAAAGTCAAGGTGATGCTTACAGAACTAAACTATTAAGAAATGATCAACGTGTTGAGGAAAATGAATATTTGACTGATGCATTATCACGTGAAGCCATTGACTTTATTGATAGAAATAACGATAATCCTTTTTTTCTTTATCTAGCATATAATGCTCCACATGGTCCATTACAGGCTACAAAGAAATATTTAGATAGGTTTGATCATATCGAAGATAAAAGAAGAAAAACTTACGCAGCAATGGTTAGTTCTGTTGATGATGGAGTAGGTGGTATAATAGACAAGTTAAAACAACATAATATTTTAGATAATACTATTATTTATTTTTTATCAGATAATGGAGGGTCAAAATTTAACTCATCAAATAATTATCCCTTAAAAGGGTTTAAGGGAGAGTTATATGAAGGAGGATTAAAAGTCCCTTTTGTTATGCACTGGCCAGCTAAAATAAAACCAAATACTGTTTTTGAAAAACCTGTTATTTCCTTAGATATTTTTGCAACTATTAAATCTGTGATTAATCCTAGCCTTGAATTAAAAAATCCATTACATGGAAAAAACCTAATGCCATATATAAGTGGAAACAGTAATGATGCTCCCCATGATTATTTATTTTGGAGAAATAATGGCCATCAACCTCCTCAAGAGGACGGAACTAGACCAAGATATATTACATGGGCTTTAAGGACATTAGATCATAAATTATTAATTAGACGAAATGATTCAATGTTTTTTGATTTAGAAAATGATATTTCTGAATCTAAAAATATTAAAGATTCTCTTTTGAAAAGTTTTAATTTATTAAACTCAAAAATCGAAGAATGGAATCAATCAAATCTTGATCCTATTTTTTTAGGTCTAAAAGATAACAAGCTTTACAATAAATTAAATCCAAATCGATTTAAAAATTAGGAATTTTTTAATCCATATCTTGAAATAAAAATAAAACAAAATAGCGGTAGTATAAACGAAAGGTTTATTTCTGAAATACCCAAAATTTTAAAATCATTCACACCATACCCTCCTAAATCTATTATCATAGCTTGAAATTTTGGCATTAATGCACCTCCAACAATTGCCATAATTAATCCTGCTGACCCCAACTTACTTTCTTCTTGTTTCAAATTAAGAAGAGAAATGCCATAAATTGTAGGAAAATTTATTGACATAAAGAAGGAAATTCCAACAAGAGAATACAGTCCAAATTTTCCTTCAATTAATATTGTCAAAATTGAAAAAATTATTGCAAATAGTCCAAAAAGCATTAAAAGTTTCCCATCCTTAAAATGTTTTAATAAATATGTTCCGAATGCTCTTCCAAAGAAAAAAAGAATAAATGCTGCCATTTGATAATAGCCTGCAGTAACATTATCAATATTAATTGCCTCAGAGTATTGATATATGTATGTCCAGCACATAATTTGGGCACCAACGCAACAAGCTTGTGCTAAAACTCCATTTGTATAATTTTTATTTTTAATTAATTTTTGGAAGATAAATACTGTTTTTTCAGTATCACTTTCATCCTTTATATTTGGCATTTTAGTCAAGCTAAATAAGATAAATACGACTATAATTATTAAACCAAGAATCACGTATGGATCTCTTATTACAAGAAGATCAGTTGTTTTAATCAGGTTTTTAGAAACTTCATCTAGAATACTAAAATCAGTAATTTCATCTGATCTAAGTTTTTTTAAAACATATTGTTGGGCTATAATTAAACCTAATATTAAGCCTAACGGATTAAAAGATTGTGCAAAATTTAATCTTTGAGTTGCAGTTTCTTTTGGACCCAATTCAAGAATGTATGGATTAGCAGCAGTTTCTAGAAATGCCAAGCCAAATGTTAAAATGTATAAACCAATACAAAAAAACCAAAACTCCTGAGAAATAGCTGCAGGATAAAAAAGTAAAGCACCAATTGCATAAAGTGCAAGTCCAGTAAGAATACCAATTTTATATGAATATTTCCTAATCAATAATGAAGCAGGTAGCGCCATACAAAAATATCCTCCATAAAATGCCATTTGAACCCAGGCAGCTTCTGTATTTGATAATTCTAAAACTTTTTTAAATGCTTGAACCATTGGGTCTGTTACTGCATTGGCAAAACCCCATAATGCAAATAATGATGTCAATAAAATAAACGGAAAAATTAATTTTTTGGGGATAATAGGGGTCTTTCTATTTATCATTTTATTCTCTTTAATTGTAAATCTGAAATATCACTACAACTAAGTTGATCCATTATCTGACTTAATTGTTTTTTAAGCATAGTTATAGTGTGTGTACCGCCATTCTTTCCTAATGCAGAAACTCCATACATAAATGTTCTTCCAAGAAAACAAAAATCTGCTCCACATGACATTACTCTTGCAATATCTGCTCCACCTCTAATTCCACTATCCATCATAATTTTTATTTTATTCTTATATTTTGGAATTATTAAATTCATAGAGTCAATAGTAGCTTGTCCAACATCTACTTGCCTTCCTCCATGGTTTGAAACAATAATTCCATCAAGCCCAATATTGTAAGCTTTTTCTACATCATGAATTGATTCAACACCTTTTATTACAAGCTTTCCTTTCCAATTATCACGAATCTTTTTGATTTTTTCTTCATTTAATCTACCAGAAAAAGTTATATCCATAAATTTCGCTAACTGATTTAAATTTAAATTCTCTGGCATATATGGTTTTAAAATTTCAAAATTTGGTTGACCATTCTTTAAAGTTTGTATTAACCATTTTGGTTTTTTTATTGCTTCTAGAATATTTTTAATACTCATTTTTGGAGGCATAGATAATCCATTTCTTATATCTCTTGGTCTATATCCAAAAGAAGGAACATCTGAGAGTATGACTAATACAGGACAACCTGCATTTTCAGCTCTTTTTAGAATATCTATAGTTACTTCTTCTTTAGCAGGATGATATAATTGAAACCAAGCATTTCCCTCAGTAATTTCAGAAATTGTTTCAATACTAGATGTTGTAACTGTACTCAAAATGAATGGAATGTTATTATCAAATGCAGCTTTTGCTAAAATTTCAGGAGACTTAGGCCACATTAGACCTTGCAACCCAATTGGAGATATTCCAAATGGTGCATCGTAATTTTTTCCAAAAAGCTCAGTTTTTAGATTTGTAGTTTTATAATCAATTAAATACTCTGGTTTAAGTTCAATTTTTCTTATTCTTTCAGTGTTTTTTTTGATATTGACATCTTCATTGCAGCCTCCATCTAAATATTCAAATGCAAATTTTGGAATTCTTTTTTTTGCCAGTTTACGTAAATCTTCTACTGAGGGATATCTGTTGTCCATTAAAATATTATTTATTTAAATCAAAAATTTTAGTCATTAAAACCCATTTAGAGCCCTTATCAGAGTGAGGCAAAGCTTGTTGATAATTCCACATCAATTCTTCCCATTTTTGAACTTTAGGATTTTCTAAATCCATTTTTAATTTTTTTTCAAAAGAGAATGTTTTATCAACTTCAATTATCATAAAAAGTCTATTACCAGTATTATATATTTCCGCATTTATAATTCCTGAGTCTTTTAAGCTTTTAGTTATTTCAGGCCATATATCTTTGTGATAATCTTTATACTCTTTAATCTTATTTACATCATCTTTAAGATCCAATGCTAAACAATATTTTTTCATTTTATTGATTAATTAAAGCTCTATCAAGATGAGTATAACCACCATCGATATAAATAAGTTGACCTGTAGTGTGACTTGAACGCTCTGAAAGTAAAAAAACCACTGTATTAGCAATTTCTTCTACAGTTGTCATTCTTTTTTCTAGTGGGATATTGTTTTCTATTGATTTTAGCTTTTTATCTGGATTTTCACATTGATTTATCCATTTTTCATACAGCGGGGTTAGACATTCTGCTACAATAACAGAGTTTACTCTAATCGAATATGGCAATAATTCAACAGCCCATTCTCTCGTAAGAGCATTTCTTCCTCCGTTAGCAGCAGCATATCCAGATGTTTTTCCTTGTCCAGTTGTTGATACTTTTGATCCAATATTAACAATCGATCCCTTATTTTTCTTTAATTCAGGAAGAACAAGTTGGGCCATTTTATAATAATGTGCCAAATTATTTTTAATCGAAGAAAGAAAATCTTCATAATTCCCGTTTTCTAGTCCTATTCCATCGTTAACACCTGCGTTATTCACTAAACCATCAATTCTTCCAAATTCTTTTATAATTTCATTTACAGCTTTTTCGCACTCATCTGGTTTGCTAAGTTCTGCAAAAGCATATCCAATTTCATTTCCATTTTCTATATAATTTGACACTTCTTTTAAAATATCTTTTTTATTTCTTCCAATAATTACTGGAATCGCTCCTTCATTAACTAAAAGATTAACAATACCTGCACCTATTCCTTTTGAACCTCCAGTTACTACAATTACTTTTTTGTTTAACAGTAATTCCATACTACAAATTATAAATTTTAATAGCATTAGTGCCCATAATATTGTCTATTATTTTTTTTGAGCAATTCTCAAGATAATTATGAATTATTTTTATTGTTTGATTGTATGATGCTGCAACCAAACATACTGGCCAATCTGATCCAAACATAATTCTTTCTGTTCCAAAGCAGTTAAAAATAACATCTAAAAATGGTATAAAATCATTGTTATTGAATTTAAAGTTTTGTGTTTCAGTAACCATTCCTGAAATTTTACAACTAACATTGTGATTTTCAGATAATAGTTTAATACCATATTTCCACTCATCTGAAATTGGTTTTGAAATATTTGGTTTTGCTATGTGGTCTAAAATAAATGTTTGATCTGGAAACTTTTTTACTAGTTCTACAGCATTCATGATTTGATGAGGATATATAAGTAGATCGAATGTTAGATTATATTTTTTTAGTTTGCTGATTCCATGTTGAACATCTTTTCTAAGTAAATAATTTTTTTTTTCTGCTTGAACAATATGTCTTAGTCCTTTAAAACAAGGGTTTATTGAAAAATGTTCTAAGCGATTATCAATATTATCAGAAGTTAAATCAATCCATCCAACTACACCCTTAATAAAAGAATTGGAGCGTGCACAATTAATTAAAAATTGTGTTTCAATTTCAGATTGGTCAGCTTGAACTGCAATGCATCCATCAACTCCATTTTCATTTAGTATTGGTTCTAAATCTTTGGGCAAAAAATTTTTTCTAATTATTGACATTGAATCATCAATCCAAGAATCTCTAACAGAATCATAATTCCAAAAATGTTGATGACTATCAATTACCATATTTTTTACAAATCTGTCTTGACACACCTAACTTTTCAATTCCTAATTCCATTACATCTCCATCTTTCAAATATTTAGCAGGTTTAAGACCAAGACCCACACCAAAAGGGGTTCCAGTTGAAATTACATCGCCTGGGAGTAAAGACATATATTGACTTATATAACTAACTACATATTCTACATTAAAAATAAAATCTGAAGTACAACTATTTTGCATAGTTTCTCCATTAAGTTTCAACCATAATCTAAGATTATTAGGATTTTCTATTTCATCACGAGTAGCTAAAAATGGACCTAAAGGAGCAAAGCTGTCGCAACTTTTACCTTTTACCCATTGACCAGATCTTTCTAACTGAAATTCTCTTTCACTAATATCATTATGAAGCATATATCCAGCAACATAATCTAAAGCATCATCTTTACTTACATAGCTTGCTTTTTTTTCTATAACTATTGCTAATTCAACTTCCCAATCAGTTTTTGAACTATTCATAGGTATAATCACAGGGTCATAAGGACCAACTATTGCTGAACTAGCTTTGAAAAAAAGAACCGGTTCCTCTGGAATATCCATACCACTTTCAGCAGCATGTTGTGCATAATTAAGTCCAACGCAAACTATTTTGGAGGGTCTGGCAATAGGTGGACCAATTCTTACACTATCAATAATAATTGGACATACATCTTTATTTTTTTTCAACCAATTTTTTAGTTTTAAAATTCCTTCATTTGCAAAAAAATCTTCATTGTAATCTTCTACAAATGATGAAACATCTAATCTTGTATCATTATCCAAAAGAATACCTGGTTTTTCATTGTCAATTTCTCCAAATCTTATAAGTTTCATAATTAATTATTTTGAGTTAAGCTTTATAAATCCCCCATCAATATTGTAATTTGAGCCTGTTATAAAACTGGATTCATTAGAGCATAAAAACAAAGCTAAATCAGCAATTTCATTTGGTTTTCCCATCCTTCCAATGGGTTGTGTTTTCGAAAGATTTTCAAATATTTTCTTTTCTTTTCCAGGATATTTTTTTTTTATAAATCCATCTACAAAGGGAGTGTGAACCCGAGCAGGAGAAATACAGTTACATCTGATATTATAATTCAAATAATCTTTTGCAATAGAATATGTCATACTAAGTACAGCACCTTTTGACATTGAATAAGCAAATCTGTCATAAATTCCAACTGATGAAGCTATTGATCCTATATTAAGTATTACTCCATCATGATTTTTTTTCATGGATTGTATACATGCCTTTGTACAATTGTAAACACCTTTTACGTTGATATTATATAGTTTATCTAATTCATCTTCATTACAATTTTCAATATTTCCAACATGAGCTATACCGGCATTGTTAACTAAAATATTAATTTGAGTTTTTTTATTAATCTTTTGTACAATATTTTCTACTTCATTTAAATTAGACACATCGCATTTGTGTATTGTAGCTTCAAATCCTTTCTTTTTAATTTCATCAACAGTTTTTTTACCATTATTTAGATCTGTGTCAATGATATTGACAAAAGCTCCTTTTTCAGCAAATGTTGTTGCAATTGCTTTTCCAATTCCACTAGCTCCGCCAGTTATTAAAGCAACTTTATTTTCTAAAGAAAATTTAATATTCATAGAATCTATTTATAAAGAAATTCCTCTTTTCCAAGGTATAAAATCATTTTGATTTAATCTTCTGGCTTTTACTTCTTTTTCTCCACTAGCTACGCACACTATAAAATTCAACAACTCTTTTGCACATTCATCAATACTTTTTTTACCATCTATAATTGATCCGGTATCAAAATCTATTAGATCACTCATTTTATTAAATACATGTGTATTAGATGAAATTTTTAAAACTGGCACAGCTGGATTTCCTGTTGGTGTGCCTAAACCGGTTGTAAATAAAATAATATTTACACCAGATCCAGCCAGTCCAGTTGTTGATTCAACATCATTACCTGGGGTACACAACAGATTTAAACCACTAATTTTAATTTGTTCAGTATAGTCTAAAACATCTACAATTGGAGAGGTACCTCCTTTTTTTGCTGCACCAGCAGACTTAATCGCATCTGTAATCAATCCATCCTTTATATTTCCTGGGGATGGGTTTGCGTAAAAGCCAGAACCAACCTCAGCAGCTTTTGAATTATAGTTAGTCATTAATTCATTAAATTTTGTTGCTATTTCAAGATTCTGACATCTATTTATTAACTCTTGCTCGACACCGTTTAATTCAGGGAATTCAGAAAGAATCGCAGATCCTCCCAATCCTATGATTATATCAGAAACTAATCCTAATGTTGGATTTGCAGAAATTCCAGAAAAACCATCAGATCCTCCACATTCTAGCCCAATTGTAAGTTTACTTAAAGGAGCAGGAGATCTTTTAATTTTATTAACTTTTATTAATCCAACAAATGTTTTTTTTATTGCTTCAGCAATATATGTAGATTCAGATTTACTATTTTGTTGCTCTAGATAATAGATTGGTTTTTTAGAATTAGGAGAAATTTTATTAATTGCTTTTTTCATTAGACTTATCTGTGCATGTTGACATCCTAAACTTAAAATTGTTGCTCCTGCAACGTTTGGATTATTGATATAGCCTGCAAGCAAATTACAAAGAGTTATAGAATCATATTTTGAACCGCCACAGCCACCATCGTGTGTTAAAAAATAAATACCATCAACATTTGGAAATAGAGGGTTACTTTTTTTCTTATAACTACCGTGATTAAGTTGAGTATTTAGAATATCTTCCTCCGAACACCCCTTTTTGTATTTATTTATTAATTCACTTAAATCATAATCCTCATCATCAAAGCTTGAATAGCCTAAGGATTTAATTATATTTTTTTTAATTTTTTCAATATTTCTGTTTTGACAAAAAACTAATGGAATTATCAGCCAATTATTTTCTGTACCTACTTTTCCATCACCACGATGATATCCTAAAAATGACATTTTTGAAAAATTCTCAGTACTGGGAGGAATCCATTTTTGTTTGGATTCTTGTTTTGGAATTTTATAATCTTCAGTTTCATGAATAATATTTAAAGTACTAATCAGCTCTCCAATCATTATTCTTTTTTTTGCTTTACCTACAACAACTCCATACATAAATATTGGATCACCTACTTTTAAGTTTTCAATTGAAAATTTATGTTTTGCTTTTATATTATTCTTGAGTTTTAAGGATGGATTTAGATTGATAATTTCATCCTTTTTTAAATCTTTTAAAGCAACTATTATATTGTCTTTTTCGTGTATTTTAAGTACTCTTTTGTTCAAGTTATTGTTAAAATAAAAAAAAGTAAACTATAAAAGTATAAATGTTTAATTAATATTATTTTTCATCTTTGCATAAAGATTTAGTTTACATGAAAAATTTTTTAATTTTCAATTTATTGATAATACTTTTTCTATCATGTGCTAATCTTTCGTCTGAACCTAAACTTGGAAAATATAGAGCCGAAATGATAACTATGGATGGCTCAATTCTTCCATTTAATTTTGAACTTCTAAAAAAATCAGAACAACTTATAATGAAAGTTGAAAATGGTGAGGAAACTCTTATTTATGATGAAATAAGAATAGAATCAGATTCAATTAAAATCTTTATGCCTCCATTTGATGCAGTGATTATAGTTAAATCAGAGGGAGAATATTTAAATGGAAGATATTTAAAGGAAGAATCTGGTATAGAAACACCATTCAAAGCTTTTTTAAGTAATGAGCCTAAATTTAGATCTAATATTAATGCAAATATTGATTTAAATGGAAAGTTTAAAACTGAATTTAGGCCTGAAAAACCCTACCCAGGTTTAGGATTATTTACTCAGAATGGAAACTTAATCTCTGGTACATTTAAAAAGAATTCAGGTGATACAAGGTATCTGTCAGGTATAGTTTCAGGAGATTCAATTTATATGTCAACTTTTGATGGGGCACATCCTTATTTAATTAAAGCGGTTAAGATAGGTGATACGATTGAAGGTAATTTGTATTATCAAAGTAATTCAATAACTAAATTTTGGATGGTTAGTGATGATAATTATGAACTTCCCAATAAGAAAGAATTAACCAAGTTAAAAGAAGGATATAATACCATTGACTTTAGTTTTAAGAATACGAAAGGAGAAATGATAAGTTTTTCAGATGATGAATTTAAAAACAAAGTTAACGTTATTCAAATCATGGGAACATGGTGTCCAAATTGCCTAGATGAAACTCAGTTCTTTTTATCCTATTTAAAAGAAAATAAATTTGAAGACTTATCATTTATAGCATTAAGCTTTGAAGCTGCAAAAACCGAAGAAAAAGCTATGAAAAGAGTTCAAAGTTTAATTGATAGGTTTGACATTCCTTATCCAGTTTTATTAGCTCAATATGGTAGTACTGACACAAAGCTTGCAGCTGAAAAACTCCCAATGCTTGATGGAATTCGTGCATATCCGACAACTATTTTAGTTGATAAAAAAGGAAATGTAAAAAGTATTTATACAGGATTTGATGGACCTGCTACAGGAAAAGCTTTTGAAGATTTTAAGAATAATTTCAACCAAGAAATTGTAGAGTTATTAAACCAATAAGAATAAAACGGCTATACTATAAAGTATAACCGTTTTATTATTTTAGTAGCGGGAGCAGGACTCGAACCTGCGACCTTCGGGTTATGAGCCCGACGAGCTACCTACTGCTCTATCCCGCGATGTGGATGGCAAATATAAAATAAATTTTTAAAACTGTATCTAGAATAAACTCTCTAGATAAATTTTGATAATAACTTATCATCCCAAATTCCCCAGAAAGCTCCTACATCACCCTCACTATCAATTTTCCAAGATTCATCAAATGATGAAAAGTAGAATATTTCAATATTATCTTGTTTTGACCATCTTTGAGTGTTCAAAAAATATTTTAAAAAATTCTTTTCAGACGGAAAGGATCCCTCATAGTTAGTTCCTTTACTTGGCCAACCTGTTTCAGTTATAATTACTCTTTTTCCATTACCAACATCTCTTGCATGGTAATACATTTGTTTCATGTATATCAGTGAGTAATCTATATCACATCCTTCCCAAAAAGGATAACAATTTGTAAGAATAACCTCACATGCTTCAGTTATATTTGGTCTTTCTGAAAATTCATAATAAGCATCGACATATCCAACAGGAACATCAGCGTTAATTCCCTCTTTCGCATGATTGATATAACTTATAAGTTCTTCTTCACTTATGTCTTTCCTGTACATTACTTCATTTCCAACAGCAGCAATATCAACATATCCATCATTGCACAACTTGATTAAATTTTCAACTTCACAATCATTCTGCTCTTTATCTTTTCCTAACCAAGCTCCAACTAATGTTTTAAAGCCTAAATCTTTAGCCAATACAGGGATTCTAGAGTTTTCATCAGAACAGGAAAAAGTTCGTATCCAACTCACATAAGGTTTAATTATTTCTAATTTTTCTAAAATTTGCTTATCTGAAATCTTTGATCCCGGTTTTTGATTTTCATCATAAACACTAAAGCAAATTCCATGAATCTTTCCTTTTAGTATTTTTTTACAATAGGTTTTTAATTCTTTAACACTTAATTTATTAATGTCTAATCCAGCAAG
>Ga0181553_10005159_pt1 | contig 10976 bp, 13 predicted proteins | sample 011ome_17_FD_133753 | JGI IMG/M metagenome (GOLD analysis project Ga0181553, IMG submission 133753) | Coastal salt marsh microbial communities from the Groves Creek Marsh, Skidaway Island, Georgia - 011502XT metaG (megahit assembly) | ecosystem: Environmental > Aquatic > Marine > Intertidal...
GATTAGTCTGTCATTTACCGCTTGAAAAGCCGATCGAGTTTTGCCGCCAGGCGTTGATTCAGTGCCATAAATTTACGGGCATAAGGGTCGACCTTACCGGGTTGATATTTATTAAGCAGCCAAATCCCCAGTGGCAGTATGATCAGTGCTGGACCGGGAAGGATAATAAATAACACCCCAACAAACAGAATCAAGCATGCCAACAGGGTCATGAACAGATGGGTAATTTTTTTCACTATTTATGCATTCCTTATAACCATTTGACTCAGACAATGAATGTCATGTTGAGCCTTATTGTTAATTGTGAAGCAAACTTCGTTCCAGAGATTAAACCGCAATAAATACAATAACTTACCTTATCTAACTAATCGGATATTGCGTTTTGTTGGTGTAAGCGACTAAGATGTGGTCAATTATCAATACTCGATGAACAGGTCGTATGTACATCCCTAAACACTTTCAAATGCCTGAATCAGATCATGCTGAATTTATAAGACAATTTCCGCTGGCAACGATGGTTATCGCCACCGACAAGCCAATGCTAGCGCAATGTCCCCTGATATATAATTTTGCTGAGCAACAATTGCTCGGACATTTTGCCGCCAACAACCCGATTATTGAGTGTATACATTCCGGTCAACCGGTCACTGCTCTGTTCTCCGGCAACCAGGGGTATGTCTCAGCGAATTGGTATGCAGAGACAGAGCAGGCGGCCAATCGTGAAGTGCCTACCTGGAATTATTCTAGTCTGGAGATCTGTGGCACAGTAACAATGGTCGACACTCAGCAGACACGAGCAATGCTACAACAACAAACCCGCGTTTTTGAATCGCGAGTTAATGAGCGTTGGCGCCTAGACAAACTTTCTGAAGAGCAAATTTCTGCCATGCTTAGGGCAATACGTGGCTTTGTTATCAAAATCGAGACCGCAGAGGGTAAACACAAGTTAAGCCAAAACAAATCACCCCTGATACGGGAGCGGCTTGTTCAACGTATGCAGTTACAATCAAACCATGAATACGGATTACTAATCAACGCCATGCAAAATGGGAATAACACATGATATTGACTATTCGCGCCAGTCTAATTCTGCTCATAGTGGCTGTATTCACCGCCTGTGCTAATGTGCCAGCACCGCAAATCCAGTCACCCGAATTAACCACAAACACGGCCTCTATTGTGGCAAGTCGGGATGGTGCCTATATGTTTGTGGTGTTAGATATTGCCGAGGAATTGCAAGAAAACACCTATGCCGTGATTCAATATCAGCAGCTCAGTAACCCGCAACGCTATCGCACGCTAGAGTTAGGCGCGATCGGTGAGTCAAGGCGTCTGACATTCAAATCTAGGCCTGACAAAATAGTGCACACAGATACCGCCTATTCGGTTTTATTCCGCTTGTATAGCAGCGCGACATACAGCCAAGTCATCGCTCAGCGAAGCATACTTATCATGCCGAACATTCCTCAAAAAATAGCCGACTTGATGGATATTCAGTTACGATGAGTAGCGATTATCGCATCCGGCTTGCCAAAGCTGAAGATGCCGCCGCCATATCAGGTCTTGTCGTCACCGTTGCTACGACACAGCTCAGAGAAGAATTTACCGACGATGGCTGGGAGCTTTTTCTACGCCTGATTTCTCGACAAACGCAACAAGGATTAATCGCTGATACTCAGTTTCAATATCTGGTTGCCTGCGATAAGAACGCACCTCAGAAGATATTCGGCCTGTTATCCAGCAAACATACAACGCATGTGTTTCACTTTTTTATCTTGCCTGAGTATCAGCGACAAGGGATTGGAACAGCGCTATGGCGACACTATTTATTTCATATGCCCCCCGGGGTAGGCAACACAATAACTGTAAAGTCGTCTGATTTTGCCTGTGCGTTTTATTTGCAACTAGGATTCAAACAAAAACAGCCACGCTGTATCGAAAATGGGTTAGCATATACCCTTATGCACTACAATCGAGATTGTTAATGTCCCAACTGCCCTCGTTTGAATCAGTTAAAAGTGCGCAACAGCAGTTGCGCTCGCATGCCACTCGCACGCCAGTGCTTGAAAGTCAGGCGATGAATAAATATCTAGGACGTAAGGTGCGCTTTAAAGCAGAAAATGCTCAGATTATCGGTGCCTTTAAATTTCGTGGTGCCTACAATGCCATTTCGCGCTTGAGCTCACAACAACTCGAGGCCGGTGTTATTACCTATTCTTCAGGCAATCATGGTCAGGCAGTGGCAAAGGCAGCAGCCTTATTGGGCTCGAATGCCGTGGTGGTCATGCCCAACAATGCCCCACAAATTAAGTTAAACGGGGTGAAGGCTTTGGGGGGCAAGGTGGTGATTTATGATCCTGACACCGAAAATCGTGAGGTGGTCGCCAGAAATATTGATCCGGATGGGATCAGAACTTTGATTCCGCCATTTAATCACCCGGATGTCATGGCTGGTCAAGGCACCTGTGCGTTAGAAATATTAGAAGACTATCCGACAACTGAACAAATTCTAGTCCCATGTGGCGGAGGTGGCCTGTTGTCGGGCTCAATCCTCGCAGCCAATGCCAGCAATCCGGATTGTCAGGTATTTGGTATCGAGCCAGAAACAGCTGATGACGCACTACAATCACTTAATAAGGGCCAGATTGTTACCATTGACTACCCGGATACAATCGCTGATGGCGTTAGAACGCTGGCTTTAGGCGAATTAACGTTTGCCATTATTAAGCAGGGTGTGGCAGGGATCTTAACCGTCTCGGAAGACTCGATTCATGTCGCCTTATCAACACTGGTGCATCACTTCAAGCAGTGGCTTGAGCCCAGTGCGGTGTTGGGAATGGCCGCGTTACTGGAAGGGAAGGTGCCGGCCGCTAATGAGACGGCCATTATACTTTCAGGTGGAAATGCCGATATAGAGACTATCTCGGATATCATGGCGCAGTGTCCGCCGCTAAACATAACCTGATGGTGTGATATGAAACGACAAATTTATCAGTTAACGTTATTAATAATCAGTTGCTTGGTTTGGTTGCAGGGCTGCGCCTCGCCGGCAACACCACAAACGATGCCGTGGCAATCGGCAATGCAACCATTCTCGCTTAAGCCTGTTTCACCGGGCATGTATCAACTGGATCAGATTGTAGTTACCTACGAGGCATTAGATGATATGCTCGAACGAGCAGTGACTACCGGTCAACAGCCGAACATTATTATTATTAGTCCGTTGTTACCGATGCACGAAGAGGAAATTCGAATTGCCGAGCTGGCAGAAAAGCACGGTTTAAGCGTGTATACTTCAGGGTTATTTAGAACCTCTAAAACATCTAGCAAGAAGATCCGCACACATGCGGAGGAAATGGGGTATGGTGAAGAAGGTTAAGAATCAAAATGATCTGTTGCGTAAAGCGTTAGAGGTCGGGGAGATTTACGCAAATAAGAGAGGCTACAAAGCCTTTGGGCCCACCGATAGTCATAAGCATAAAATTGAGGCTATCTATCGATTGCTCGTCAATGATCGCCTGATACAGCCTTTGCCAGAGCAACAGGAAAATGAACTAAACTTCAAAAATCGTTTGGTATCATGGATCAAAAATCAGCTTCCTGATAACCACCCACTACTAAAATAAAGCATCATGTGAATGACGATATAACGCGCGTCATGGATGTGTTTATCTAACTTAATGCAAGTTACGTAACTGCATAAGTATCTGGTTTTGAACTTAGGAGCGCAAAATGTCTGATGAGTTAATTAAGCAACGCTGTGAGGCCTGTCGTGCTGACGCCCCACGCGTTACAGAGCAGGAGCTAGCTGAGTTAATCAAACAAATTCCCAGCTGGGCACCCACTATTCGAGACGAGATTATGATGCTGGAGCGCACCTACAGTTTTAACAATTATGCTCAAGCAGTAACCTTTACCAATCAGGTCGCCGAGATGGCTGACCTTGAGGACCATCATCCAGCGCTCTTGCTAGAGTGGGGCAAAGTCACTGTGAGCTGGTGGTCTCATAAAATCAAAGGGCTACACAAAAATGACTTTATTTGTGCCGCCAAAACCGACGAACTCTACCAATAAAAGGTTGCTCATTATAGTCGTTAAAGTACTTTTTGCCATTGTTTGGCTAGTTTTGATCATGCACTCAAATGCTATTGCTGCTATTGAGTGCCCCAGTTCCTATTCAGAGTACCTAAATTGGAAGAAGTCTGTCCGTGAACTCAGCGATGAGCAAATTCTAACGAGCTATTGTGAAATCACAGCGTTGGCGAGCGACAAACGGCAAGGCATGTGCGGACAGGCTCATGCTTGGTTAGAAACGATTCACTATCAGCGAGCTAAAGAGAAAGGTGTCACATCTCGATTGAATAGAAAAATGTGCTCAAGATCTGACTCAAAAACAAACCCAGCTGCAGAAAAAAGAGCCTCGGCAATAAAGCAACCTGACCGCGTCTATTTAGCCTGTGAGGCGCCGCCATTGACTGCTGGCCAGATTAGTCGAGTAAAGTCTGCGTGCAAAAAAGCACGCAGTAGCAATAGTAAAGCGGGTCCTGGCATGAAGTTTTATTGCTCGATGGTCGACATACCAAACTCAGTTAACCATGAAGGCTTGATAAATCTAACCTATCTGATGCTTAAAGAGAGAGATAAGGGCGGTGCGTATACTCGGGTCGGGCTGCAAGCGAACTATGTGATCCCAACCATTGAGTGGATAAATTCTCACCGAGATCTTTATGTCGACAGAAGCACTCGTGCCGAACCGACTACAAATGAGGAACTATTTCGGCATGTCTATAATACTGCCTACTCATCTTTCGACTGGTACTCTGACATACAACAGAAAGGCGATGAACAGTATGAGTTTGGGACTAACTTTGTCAATCCAGGTGAAAGAAGTGTTCTAAACAGACGAAATTTAGTGCTCAGCAGACCGTCGGTATGGGGAAAAATGAATATGCAGTGTGCTGTCACGGAAAAAAACTGGGCGCCACCGATTCAAAATCGTTTCCGCAAGTTGGTTGATGAAGCAGTCAAGCGCAAACCGCTGAAGAAGCCAAGAAAAGGTTTGGCAATTTAAAATAACGCCTGTTCCTGAGACATATAATTGCCCAAGCTTGATTTGCGCATCGGCATTCCCTTTCTCAGCCGTGAAGGCAGAAGTTAGAAATGGTTTTTTCCTGTCTTAATACAAATCACTGTTTCCTTCTACTCCACAGTGACAGACTTGGCCAGATTTCTTGGCTGATCGACATCGGTACCTTTAATAACCGCCACATGATAGGACAACAATTGCAGCGGTACCGTGAAAAGGATTGGCGCAACCCAATCACCGCCACCATTAAACTGCAGGATCTGCTCACCCTCACTCGCAGCGATTTCTTTGGCTTCGTCGGCAAATACAAATAACTGACCGCCTCGCGCACGTACCTCCTCCAGATTTGATTTCAATTTATCATGCAGTTCATTATTTGGCGCTACTGCTACCACTGGCATTTTAGAGTCGACCAATGCGAGAGGGCCGTGTTTGAGCTCACCCGCCGGGTAGGCTTCTGCATGGATATAAGATATTTCTTTTAGTTTCAATGCACCTTCTAAAGCCACTGGGTACTGCGATCCACGGCCAAGATAGAGCGCATGAAACTTGTCCGCGAATGCCTGTGACATGGCCTGAATATCTGGGTCCATGGCCAGTGCCTCAGTGATGAGGCTCGGCAGATGTCGGAGCTGCTTGATCACCTGTTGCTCGTTTTCTGGATTGGGATTATGGCGGCGCGCGATACAGGCGGTCATCATCAAAAGACCGGTTAACTGAGTGGTAAACGCTTTCGTGGAGGCAACGCCTATTTCCGTCCCGGCACGGGTCATAAAAGCAAGATCTGACTCACGAACCATAGACGAGCCGGGAACATTACATATGGTCAGGCGTCCGATGTAACGATCATTATCGATCGTTTCGCGTAAAGCCGCTAACGTATCGGCCGTCTCACCACTCTGTGATATGCTGACAAACAGTGTGCCCGGCATAACGACATTTTCTCGATATCGGACTTCGCTGGCGACTTCTACCTGACAAGGTATACGTGCCATTTGTTCAATCCAGTATTTCGCCACTAAACCCGCATGATAACTCGTTCCACAGCCGACAATTTGTACCGCTTGAACTTTTTCAAACAGCTCTTGTGAGCCAACACCAAAGGCTGAGTCGAGTACTTGCTTGTCGTTAGTGCGCCCTTCCAGACAATCTGCAATTGATTGCGGTTGATCGTAGATCTCCTTGAGCATGTAATGCTGATACTCGCCCTTGTCGACGGCATCAAGCGAGATATCAGACTCATGTATATCACCCTCTGTTGCTTCACCTTCGGGTGTGAAGATTTGGTAGCCCTGACGATTTACTTGAACAAATTGACCTTCCTCAAGAAATACAAACCTATTGGTTACTGGTAAAAGGGCTAGTTGGTCGGATGCAATATAATGCTCACCAATGCCAATGCCAAGCACCAGTGGTGAGCCTTTGCGACAGGCGACAATTGTATCTGGGGTTTGCGCATCTATGACTGCAATCGCATAAGCACCATCGAGTCTCGCTACTGTCTTTTGAACCGCACTGAGTAGATCACCTTCAGATAGATAGCTATGTACCAGGTGAACGATGGTTTCTGTATCTGTCTCTGATTCAAAGACATAACCACTCGCTGATAACTCCTCACGAAGTGCCTCATAGTTTTCTATGATGCCGTTATGAACCACCGCTATCTGACTGCTTGACTGATGTGGATGGGCATTTGATTCACTGGGTTGGCCATGTGTCGCCCAGCGTGTGTGGGCAATCCCTGTTCTACCACTTAGGCCATAGGTTTTTTGTGCTTCAGTTAGCTCAGATACCTTACCGAGTCGGCGTAATCGCTGTAAGTCATCGTTATTATCAATAACAGCCATGCCAGATGAGTCATAGCCTCGATACTCAAGTCGTCTAAGGCCTTCTAATAACAATTCTGTTACGTTGCGCTCTGCTGCAACACCGACAATTCCACACATTTCTAACTTTATTCCTTTGTTCTATATAGTCTAGAAATAATTAACTGAAATTAATTATCCCTTGTTTTTCTGGGGACGTACCCAACTGCTAATTTCTTTTTGCTTCACACGGCTGATAACCAGCACGCCGTCGCTAACATCTTTAGTAATCGTTGCGCCGGCGGCAATCGTGACGCCTTTGCCGATCGACACGGGCGCTACCAGTTGTGTATCCGAACCAACAAAAACATCATCACCAATTTCTGTATGATGTTTATTTGCACCATCGTAGTTACAGGTAATCGTACCAGCACCCACATTAACACGATTACCAACTGTAGCATCTCCTAAGTAGGACAGATGTCCTGCCTTTGCCCCAGATTTCAAATGGGCATTCTTTACTTCGACAAAATTCCCGACATGAACATCCTCATCAAACTTCGCTCCCGGGCGAATGCGCGCAAACGGTCCTACACTTGAGTGTGCACCTATCGTTGCACCTTCGATGATGGTTTGATCCTTAATGGTCACGTTATCGGCAATCTCACAATCACGTAGGATCACCTGAGCACCAATGTGACAGTTCTGGCCAATGGTTACTTTACCCTCACAAATCACATTCACATCGATAAAGGTATCACTGCCTACTGTGATATCACCGCGCAAATCAAGACGATTTGGATCCGCCAGTGTGACGCCATCAATTAAGAGATCCATCGCAAGGCGATGCTGATAATAACTTTCCATCTTTGCTAGCTGGACTCGATCGTTGATGCCCTCGACTTCCATGTGGTCATCACCAATCTTCGATCCGATGGTTGCTTGGGATTTTCTAGCCAACTCAATCAGATCAGTTAAATAAAATTCCCGCTGAGCATTGTTGTTTGACAGTTGTGGTAACCACTCATGTAAACGGCTACTCTTTACCGCCATTATTCCGGTATTTACCTCACAAATAGCAAGTTGATCTTCTGTGGCATCCTTATGTTCGACGATAGCCTCTACCTCGCCCTCGTCACTACGGACAATTCGGCCATAACCATCAGGCTCATCAGTTAAAACACTCAATAAAGCAATGTCATTGCCCTTGGCCATATCAACCAGATCAGTAATGGTTTCCAGTTTGACACAGGGCACATCGCCATAGAGAATGAGGCTTACACCTTCCTGAGTTAAGTTGGGAAGCACCTGCTGTACCGCATGTCCGGTGCCAAGCTGCTCCGCCTGTAATACCCATGCTAAATTTTCACCCGTAATGCTTTGTTTAACCTGATCACCACCATGACCATAAATAAGGTGGGTTTTAACCGGCGATAATTGCGAGGAGGTGTCAATAACATGTTGAACAAGCGGTTTGGCCGCAAGCTTATGGAGTACTTTGGGTAATTTGGACTTCATGCGGGTGCCTTGTCCAGCCGCGAGAATGATAACTGATAAATCCATGTGTCTGTCCAGATTAAATTGATTGAGCGATTATATCAGTTTATCTCGTAAGATCATGTTAAGAATCTGTCAGATCATGGCCATTTTGAGAAGCTGCTCTGTTCACAGATTCAATCACTGCACAGAAAATGCTCACCCTCCCACAACACATCGATGTGACAGAGAACACGATGTGAGCCAGTCATATGATTCGCTTTTTTCTGTTGCTGTACTTAAATCTCAGATTGTGAAAGATATATGCATTGCCTGTCTTTAAAACAATGGGGCTAATAACACTAATTTTAAGCAAGGCATTGAAGAGTCCGGCGGAAAGAGTGTTTGAGGCACGGATGCCGAAGCCAAGCCTACAGGGATGTATTCACGGCGTCTCTCGTAGCGAGTCTCAATGGCTTGCTAGAAAAATTAGTGATCTTTCAGACTCAAATGCCACTGATACACACGCATGAAAAAGGCAGCCTAAGCTGCCTTCTTAATTTGATGTAAGTAATTACTTACTTGCCGGCTTTCTTACGAATTGCCTGAATCGTACGTAACTGAGCAGCAGCTTCTGCAAGCTCACTTGTTGCACGACCATAATCAATTTCAGAGGCTTGGTTAGACAGTTCAGCATGAGCTTTCTTCTGTGCTTCCATCGCCGCCGCTTCATCAACATCTGATGCACGAAGTGCAGTATCTGCCAAGATTGTTACTGTGCTTGGTTGAATTTCTAACATACCACCCGAGACATAGAAGATTTCCTCTTCGCCGCCTTGGTGACGCACAGTAACTGGACCAGGGTTAAGCTTGGTTAATAACGGCGCATGTCCTGGGGCGATACCCATTTCACCGAATGAACCGGTACAAGTAACCATCTCTGCTAGACCAGAATAAATGCTTTCTTCTGCGCTAACAATATCTAGATGAGTTGTCATTGCCATAATTAGCTACCTCGCCGAACGTTATACGTTTTGGGCTTTTTCTACTGCTTCTTCGATACCACCGACCATGTAGAAAGCCTGCTCTGGAAGGTGATCGTACTCGCCTTCAAGAATAGCTTTAAAGCCACTGATAGTTTCACTTAATGGTACGTATTTACCAGGAGCACCTGTGAATACCTCAGCAACGAAGAATGGCTGTGATAAGAAACGTTGAATCTTACGAGCACGTGATACAGTCTGCTTATCCTCTTCAGATAATTCGTCCATACCAAGAATCGCAATAATATCTTTAAGTTCTTTATAGCGCTGAAGCACACCCTGAACACCACGTGCAACATCATAGTGCTCTTGACCGATGACTAGTGGGTCAAGCTGACGTGAAGTTGAGTCTAGTGGGTCAATCGCTGGGTAGATACCTAGCTCAGCGATTTGACGTGATAGTACAACTGTCGCATCCAAGTGAGCAAACGTGGTTGCTGGTGATGGGTCAGTCAAGTCATCCGCAGGTACGTATACCGCCTGAATCGATGTAATCGAACCAGTCTTTGTTGATGTAATACGCTCCTGAAGTACGCCCATCTCTTCTGCTAGTGTAGGCTGGTAACCTACCGCAGATGGCATACGACCTAGAAGTGCTGATACCTCAGTACCGGCGAGTGTGTAACGATAAATGTTATCAATGAACAACAGTACATCGTTACCTTCTTCACGGAATTTTTCCGCCATAGTAAGACCAGTCAATGCAACACGTAGTCTGTTTCCTGGAGGCTCGTTCATCTGACCGTATACAAGTGATACTTTGTCGAGTACGTTTGAGTCTGTCATTTCGTGATAGAAGTCGTTTCCTTCACGAGTACGCTCACCAACACCTGCGAATACAGAGTAACCAGAGTGCTCAATCGCAATGTTACGAATAAGCTCCATCATGTTTACTGTCTTACCAACACCCGCACCACCGAATAGACCAACTTTACCACCCTTCGCGAATGGGCAAACAAGGTCGATAACCTTAATACCTGTTTCGAGAAGTTCATTCGTAGCAGCTTGATCTTCGTAGCTTGGGGCTTCACGGTGAATCGCCCAACGCTCTTCTTCGCCAATGGCACCCTTTTCATCAATTGGATCACCTAGTACATCCATAATACGGCCAAGTGTCTTGGTGCCAACTGGTACAGAAATAGGTGCTTCTGTATTTGATACATCAAGACCACGCTTCAGACCTTCTGATGAACCCATTGCAATGGCTCTAACGACACCATCACCCAACTGTTGTTGAACCTCTAGTGTTAGACCGCTGTCGGTAACCGTCAGTGCATCGTACACTTTAGGCACTGAATCACGAGGGAATTCCACGTCGATAACCGCGCCGATAATTTCAACAATGGTACCTGTACTCATTTGTTTTTCTCCAAATATTTAATAACAGAGCAGCCCTATACGGCAGCTGCACCCGCAACAATTTCTGATAATTCTTGTGTAATGGCAGCCTGACGGGCTTTGTTGTAAATCAACTCGAGTTCGTTGATTAAATCACCCGCATTGTCAGTCGCTGACTTCATCGCGATCATACGCGCGGCCATTTCACAGGCGAGGTTTTCAACCACA
>Ga0181553_10005161_pt1 | contig 10975 bp, 5 predicted proteins | sample 011ome_17_FD_133753 | JGI IMG/M metagenome (GOLD analysis project Ga0181553, IMG submission 133753) | Coastal salt marsh microbial communities from the Groves Creek Marsh, Skidaway Island, Georgia - 011502XT metaG (megahit assembly) | ecosystem: Environmental > Aquatic > Marine > Intertidal zone...
CCAACTTTGCCTTGTACAATACGATGAGCGAGCGACGCGCGGAAAGATTTATATAACGCAGCTTCAGAGGAGTCCCCCCCGAGCTCGACCAGTCATGAACGGTCAAATATCACAATACATACATTGTGTCTTTGAGCGCTATCATATCATTATTACACCCCATGTGCTACCGGGTGTTTTCACCGTGTGAAAATTCGTGAAAAACGTGATGCGTGGCAAACACGAGTGAAATCGAGCGACGCGACGCAAACTTTAGACGATCAACCGCTCGCAAACAGTGGCATATACTCCACGTTATATAAATTAAGCAGTTACGCATCGTCAACACACGCACACGCGCGATGATGACCACAGCCGCATGATGACCACAGCCCCGAATGCGCCACATCTCTATACTGTTAACCTATACACAACGACGTGTGACGGGTCCTACGCCGTACTGTGTGCCCATAGACATTGCAATCGCGCCCCATCGCTCGATCGCCCGTTTTCGGGCGACGCCGCCTCTCGCGCGCCGCACTGTCGCACGCCGCGCCGATGACGCGTAAGCGATCGAGCGATGGCGCACCGAGCGTGATCACCGCCGCGGTCACCGGCGACGACGACGGCGGCGGCGACGGCGACGGCGACGGCGACGGACGCGGACGCGGACGCGGACGCGGTGCTGGGTTGGCGGCGGCGGCGGCGCGGCCGACGCTGGGCGCGCGCGCCGCCGCCCTGCGCGACGGTCACGCGCGTGGGCGCGGCGCGAGCGCGGCGCATTGGGGTGGTCAGGGCGTGCGCGGTGCGCGCGAGGGCGAGGGCGAGGGCGCGAGCGAGGGCGAGGGCGCGAATGGTGGGGATGACGCATTGAAGAGCGTGCGAGGGTCGAGCGGGGCGCGGGCGGATTCTCTGGCGGCGTTACTGTCTCAAGCGCTTCGCGCGGATGATCGTGCGTTGATTGAGAGGTGTTTATCGGTGTCTGATGCGGTGACGATAGCGAATACGGTGGCGAAGTTGAGTTCGAGCGTGGCGATGAAGTTGTTGACGGAGTGCGCGACGCGAGCGCAGGCGAAACCGGCGAGCGGGGAACGGTGCGCGAAATGGGCAAGGAGTATCTTATTGTATCACGCTGGGTATGCGTCGGAAGCACCGAAAGCGAGAGGGGTGTTGATGTCGCTGTCGCAGACGTTGCAGAGTCACGTGAAGATGCAGGAGTCGTTGAATTCGTTGTTGGGACGGTTGGATTTGGTTTTACACGCGAGCGCCGAGTCGCAGGATGGCGACGTCGCTGCTGCGGCGGAGTTTGGCGATGACGAACACGCGACGGCGTTGTATGACGAGGCGACGGATACCGTGCACGCGTTGCATGATGTTATGGTTGGCATTGATGATAATAAGGAGGATGGTGAGCGAGACGACGACGTGGACAGCGAGGACGACGACGACGACGACGGGGATGACGACGCTGAGGAGTCGGATAGCGACGACGATGGTGACGACGACGACGATGATATGGCTGTGTAACAAAAACAATACTCATTTCATAGATAAATCAAAACAGTGTGCGCGCGCGACGCAATGACGTCGCTTTACACCTCGGCGGGCGCGCCCGCGCCCGCGGATGTCCAACACCACCGCGCCCGCGCCCGCGCCCGCGCGTCATCGGCTCAAGAAACGCAAAAATACTTCTCTCGACGTCGACGCCGTGCGCGCGCTCGTCGAGCGCCGCGTGCGCGATTCTCAGGCGAGTAGTTCCACGACGAGTTGTTCCATGGCACTGAAAGGCTTCGAGCTCGCCACGAAAGATGCGCTCTGTGCGCTGCTTTGCGCCGCAACGTCGGGTGCGGTGCGGAGTTTGAACATTTCGGGTGCGCTCGATGAGCTCGAGGCGAGCGATATCATCAGCGCGTTCGTGACGTCGGCATGGGAGGTTGACGAGCTGTCACTCGCCAGCCGCCGCGAGCTCTTCGCGCGAGTGGACGAGGACGACGTTCTGGGGTTTATGCGCGCACTCGTGCGCGCGAGACGGATAAATATGAGTAAATGCAATGTCACGTGTGCGGCGGCAGCGGCTTTGGCGCGCGCGTTGATGGAGGAAAATCCGCTGAGGAGGTGCGAAAGCGTCAATTTACGGGACAACGACGTCGGCGATAGAGGCGGGCGCGAGTTGCGTCGAGCCTGCGACGCGAATGGAGACATCGTGGAGTGCATTGTTACAAATAACAGCGTCATGGCCAGTGAGGACGTTGAAGGGATTCGAGAGGCGTGTCAGAAGAATAGGCGCGCTTCGCTCGCTCGAGCGGCGTTGCGTCAAAGAGCCGCGAGCGGCAACTTATTAGAAGCACTTTCGTTGCGAAAAATGGACTTGTCCGATTTAGATGTACCCGTGATTCTCGCGTGCATCGATCAAGATTGTTCGGTGACGCGTATTGATGTTCGAGATAACGCGTTTACAGAAATGGGCTTGCGAGCGCTACTCGACGCGTTGCGAATACATGAAGGAGCCGAGCGCGTCGTGAGCATCAATGTGAGTGGAAATCCCGGATTTGGCACCGTCGCCGCGCGTAAACTCGTCGGCTATGCTGCAGCAAATTACGTGCGCGCAAATCCGTGCACGGAAGCGCTCAAAAGTGTGTCTGACCGACATTTAGGTGACGACGGGGCGGCGCTGGTCGCGGTGGCGCTCGCCGAGCGCTCTACATCCGTCACGGCGTTTGGCGTGCATCACAACGACATCGGCCCTGCTGGTTGCATCGCCATCGTCAACGCACTCATGGCCAAACATAGCGCGCTGCGTGAGCTCGCCATGTATTCAAATCGCATGGGCGCAGAGGGAGCGAAGAGCGTGGCCTCGCTCGTCGCCTCGAGCGACTCGCTCAACGTCTTAGACATTGGTGGCAACGCTATCGGTGACGCTGGCTGCGACGCCATCTCGCGCGCCCTGCGCAATTCATCCGCATTACACGAGCTTCATTTGGATCACAATGGGATAACCGCCTTCGGAGGCCAAGCGCTGCTCGCCGCGCTCGAGGATCGAAGGCGCCGTGGTGTCCCGCCGCTTCGTTCAATTTGGCTTCACGGTAACAACGTCGACGACGTGCTGACTGGACGAATCATGCGGATGACGTCAGGCGCGATTGCTGTTATGGATGGTGATGTGACGTTACAGCGCGCTATGGAATCACTCCCATCGCCGCCGTCGTCAGAGGATATCGCGCGGGCGGAACGCGACGCCGACCAAGTCAACATCACGCAACCGGCAGATTCATGTTCATTGGCCAATCGTATCGCCGCTCGCGTGGGTGCCGAGTACCGCGCGCGATGTTCGACACACTACAAGTCGACACGAGGCACGGCGGTCGTGGCTGGTATTGTCGCGCGCGATGCGACGCTGCCGGCGCCTCACGACCTCATCGTGCTTTCGCTCGGCGTTGGGACTAAGTTCATTCCACCCGGCGTCGCGACGGCAATCGCGTTGCAATCGCAAAGTGATGGGATGGATGGAGTTGCAATAAATGCCTGGGACGCACATGTGCATGATTCGCACGCAGAAGTCCTCGCGCGTCGTGGACTCCTTCGCGCGCTTTATCGCGAAATCGACTCGTATGCACGAAACGGCTCGTCGACGCTCCTGGAACCTAGAAGCGACAACGCGCGATTGACGCTCAAGTTGAGCGTGACGTTGCATCTGTATGTATCCACGGCGCCGTGTGGCGCGGCGAGCGCCGGCCCAAAAGGGTGCGGCGTGCAAGAATGGATGAATGGTGCCGGCATTGCCGCCGCACAGCATTGCCATTCACCGCTGGTCTTTGACCCGAGATGGTTTGGCGCGTGTCAAAAGGGCACAAACGACGACGACGATCGCGAAGCACCACCCGGATGCGTCATACTCACAAAAGGCGCGTCTAGCGCGCTCTCCGTGCCCGGACGCGCGCTGTCGTGTAGTGATAAGATTCTTCGATGGAACGCGTTGGGCATCCAGGGCGCGCTGTTAAGCCACTTTGTCGATCCCGTTCGGCTGACGAGCGTCGTTATCGGTCGCAAGTACGACTACGACCGATGCAGATTTGCAACGTGTTGTCGCGTATTGACCACACAAAACGTGCATTCGGCGTTTACGCATCCTGCGATGCTTCGAAGCGGCGTGAAACTTGAATGTAACGCCGCCGACGCCGCGAGCGGGTCGCGACAACTCGCCGGCGACGGGGATGAGAGCATTTCGTGGGCAAATGGCGAAGGCGGCGCGTCGTCGCACGACGGACGCACAGGAACCGCGATTGGCGGCGTTGGAACTACTTCGTTGTGCTCGCGTGTGGTCCTGTGGCATCAGTTTTTAGGCGTCGTGGACGCCATTCGCACCGGGTCGCCCGCGGCGTTGAGCGTCCCGGAAGTTGACGGCGCGTGGACGTACCCCTCGCTTAAACGCGCGTCAAAGGCGTACATGCGCGATAGAGATGCATTATTTTCTAGCTTGTAGTAGTACACATATCAACTCATCTCTTCAATCTCTTTACAATCTAATCAAGTTTTTTGTGCTAATTTTCACCGTCAGATGACCACGCCTCGTCAGCCATGCCGGTGAGGGACGAGACGCTCGCGATGGTTTTCGTCGCGGCGTCGCTGGTGTCGTCGCCACCGTCGTCGGAATCGTCATCCCAGGCATCTGGAATGAAGTCGCGCTCGGCGAGTTTGGGTTGGGAAGGAGATGATGTCATTCCGCTCGAGGCCCAGGCGACGGGTGCGCCCAACGCGGTTTTTGTAATGGCTTGGCCGATACCAGTGCCACCGATTTCGTGCGCCGAGCTCATGCCAATCGAGGCCAAGCGATTCGCCGCTTCAGAATCAGATGCGGCAACGCCGCAAATTAAACCGCTCTCGCGGGCCCATTTCAACCAACCCTTCCAAATGATTTCATCTTGCTGAAGTGTCTTCATGTGACCGACGATGATCAATCCTCTCTTGGCGCGTGTAAGCATGACGTTCACGCGTCGCGTGTCCGCGAGGAAACCGACGTTACCATTCATGTTTGCACGAGTGCATGAAAACACAATCACCTCCTTTTCACGACCTTGGAAACCATCAACCGTGGAGACTTCGACCGCCTTCATGGACGTAGGGTCGGCTGGGGCGTCAAAGCGCGTGCGCTCTGGAGCGTTGCCTCTAAGAATCTTCTTAATGGCGCGCGCTTGAGCGCTGTACGGAGTGACAATGCCAATGTCGCCGGGTAATACTTCGTGTCCGCCAGAGAGCTTCTTCACGATGTTGATCACTCGCTGCACTTCAGCTGGGTTCGTTTGCGATGCGCCGTCGGAGCGTTCTTGCCCTTCTTCGACGTTTACGAAAGCCATGGGCACCGCCGGAACCGGCCAATCAAAGCCAACCGGAGCGCGACGTTGGCTCGGGGGCGTACCAGAAAGAAGTTCACCCTTGTAAAACGTCTGAGAAGGAAACAACGCGATGGCAGGGTGCATACGATACTGCACCTTCAACATGTACGTGCGAATGCCCGCGCGAATGAAACGTTCAAACAAGCTTTCCCCGAGTCCAGCAGCCTCGGCTTCTCGGCTGATAATCGTCGGTGGTAACTGGTTTTGATCACCAATGAGCACGACTTGCTTGCAACCCTTCGTGAGGGGAATAATCGTCGCTGGTTCCGTCGCCTGCGTGGCTTCATCAATCAAACACGCTTGGAAAGAAAAGCGCTCCAAAATATCGCTTCCAGCGCCAGCGCATGTCGCGCAAATCACCTCTGCTCGTCGCAAAGCGTTATTAATCGCTTGGAACTGTTGATCCTTGGACCACCGGCAGTCTTGATCGATGCCAGCGATACTCTCAATCATGTACGGCATCAAATCTTGACGCACGGCTTCTGGGCGCCCAATGCGCGCGACTCTCACGCCAGCTCTCGCCAAACCGTCAACCAAGTTATCCACGGCGATGTTTGAGTCAGATGTGCAAAGAATTGGCATCGCACCTCTTCTGAGCCACATTTGAACAAGCGCGACAGCAGTGTGCGTCTTACCAGTACCAGGCGGACCTTGAATCAACGTAACACGATTGAATAGCGCGGCTTCCAGAGCGTCAAGTTGTGATTTGTTCATGTGCTGCATCGCCGGAATATCCATGGCGTGATCCGTCTTTTTACGGCGCGTGGCGATATCCATGTGCTCCGCGAGGTTGGCTTCGCACATGTCTGGAATTTGTTTTTGCGTTTCCTTGTTGTTGTCCCAGCCAGCGATGAGAATGTCGCGAATGTTGACATCCACGCTCGCCTTTTGACCCGTGTTCTGCTTGACTTCCATCATATCCTCCATCGCCTTGAGCTGACGGTGAAAGGACGTTCTGTTCGCCAATTTGTCCACACGCCAACCACCACCACGAACCGTGGACGCGGATTCAGCACCAACACCCACTAAACGCACGGCAACTTTCATACCATTCGTTACGATTTCTGCCTCAAACTCAGAATCTGCGTGATATCCAGTACGCGACCGCGCGCCATTTGGATCGGCCTCATCAAAGCCGCGAGATCCAGTCGGAAGCTCACCGAGGGTCAGCGATCTGTCCGTGGCTCCAGTTCTAGAAAGGAGAAGCGTGTCACCCTTCAACAACTGTCGCTGAAGCTCGGCGCCGAGCGCGGGAATGTTGAGCTGAAGCTGACCATTCTTACGCAGCGGCTCGATGATGACATCCATCGCGGCCAAGCCATTTTCTTGCAGGCCAAAAGCCGGGGCGTTGGCGATACGATCAAGCGTTTGGAGCGCTTCTTCCAAGAATTCTTGAATCACGAGACGCGCAAAGTGGAAATGATACCTTGCGATGGCCTTGGTTTCGTACGCGATGAGCGGTTCAATTGCGTTCAAGATATCCATGGCGTCAATCGGGTTGGCTCTCTGCGGGAAAGCCATCAAAATCTGCGTAAACTGCTTCAATGTGATCTTATGCTTTTTCTGCTTGGAGTACGTGACGACGGCAAAGGCGTCGAGCAACGCACCGGGAGTCTTGATGCAGTAGTGCAACAACGCCCGCGCCGCCTCCGCGTCGACGAGTCCCGCCTCTGAACGCGAGTGGAACAAGTCCATTGCACCTTGAATGTCGTTCGCATCGAGGCACTTCTTGATTTCCTTGGTCGTCTTTGCACCTGGTGCCGGAGGCGCTTGCGCTTTCTTGGACTTATCGTCGGTAATCGTGAGAGAAATCGCTCTGCCGCCGGGTGGCGGCGTCCCGCTGCGACTCGGTTGTCGACTGCTGTGCGCGCTATCGTCTCGCTTCGTCGCGGTCACGTTCTTAGGCAACGGCATAGAAGACGGCGAATCACTAGGTAGCACGTCCCGACGGTAATCCGGGTCATCGCGTGGGTCAACAAAGTTTTCGCGCTGCCTGTTCGCCTTTTTCTCCTTGGCCAAACGTTGTCCCGGAGGCACGTACGCACCCGCGGGCTTTGGCGCAGCCTGAGTTCCTTCATTCGATGCAGACTTCGGCCCAATCGTAAGTTTCTCTAACTGAGGCACCGGCGGTGGACCAACCGGCTTCGGTTGAAGCGGCGCAGCCTTCGGCGTAGGCTTTGGCGGTGCCACTTTGGGAAGCGGCGCGCTCTTTGACTCGCTCGTCGGCGTCGGCGTCGGCGTCGGCTTTGCCTTTACGCCCTCCTTCGCCGCGGGCTTGGGAGGTGCTACCTTCGGCGCCGTCACAAGCTTGGGCGCAGGAATCGCCTTCGGCGCTGGCGGTTTACTGACGCCATCACCGCCATTCGTCGTCGCCTCCCCGCCGCTCACCTTTTTACCTTTTGTCTTGCCGCCTCCGACGCCCGCCGCGCTCCCACCATCCTTTGCCGGCACCGATCGTGGCGCCGGAATCTTCGGTCTCGGTATCTCCCGTCCATTACTCTCTCCATTATACGCGACGTCACTGCCACCAGTATGCCTTCCTCCGTGCACACCGTCGCCTCCGCCGCTCGTTCTTTGCGAGTCTCTCTGGTCCATAAACTTGACGCGAAACAAAGATGTGTCGTCGATTACCTCCTGTGCGCGCACAAAACCCGCATACACGACCGCGTTGGTGAGTCAAACACATCTTCAAATCACTTTTCACATCACGCGCGGCGTGCATCACGCCCGCACTCGCGCGTTCGAGTCACATCCAAACCGCACAGATAGATCCTCGCGCGAGATCTCGCCCGGCGGCTCGTCCTCCACCGCGCGTCATCGTGCGCGCCTCCTCGCGCGCGCCGTCGCCCATTCGCCTCGCACGCGCGCGCGCATCGACGCAGAGCGCGTCACGTACCTTTCAAGTGATTCGCTTCGTCTCGAGTTCGAGGTCGAAGTGCGTAGCGTAGGAAACCGTCGTGCGCGTGCCGCGCTGTGCGGGATCGCCCCGCGCGCCGTCGCCGTCGCCGTCGCCGCCGATCGATCGATCGACATCGACATCGACATCGACATCGATCGCGATCGGACCCCCGATCGATCGATACACCGCATCGATGGATCCCGCACAAACCTAACACGTCAGTCACCGTCGTGGATGCGATGGTTCGGACATATGGCGACACCCGCGCGCGCGCGCGTGTGTGTGTGTCTTTCGATATCGCGTGATGTGTGGGTTCCATCGATGAGGCGTATCGATGGAGGATGGATGTGATCGATATCGATCGATATGTCGATCTCGTCGGTGTGGGTCGATCGATACGCGGATCGATATCGATATCGATATCGATCGAGTGTGTGGATGTGATCGATATCGATATCGATCGAGTGTGTGTCGATAGCGACGACGACGACGACGACGACGACGACGTTCGCGCGGTTTGAATGCGCGCGGGGACAGACGCGGGTGGGGGGACAGACGGCGGCGTCGGCATTGCGTGGCGCGAGGACGAGACGCGCACGTAGACGCGCGCGTGGTTGCGTCGTTACGCGTCGCGCGTCACGCGTCGCGCGTCATGTCCGCTCCGGCGCCGCTGGACGCGCCGCAGCGCACGTGCGAGGTGTGTCCATCGCACAAGCGCAACTCGCGCCCGAAGAAGGTGCTCAAGCGGTGTTACGACGCCTTGGACGCGGATGAGTGGATTGGGCCGATCTCGCTCGATGGGCGCGATACGAAGCCACGGTATGCCCATCAGGTGTGCGCGCTGTGGTGCCCGGAGATTTATTTTGACGCGCGAAGCGAAAAGTTGAAGCGATGCGCCGAGGCGTTTAAGCGCGCGAAGCAGATTGCGTGCTCGTGGTGTAAAAATCGCGGTGCGGCGATTGGGTGCGGGATTGAGGAATGCCCGCGGTCGTATCATTTGATTTGTGCGCACGAAGCGGGGTGTGCGTTTAATCAAGGGGATTTTATGATGGCGTGCCCGCGGCACATTCGACGGTTGGCGCAGGAGCGAAGCGACGCGCGGTGGCAGGACATCGGTGTCGAAGACCCGGACTCGGCGGGCGTGAACTTAGGGACGAATGCACAAGCCGAGCTTGATGGTAGCGATGATGCTGATGGTGAACGTCGTGGTGGTAGTCGTGGTGGTACGTCTGCCGCGCCTTTAACGACGGCGGCGATGGCGGCTCAAATCGCCGGATTGGGCGCGACACCCATTCTCAATCGCATTCGCGCGGCCGCGGTAGGTAGACACAATAAGAAACGGAAGCGAGGCGGCGCGACGCAAGCGCCACTCATCGACGACAAGTTTATGAATAATACTAGAGAAGGGGCAATATACCGAGTGGTGATGGAGGCTGGAGCTCGTTTAAACGCCGAGGCCGACGCGCGCGAGGGCATCGTGGATGACGAAGAAGCATTCAAAGTTCGTGAATCGAGGCGCCTGGATAAAGATAAGACGGAAATCCCTCGAATAGTCGTTGGGGGTGGCCTAGGAACAAGTACGTACAGGCAAGGTTGGGAGTCGCTCGCGGGGATGGAGGAGCACGTCAAGACGCTCAAGGAGCTCACGCTGTTACCGCTCGCTTATCCAGAAACATTTGATTCGCTCGGCATATCAGCCGCGCGTGGAGTGCTTCTTCATGGGCCACCTGGGACGGGTAAGACTGCCGCCGTACGGGCGTTGCTTGGCGCCGCAGCGCACGGTCCGCGACCGATCAGTTTTTTCAGTCGCCTCGGCGCCGATTGTTTGGGCAAGTACAGTGGCGAAGCTGAACGTAAGCTTCGTTTACTGTTTGAAGAGGCTGAAAAGCATCAACCTAGTATAATCTTCTTCGACGAAATCGATGGTTTAGCACCTGCTCGAAGAGGCAGCGGTGCGTCGAGTTCGGGTGCTCAAGATGAGATTCACTCCTCCGTTGTGGCAACTTTGCTCGCGCTCATGGACGGATTATCCAGTCGTGGTTCTGTCGTCGTCGTCGCGTCAACAAACCGTCCAGATGCTGTCGATTCGGCCTTGCGGCGTCCAGGGCGATTTGACCGCGAGTTATTTTTTGGGTTACCCGACGCTGCCGCGCGGGCGGATATTTTAGCTGTGCACACGCGAGCTTGGACGCCGCAGCCGTCGCGCGAAACGCTCAACACAGTTGCGGCTCGCACGGAAGGTGCGGCCGGCGCAGATTTGCGCGCCATTGCGAATGCTGCGCTCATGAGAGCAGTCAAACGCACATGCCCATCGTTATTAGCTGGTGATCCAACGCGTGATTCGTTATCTGTCGAACTCGAGGTGCGTTTGCCTCCACCTGACAGCGCAGAGGCGCTGCTCGACGAAGCGCGCAGTGCGGCGTCTCTTGGTCACGTGGGCGCTGGGGTCTCGCTGAAAGAATTTGATGCGCTCGGCGTACGATTGAATGTTTACTGGCCACTAGAGGATCAGCACCATTTGGGCACAATCGTGGGATACGACCGCGCAAATTTGTGCCATCGCATCAAGTATGACGATTCCTCACTACTCAACGCTGAAGAATCGTGGTTACAGTTGTTTAGACCAAACATCAACGTTCATGTCGTTGATGGTGATACCGATGCTGATGGAGCGCTCAGATCACCAAAGGAGCGCATGCGTGCGCAA
>Ga0181553_10005181_pt1 | contig 10957 bp, 5 predicted proteins | sample 011ome_17_FD_133753 | JGI IMG/M metagenome (GOLD analysis project Ga0181553, IMG submission 133753) | Coastal salt marsh microbial communities from the Groves Creek Marsh, Skidaway Island, Georgia - 011502XT metaG (megahit assembly) | ecosystem: Environmental > Aquatic > Marine > Intertidal zone...
ATCGCAGATAAAGGAGGACCCGCGTCGACGACCTCGAACGCCTCCACCGACGATAAAGGCGGCGGGTTGGGAGATTCCAACAGCAGATACAGAAGCGACGAGGAAGCTTTTCAAAACCCAACGACACGAGGAGAGGGAGAAGAAAATGTAACAACGACGACGACGTTTACGAAGAAGAAGAGAAAGACGGACAAAGAGGAGGAGGAGGACAAAAGTGGAGAAGCAGACGAGAAAGACGAGGAGGAGGAAACAGAGGAGGATGGTTTTAAGACAAAGACGAAGAACGACGTAAACGTAAACGAGATGAATAAAGGTGGAAAAGAGGAGACGCGAGAGGAAGCAGCTGTCTCTTCGATGTACATTAAATACGAGAGTTTATTCGACGCGGAGAAAATTTTCAGCGGATCGTCGAATAGGCAGAAATCAGTCGCGGTGTCGCATTACATCAACGATAGTTTAGATCGGTTGGTGTACGGGTATAAACACAAGTCGAACGTTCCTTTACACGTGTCGTTCGGGCAGCCGATCGAGAGGATAGCGGTCGGGTGCGGGTTGGAAGAGGACGATTGGGAGGAGTTGGAAGGAGTTGGGCTGAAAGAACGGACGAAAGTTAGGGAGGAGATGGAAAAGAGGTTTAGGAACTCTTCACCTTCTAAGGAAGAGGCGGATTTCGGAGAGGGTGTCGCGGAGGAGGATGAAAAGGAGGATGAAGAGGACGAGGACGCGCGAGATCAGCAACGAATGATGATGCACACGAACGCGGACGAGTTGTTGGATCACAGCGGAGGTGCCATGGAGGAAGAAGGAGAGGACGACGAAGATCAAGAAGAGGAAAACGACGATCGCAACGGGGACGATTCGGGCGGCGAGTTTGAAGACGACGACGGCGAAGAGGGCGAAGGAAATCACGGTTACGAGTTCAACGACAACAACAATCTTTTCTATAACAACGGGCCTTTGCCTTCGTTTGGCAAAGATTTGAACCACGCCGCCATGTATGCGAATCCAACCAAACGAAAACGACAGCAACGCCAACACGAGAACGACATTAACAACAACAAGCAAAAGATGAACAAGAACAGCAGCATGATTGACGCCCACCAGTTTGATATTGCCGTAGAGGCGGGTACTAACAACGGAAGCGGCGATTGGACCGACGATCTTTCCCTCTGGGCGGCGCTCGATCACTTAGACACGAACAATAACAACAACAACGAAATCATCACCCCGCAACAACATCAGCAGCACCACCAGCGTCGCTTGAGTGGCTTGGGTGTCGGCGTCTCCCCGCCAAACAAGAACAAAAGCTACGCGCAGCAAGCGAACAACGCGCACGATATTGCCACCGCGGTGTCCAACTTGCCGGCGACGACTCAAGCGAACGCCGTTGGCGCTCCAACTTCGGGTACGACGATTATTCATCATCATCACCATTATCCTTCGAATGGTTCGAATAAGAACAGTATTACCGGTGACAAAGAACAAGGATCGTCGTCCTCCATCGAAGCGGTGTTGAAAAGATTAGAGCAGTTGGAGAAGAAGTTTGTATCCCATTCGTCAAAGGCGAACCCACGAGAAGAAAAAGAAGAAGAAGAGGGAGAAGAAAACGTGGCAAACACGACGAGAAAGATGTTATTTGCTACGAACGAAAAAGCGGCAAACGATGACAACGTTGTCAACGCGAAGAGTAAGGACGAGAACACCAACGAAAGCGGTAAGAATAGCGGAGGAGGCGAGATGTCGCTCTTAGAACGACGCGTTTCGGATTTAGAACGATTGCTCAGAGCGTCCGAGTTGGAAAACTCGACGTTGAAGAGAGCTTTACATTTCTCTTCGCAACCGACGAACAAGGATAGCGACGAGAAAGAACAAAATAACAACAAGAGTTCGGCGAAGAAGAAGATTGGTGCGACTTTGTCGCATTCAAACGCCGCGGCGGGTGACACTAAAAAGACGACTTCAGAGGATGTGAACAACAACTGTTACGACGATTCGCACGGCCTGTCCAACGGAAAGTCGGATAAAACGAACGAAGAGACGTTGCAAACGCTCAGCGAGAAAGAAGATAAAGACGACAAGTCGGAACGAAACGACGGCGGAAGAGGTGGCCTGATGACGGAAGATAAGCGACACCCTTCTGAAAATATTCGCGAGAACGCGGCGAATGTGGACGGCGTTTCGCCCGACTCAAGCTTTTACGTGGAAACGAACAAGCAGCAAGAGAAGACCACGAATACGAATCGCGAAGAAGGGGAAGAAAACCAACTCGGTGCTGCCAAGCGAAGTCTCGATCGAGAGTTGATGTAAATTGCGAAACAATCTCGCTTGTATACGACTAAATCATTCATTTATACCTTTGTAATATTAATCTAATATTAAATAACATACACATAACAATTGCTAATAGCTCTTCAACAAAAGCTTTCTTCATTATGTCTACTCTTCTGCGTGCGCACTTTGCCGAATAGATTTCGCTGCTATGACTTTCCATTTTTTTTTCTAATTTCCTCCTCAACCTCCTCTAAAAATTTTACACCTACGCCGCCATCGCCTGAACGTTTCCTCCCTTTACTCTTCTCGACCAACATCTTTTCAACTTCTTCACAGCGGGTTCTAAACTCCATCTGTCGCCTTCTGGTCCGAAGCAAATCAACGCCGCCGGCAAGAACAAAATCGACCACAAATAACTGCTCGTAATCGTCATGGTGATTAAAAACGCAAACTTCGAGAAAAATTTCAACACGCACAACCACAACATCGACCCGGAAATGACGGTAGTCATCGCCGAAGCCGTGACGCTGACGCCCATAATCATCAACGCTCTTCGCGTTTTCTCGCCTCGAGTTTTTGCAAACAGCTCGGGTGCTTCAGTGTACGCGTTGGCTAAATGCACGCAATAATCGACCGATAAGCCAATCAAAATCACCGCGGCGATGGATTCGCCAATGCCTAAATCCCATCCCATGAACCCTCGAACGCCGACGCCCATGACGGTAACGACGACGCCGGCGATGGTGACGGTTGCAATTGCGCCCGTGAGAAAGTTCATGGTGGAAAGGACGAGAACGAGATATGCCATGACGAAACAGATGGTGACGCCTTGGAAAGTGTTGCGGACCAACGCTTCTTGCGTGACCATCCACGTCCACGTAGTGTAAGCGGTTTGTATGGCGTTTTGCATTCCAGGCGGAGCTTCCTCGTTCATTGTTTTCACCCACGCCTCCCAGACTCGAAACACGGGTCGAGCAACCTTCGCAGTCGTCGGGTACTTCAACGTGGTTTGCACGGTCACTTTGACGAAGAAGATGTCGAGTTCGTTCTCGCCGGGGACGATTGGTTTCGTTTCATCGTACGGTAAGAAACCGATCGAGTTTTTGAAAACGTAAAACCGAGGATCTGCTCGAAAACGCCACAATTCTTCGAGAAAAGTCGTCTTATCTTCTATTGGAAACACGAGATTGCGTTCGTCTTCGATGTACGTTTTGAACGATTCCATGAAACAACTCACGCCGCTGGCAGTTTGTTCGTCGAGGCTCTTTTGCGTGGCATCCACTTCTTCTCCCTCGGTATCAGCATCGTCTGACGACGACATAACTGGTCGAGACATGACTAACAGGCCATCTTGACATCCGCTCGCGTCGCATGGTGCGATTCGCAAAGCCTCGCACGCGTGTAAGAAGTGAAGCTGCGAAGCCGGCAGAGTGATATCAAACGTTTCGTCTAGTTGCAACTTGCCAAGCTGTTCGATGTCCCAATGGTTCGCTCTCGACGTATCCATACCGTAAACGCCAAAGCAGATATCCAAAGGTACGACTCGGTCATCCGCGGAAACCGAAAAGCGCGTGCGATCGTTCGCGTACGCTTGCATCAAATGCGCCGTCGGGTACCACTGCTCTTGCTGCGCGGGCGTTTCGAGTTCGAGCGCGAGTTTTAACGAAACTCCTAGCAACGTTAAGAAGGCAGCTATGGCAATATAACAAACTGGACGGTAACTTATGAACGCGTAGAACTGGTTTCGGAAGAATCGTTCAATTGGGCGTAAGCGTTTGATGTTCGCCTCGGAGTCGAGCGTATCCATCGGTCTCGGTATATTCGATGACGCGTTGTCCTCGCCGCCGCCACCGCCGCTCGTTGCAGCTTCTGTTCCTTTGCTCATCCCTCCTTCCTTACTTTCGTCGTCAGTTTTCTCTTTGGTATTCTCTTCATCGACAGCGACGACGTCTCCCAAAGATGCCATGGATAAAGTGGTCGTCGCCGTCTCTAAATCGTACCTTTCAGTCCTCTTGTAATCTGCTTTCGTGCAAAAGCAACACACTTTGTATTTGTCCAAATACAGAGAGTACAGAAACAAAGCCGGTGGAAACATGAACACGTTTACTACAAACAGAACGGCAATCATTGTCGCGCTTAGAATTCCAAACGCGGAAATCGGCATGACTTCGGATAAACTCGTGGCGAAAAAGGCGCCCATGGTCGTGAAACTCGTCACGAAGATTGCTTTAGATGCTCTTCGAGAGGTATACAACACTCTGGTCAACGTCGAACCTGAAACCGTTTCTCTAGGTTCAAATTGCGACTGTTTATACGCGTCGTAAAAGACGAAAACATCATCTGCGCCAACACCCAGCACCACAAAGATGGATAAAATTTGTACGTTGCCGAGGTACTCGATGCGATAAATGAGCTTGTAAATGAACAAAGCCACTGGAAACGAGCAGATGATTTCAAACATTCCAAGACTGGCGATGAAGAACGACCGAGTGTGAAATGCCATGTAACACCATACGGCTAGAATGGACGCAAACGCCCACGCCAAGTCAAAGTTTATCACATTCGCCGCGTCTTTCGAACGCAAGTACCCCGCGTACCATCTCGTTTGCATGTTTGCCTTTTCACCATCGGCTTCTTCGTACGCTTTATTATCTATCGCTTTATTCATATACGGCGTGCTCAGAAACTTAGCTTTCATCGCGTATCGATTGAACAACTCTTTCTCTATGTCGTCCAAAATCGCCTCGCCTATAACTACGCCTTGTTCTCTCTCTCTATCTTCTTGCGAACTATACCCGATAACCGGCGCGCCCATCGGATACCGCGCGCGAGTGGCTCCATTTACCAACGTTTGCACATCGAACGCTCCATCTAAGAAATATCCGTACATTTTCTTATTTTCCTCGCTCCCAATCTCCCTGACGACTGCGTCGATATCCTCGACCAACTCGCCTTCGCCGTTTGGAGGAAAAAACACGCTCACCGGCGTCAACGGTTTCACGCACACGTCTAAATAACTCACAGAGGAGTTGCTATAAATCTTCTCGATATCGTCGGTAATATCATCTTTCATCACTTTTGGGTCTTTCAACTGACAATACTGTTTATATTTCGGATGCGTGACGACGATTCGGTGAATTTCCCGCATCGCCAACAAGTTCGCCTTCGTAAACACCGTCTCGGCGCCGTCGTTACTGACGAATTGGAAAAACAGAGAACCTCTCTGCGACTCCTCGCCTCGCTCGTAAATTACATCCGAGGATGAATACCTGTGTTGTCGTAAAGTTTTTTGAGATTATATAAAGAATATATGTATAAAATGTCAGTCCTTTTCCTTCGCAACGCTCAAGACAACAAAACCTTCCCTCCTTCCTCTTTAGGGGAAATTTGTCGAAGAACTCTCTCTTAATCTCTCTCGAACACACATCATCCGATGATGAAGCGCACGCATCTCTCCGAAAAGGAAAAGAGGAAGCTTTGTCCTTGCGTTTTTGTTCATTCACGTCTGATGACGAATCGATTTTTCGAGAGAAGAAGGAATACACTCCCACGGATAAAACTTCGACATTCCCCAAACATCTTTCGGTCGACAGAAAAGGTCAAGATACGATGCGATGCGCGGCGACGACTAATAATAATAATAAACGTACTCTTCGACCAATCTCGTGCCTTCTGCGGCTGCATCCGCATCGCTGGTGATCCCATCTTTCAAAATAACCCACTCTCGATCGTTCGTTTCCACGAATTGTAACTCGTCGTTCAAAACGACGGTTAAAATGCATCCGACGGCGACGAGGACGATGCACGTCAACGCGAGGAGTGGATTTTGGTGCGACCACATCGCGTAGCGTTCCAGGAAGGTTCGTTCGTCTTCTCGTGCGTTTCTTTTTTTATCGCGCGGCATATTCGTAATGGGGGTGCTCTTGTCGTCTTCGTCTCGGGAAGAACGAGTCGAAAGAAACCGAGACACCATGGTGAGGTCCTCGTTGGGAGTCTCGCTTAAGCGCGGAATATTCCGGCGGCGACGTTATAGAACGACGAGGGGTTGTTGCTATTTTTGTTTTTGTGACGAAACAGAGCTGTTCTTCTTGTGAAAACGTTTTTTTTTACGCACGACAGGTGTTGACTTTTCAAAAATACGACGAGTTGGATCTTATGATGATTCTGGGTTTCTTTTAGGTACCACGAGTATGTCGTTGGGTATTGCATACGAGCCGCGCGCGCGAAATATAATTTGCCATCCGTGCGCCGTCGACCTGATGATCAACGAGACGATTTATTATACCACGCGCGTGGATGATATTTTCACGTCTTCGTCAAAGTCTTTCTCGGTATCTAAAAGGAACCCATAGAGTCGGTGGACAATTAAAATTCTTTGAACGTCGACCTTTAAACCCTACTTGTGTTTTTAAAACACAGAGAGAAAGAAGAAAAAAAAAACGGAACAGTCTCTTTCCTCATTCGTCAGAGCATTCACGCATCAGCATCAACAGTATTGGGCACTTAAACAAAGCGAGAAGAACACTCGCGCTTCGTCAAAAAGAACAACAGTACAACAAAATCGCTAGCGAGAAGAGATCATCAGGTCGAGTTTGAGGAGGAGGAGTTGTTGGTCTCGTTTTACGCGTGCATGTACCGTGTGCATCTGAGTTTGAAAAATGTCATTCGAAGAAGACAACAACAACGAAGAAGAAGCGATGACGATTGATATTCATCAAAAGCGGCCCTCGCATTGGGTCGCCGAGGAACTCGTGCACCAAGGCGAAGAGTCGTTTCAATTTCACCGCGGACCGCGCGTCGGAAAACGAGAAAGTTCTTTAACGCTCTTTCGAATCGTGAAGAAACTGTTCTTTCCGTCCAAGACTTTGATGACACAACAACAAACTTCAAGGAAAACGCGGGAAACGATCGCTCGAGAGATGCAAAGAGAAGAGGACGAAAAAGCAAACGATTCAGCATGTATTGAGATGCCTTCGTCGATTCGCGGAGATTACTCTTTGTTGTGGTTGCGAAACCTGCTGAAGGAGCACGAACACGAGTCGGAAACGACGCTGGATCGAGACGTCGTCGGCGCGCACGTGAAGAATATGTGCGAGAGTTTCGTGTACGTGAGCGAAGACAAGAATGATCCGAGGAATGGCGGAGATGCGTTAAGAGAAAGCGCCCGCGAAGTTTTGGAGATGTGTTGCGTGCATTTGGGTGCGTTGAAGGATATAAATTGGGAAGATTTCAGTAGGAGGTTGCAACGGTTGATGCCGACGGAGCAGTTTTGTTCGAAAGATGAGGTATTGAACAAGATTAAATTGGAGTTGTTTGAAGCGACGCGACGCAAAAATCACGCGATACTTGATCAGAAAGCGAGAAAGAACAGCGGGAAATTTAAAAACGCTTTGAGACAGTTTATGGAAAGGACGATGGATAAAGTGAACTTGGAGCTTGCGAGCGGGAGAGCGACGTCGATTGATCAACTCGCGATGCATCATCAGGACGGGTGGTTGAGCATGAGAAACGCGCACGTGAATTGGAACAGACGAAAAGGCATGGCCGGCGTGGTCGGAATGAGGAAATGGCCAAAGTGTACGGACGTAATCGCCGAGGAGGGTGATTTGGACGTTTTAGTCGGAGCGAAATCGGATGACGAAGTCGAAGAAGAAGATGAAGAAGAGGAGGAGCCGCGACGACAACGACAACAACAAAATGAACTTATACTATCTGAAAACCGAAGAAAACAGCCAAATCCGCGTAAAAACTGGTCCGTGCTCGGCAAGAGGAAGGTTAACGATGTCGAATCATCGGAGGAAGTGACGGAGGATATTCCTATGCCGGTCTTACCGCCAAACAAAGGACGCAGCAAGTCGACGTCGAGAGGCAAATCTTCGAATGTGACGCCGATGTTGGAGGAGTTGGCGAACGCCACGCTCCAAGCCGTGAACCGAGAAAATCAGCAACGAGGAGAACCGAACGTCATCTCGCAACCGTCCGTGAGAGGCCCATCGAAGAAGAGAGGTGGAGCTGCTCCTCTTTCCAATTCGCCGGCGAAGCCAACGGTAGTACTCAAGAACGACGGTTTCGACGCGCTCAAGAAAGCGCTTGAGGAAAGAGAGGCGAGGAAGGAAGCGGAAGCGGAAAAGGCAACGGCTATTGCAGAGAAAATGGCAGCAGAAGCCGCCGTAGAAGAAGAAGAGGAAGAACAAGAAGAGGAAGAGGAAGAAGAGGAAGAGGAGGAAGAAGTCGAAGAAGAGGAAGAAGAGGAAGAAGAAGAGGAAGAAGTCGACGACGGTTTTGCTCGATTACGAGCCGAATTGGAGAAGCGCGAAGAGGAGAAGAAGAAGAAGAAGCCAAATAGAAGCGGGTGGGCGTTCATAGGTAAACGAAGGGAACCGGAAAAAGAAGAGAAAGAAATGTTAGATGAGGACGACGAGGAAGAGGAAAACGACAGCGACATCATACCCACGCAGCAAATCGGCGACGACGACGACGAGATGCAAGACGCAGACGTGATTGACTCGCAGCCGCGAGAGAAAAGTAATAACGTCAGAGGTGGATTCTTCAAGTTTTTTGGCAACAAGACACCGTCGGTGGCCCAACACCCGGTGAAGCAACCATCGCCGACGAGAAGCGGAGAAAATGTGAGGATTTCTTCTCCGCGAGAGGGAGGAGACGACGATGGTGATGATCTTCCTCAAATGCAAATAGACGACGACGACGACGACGACGACGAAGATGAGCCGACCGCCTTCAACGAGCAAAAGATTGCCCTCGTTCCCATGGTGGTGCAACAACAAAGCTACCAATCTCCACCAAAACCTCAACAGCCGAAACAGCGAGTACAATCGCCGCCGCAACAACACCAATACCACCACCAAAGATCATCGCCTCCGCAACAGGCACCGCGACGAGTCACTGGCAAATTCTCCGAGGAAGAAGTTCTCGCCGTCATCCGAGGCGTCGAAACGTACGGTCTGGGGAAGTGGAAACTCATTCGAGAATCCTCCTCCGACGGCGTCCTCCTCGGCCGAACGCCCGTGGATATCAAAGACAAGTACCGAAACTTGAAATCTTCAGATTTGAAGCGCGTTTTAACCGGCGTCGTCCCGAGAAGTGCGAGCTACCCGTTCGTCGAGGAACACTTCGAGAAGGTGAGAAGGGCGGCCGAGGATGCACATTAGGAGGAGAGAGACTCCCATCATACCTAGCGGTTAAGAGAGAGAGAGAGAAACTCAATTTTCCTTAGAATTAAAGCGCGATAAATATATAACACATACACACGCAAATCTGTAATACTCTCTCTCTCTCGGGACTCTCTCTCGCTTTCTCATGTCCTCTTCTGAGGAGACAAATAAGAGGAAGATGAAGATGAAACTCATCCTCCACTTCCACATCCAATCCGCGAAAGGCATTCGATCCTCGCGAACGAGACGCAAACGACTTTTATTCGTCCTCGATGTCGACGGGTTTGATCAGGAGCAACGTAAACATCGAACGAAAATCATAAAGAACACGGAAAACCCTCGTTGGGGGGAACGAGGACGCATGGATTTAGGTTTTATGAGTAATACGAATAGAAACGAGAAGATACGAATGTCCGTGTGGGACGTGAAGACGAAAACGAACCACAAGTGTAAAGGCACACGAGCGATTGCGATGAAAGATTTAATCGGCAGTATCGATAAGTTTTTTACGAACGATAAAGAGGAAAAAGAAAAAAAGAACGCGTTAGACGTGGAATTAGAAGGATGCACGAGAGGTATTGGATCGGTACAAGTGGAATTGACGTTTACGAAGGAGGCGGTTTTCGTCGCCGAAGAAGAAGAGGACGAGGTGTTCAAGACGCCCATTTTGAAAGTGAAAGAAGAGGACAAAGGAACTGTCGCGATTGAAAAGAAGAAGTCTGAGAAGGAGAGCGACGATGTAGAGGACGAGAACGACTCCGACGACCCGTCTAAAGAGGAACTCTTGCGTGAACGCGTAAAGAAAATGCAAACGGAATCGATGGAGAAGAAGTTGGAGCGCATGGAAGATCCGGACATGTTGACGAAAGAGGAGAGGCGAATTTTGACGGAAGGCGCGAGCGTGGCGAAGGATTTAGGCGCGAAGTTGCCGAAATATTTCGACGACGTGTCGTCGGCGTCGAGGGGTAACGGTCTGTCCCGCGACGCGGAAGAGGAAAAGGTTGAGGAAGAGGACGAGTGGGAGAACGCGCTGCCGACAAAGAAGAAAAATCCAAAGAAGAGCGAAGCAGTATCGATGTCACCGGTGAAGAAAGTTGTGAGTGGTAATGATTCGTTACGAAAATTGGAAGTCGTCGATGCGTCTATCGATCTCCTCGAACAGCAGCAGCCGTCGTCGCCGACTGTGATTCCAGAACGAAAAGATGTCGCGACATCTTCATCGAATATTTTACCGACAACAGACGAGAAAAAGAGTAACGCAATGAACGAACTGCGGAGGAAACAGTCCAGCGAACGCATTCACGCGCGCGCTGTTGCCGCTCGAGAGGCGTTGAGACAGTCCAAGTCGTCGCAAATCAACGATGAGTTGGACGAGTTATACGAACGCGTCGTCGTTTCTCCTTCTTCCGGCGGAGGAAAAGAGAACACGACGCATCGAGGGACGGCATCGTCCTCGGAGGGTGTCACTGTCAAAAAGGCTACATCTCTACATTTGTCCTCTTCCTCTGAAGAAG
>Ga0181553_10005182_pt1 | contig 10955 bp, 6 predicted proteins | sample 011ome_17_FD_133753 | JGI IMG/M metagenome (GOLD analysis project Ga0181553, IMG submission 133753) | Coastal salt marsh microbial communities from the Groves Creek Marsh, Skidaway Island, Georgia - 011502XT metaG (megahit assembly) | ecosystem: Environmental > Aquatic > Marine > Intertidal zone...
AGGTGGTGTTGGTGATGTGTATCCTTGTTCAAATGTAGGCATTATACCAGTATTACCACTAATCAATATTCCAGTAGCACCATTAGCATTACTTATGTAGTCCCAAAAGTTACCACTACCTATATTGAATAATGTTTCTTCATATATTGTTTCTAATCTACCAGTAGTTGTGTTTAACTTTTCTATTGTAAAACAAACATTAAAGTTTTCAAAAAAGTCAATAAACGATTTACAAGGAGCTTCAATTATTTCAGTTGTGCCAGGTGTTTCTATTTCACTAATTTCAATTAATGTTTCTTTTTGTTTTTTACAATCTTCTATTCTAGTAGTGTATATATTTATTTTACTTTCCGATTCTTGTCTATCAGTTATACTCCAATCACAATTCTCATCATATAACATAATATCACTACCCTTTTGAAGTTTTTCCAGTGCTTTTAAATCGTCACAATCATATAGTGTTGTATCAGTACCATTGGATAGAACCCACTAATTATACTTAGCTTCACCTAATATTAGTTTCCATTGAGCTTCACCTTCATCAGTTAAACAAAATTTCTTTTTTATATCTATTGTTGTGGCGTACCAACTCCATGACCAAGAAAGAGGTGGGGTTGTTGTGTCTGGGTCACCTAGTGTTTGGTCTTCTGGTCTGTTATTATCATTAGATGAGGGTCTTTTAAAAAATGCACTTTTATATGTATTTTTTTTACTTAAGTCTCTCCAATATTCTGGAGTAGGTCTTGATTTTTCTCGGTACCATGTCCATGTCCCAGAACCAGGAGACCATGGGCTACTTTCTTCACACTCAATAACATATGGTACATTCCTACCTTCTTCATATTCTATTAATTGACTATATTTAGATATTTTGTCATCTATAATTTTAATTTCTTCAGTAAAATTAGTACCAATATCACTACCAGTGTTAGTTGTTCTTGTTTTTATTGACTGACCTAAATCATTGCAATCGAATTTAAATAAATAATCAAAAGATATATCTAAACAGCATTCTTCATTTTCATCCACACTAAATATAACACTATCATTACCTTGTGGGTTTAGTATAATTTTAAATTCGTCTTGTGTTAATTGATTGTTAGAACTCCAAATACACTTATGATTTACAACATCAAAAGTGTAACCTAAAAGTTCACAACAAGGTTTATTGTTATAAACAGTTAGTTGTTTATTGTTCGGATTGTATAACCTTACCGAACCATCGCTTTCTTCAATGATTGAAACACCAGCCTCAATTAGTTGTGCCTTGGTTTTACAGGGTAGGTAATAATCTTCTAAATCAAATTTAAACATTTAAATACTTTTAATTATAATTATCTATTAATATACTTTATTATTGTTTTTTGTAAACATTTATTCATATAACGATTTTGTATATAAATCAGATGGGTCACCTAATTCTTTCATAGTTTTAATCCATCCACCACAATCTTCTATTCCCCATTTTCTTAATTTATATAAAACATAAAGCCAATTAGTATCTTTGGTTGAGGCTTCACTGTACATTGTTAGACCTAAACTAGTTAAACTACAAGCATACCCTTGTTTACCAGTTATTGGGTCTAATATTCTTCTTGGTGTTACTAGGCCAGTTCCAGCTGGACAAAAAGCAGAATCTGCTTCATTTGTTAATTTAATATTACCTTGTGGGTCATTAAATAGTAAATAATATATTATAGCACCATTTTGTAAAAAGTCAATATATAAATCACCTATTGTTGGACCTCTTAATTCCCAATATCTAGATATACTACACCCACAACCCTCGTTTTTTAAATCATTAGGTTGTTTATTTTCAGTAGAACAACATATGTAACCACAATCTAATAAATCTAAATTAATATCTTTTTCCATTGCTGATTTAAAATCATTTTTTATTAATAAATTTCTTTCTTCTCTACCTTGACTACCACCAGCTAACGTGTAATAATCATAATAATAACTATTACCATTAACAAATGTTTTACAGCATTGTGGGGATACGTAAAGTGAGTATATGGTTTGGTCATCTAATATTTCACCATTAATATTATATGTGAAATAATTCCATTCATAAGATTTAAGACCGTTGTTAAAATTGACACTCTCTATTTTAGTTTCATCACAAGATGATGAAATTGTCTGACTTAATCTTTCAACATCAATAATAAGTGATTCATCGTTTTCTGGTACATCGCAACCACAGTCTGTTTCTTCAGCGGTTGGGCAAATATCAGTTACTACTCTTGTATCTAATAATATAGAATCTTTTAGGTCAGAACCATCTAGTGCTTTAGGTTCAACATATGTTGGTCCATTATACTGATTTATTAAACCGCTATTATAATTTGTAAATAAGTTTGTATTACCACTAGTTGTAGTTGTAGCTGTTATAGTAAATGCACTAAATGATGGTATGATATTCTCTAATTGTGAAATATACTCATAACCACTATCATATGGGCCAATGTGTGGATTATTACCAATTAATTCATATTGCGTTGCAGCTGAACCAGCTGTTTGTCTATACCATCCACCACCTTTCTGGAAATACATATCTTTATTATCACTAAAAAACTTAGGGAAACCATCAGCATCGACATTATATAGGGATAAATCATCTGGTAGATTATTATATTTTAAAACCTTATAAAATAAATCCATATCTATAGGTTCTTTAGCGAGGTATATATGTTCATTAAAATCTATAAGACCATCTGGTGTACCAATTAACCTAAAAAAGAACTCTATAGCCTTTCTAGTACCCTTAGATTTCCAAATGAATGATGAATTTAGTATTAACCTCCTCCAAAGTTCAGTTTCAGCTTCAGAAGGTGATAATCCTCTACTATATCCAGGATATGTTTTTGAACCTAATTTTAAATAGTTATTAATTAAATCATTTTCAACAATACTTGACGTTAACTCCCAACCTAAGACTCTAGCTAAATATTTAACTAGTTGGTCTGGGGTATTATTTTTCTTATCATAAGAAACAGTATTTGCGAATGATATACCATCAGTATATTTTTTAATTTCATCAAATTCCCTACCATATATCTTTAGAGTTTTGTTCATCTTCTGACCAGCAGTAGGCTCTTCATCACCGTCACATCTAGGTACTGTGTCAAAATCGGATATTGACTCAGATGTAAGGAATCTGGTCATAAGATTTGTTTCACTAATATCTTTATTATTAGTTACCTCTAATAAGTTACCTACAAATGCACCATATTCGGTTGTATTAAAGTCAATATTATAACCGTCAGTGGTTGGCCAGGTAAGTGTTTTTTCACCATCTACAAATGCGCCATTATCGGATTGCACTTTAAACTTATATTTAGATGTGTACTTTGGTGTTGATAATCTATTTAATAGATAGCTTTCAAATTCATTAAGTGAGTTAAAAAATCCTTCAACAAATTCATCTTTTGGTTTTATATGGTATGTCGGTGTATTACCAGTTGTACCAGACACATTTTGAAATGTTTTAAATGGGTCACCCAGTACTTTGAAGTAAATGGTATCATTTAAATTTTTACTTGAACCAGTAAACCCAATTATTGGATATTCTAAACCATCCTTTAGTATTACATAATCAAAAAAGTTTACAGTTAAATTTCTTAAATCATTACCGTCACTAAAATTATTAATAGTTGAACCATTTTTATTATAATTAATTAAAAAATTATTAATTATGAAATTAGTATCAACATTAAATGTTGACACATTATTATTTATGTTGTAAGTATAATCATTAAATGTATCACCCATTACTGTGTTGTAACTAGTGTTTCTAAATGGGTTTAAATATAATGAAGCTGGCCAATCTGTAATAATCTTCTCAAGACTAACTCTAATATATTCTGTAGCAGAACCAAAGTATGCAAAGTTACATAATTCACTCCTGTCAACATTTATAGTTGTATTTATATTATTATTTAATAAAGTATTAGCCGTTTCTTCATCTAAATTAAGATTACTAAGTGTATAATATTTACTAAATTTTTTAGTTGAGAATAACCTACTAATTCTACCTTCAAAATTTACGGTTGTTACGAAATTACCAAAAGTAAAAGATGAATTTATACCATCGGCATCGCTAGTTTGTTGGTTACCAACTAAATCATCACTGAAATTTCTATATTCAATCCCATCATCGTAAAATACTCGTTGAGCATACCCTACTACTTTTATTCTATCGTTATCTCCCATTGGTTATATATTTGCTATATCGTCAAAACCTTTTGTAAAATCAATATTATTAAGTCTATTTTCTTTAACCTCAAACAATGGTTTACCACTAAACCTATCTTTAATTTCAAATAAATTGTATTGTTTGTAAATTTCATTAGAGAAATTATAAACAGTATAAACACCATCTTCAAGACTCTTAGCTTGATTACCAAACATACCTATTGCAAGTGTTTCTATATCGTATTCAACCATCTCTATTTCCATAACGAATGGAGTAAAAAATGTATTAGTAATTATAACACCTTGACCTGGTGCACCAATATAAGGTAATGTATTTGGTTTAACATTACTTGGTGAAGAGGGTGACACTGTGCAAAAAATTAAGTTGGACCCGTCATTAAACCTATACCTAATAGCTTTTTGGTTTGTATTTGTAAGGTTCTGATTAACAGCTTCAGCTTTATTATTTGAAGTTATTATCCTAAAAAAATTAGGTACCTTTTGGTTGGTCGCTGATGTATTTGTAGTTAAATATTCTATTCTATAACCAACAAGATTATTGTTTTGGAACTTATCAATAAATTGAGTTACTGACGGGTCTGATGTGTCAAATACAAGACCCTTTATATCTGGATAAGCTGATAAAACACCACAATCACTAATAGTAGTTCTAATTTCAACAGGTTTAAATACTATAGTATATATCCCTTTTGCACCAAAGTCAGTTACAGGTAGTTTAAGGTTGTAAAGTCCACCAAATACTTCAAACCCATTAGCTGAGTTTGGATTATTTATACTTGTTAAATTTCCAGAGTCCAATTTAAATACACTTGTATTAGATTTTTCTCTATTTTCTGAATAAAACACTGTCATTTCAACGTCATCTGGTGACATGTCTGCTGGTCTAACTGTTCCGTATGTTCCTGTTGCCATATTAAATTATTTTTTTATCTTCTTTATATAAATATTACCTTTCATGTTCTTTTAACATTTTAATTTAATCAATTGTTAAAAAAATATATTATCTAACTAATGTTGTGTTATTTTATTAGCTGTTACATTACTTTTGTATCTTATAATAACCATTACCATAATTAAGTAAATCCCTAACGTTAACTATTTCGCCTAATTGCATGTGACTTTGTAATACAGTAGTTCTTCCCCTGTCAATAAATACATCACTGAATACTGTAGGTGTAGTTGTGATGCCAAATAAATATTCTTCCTTGGTTAATGCTGATAACGAGCTATTAGTTTCATTAAACCCTTGACCCTTGTAGTAAATTTTAGTTAAAGGTGTGTCGTAAATACCAAATACCTCACTATTAACTGTTCTTGTAGTTCCACTATAAGATTTAAAAAATAAACCTAATTGTGGGTTAGGGTTTGATGTATTTATAGTTTCATTAATATCACCCCCATCAATATAGGTTATTGGCATTTGATTTAAATTTGTTATCACTCTAGTAATACTTGTGTATTGATTACCTTGATAATCATACGCAAGACTATTATCCATATCAAATAAAGGTTTATATCTTTGAACTAAATCATAAGACTTTACTAAATCAAGTCTTTCTTCAGTATAAGCAGATAAACTAAGTCCTGGAAAAAATAGGTCACTATTAACTTGTCCAGGATGTCTAGTACTTGGGCTTTTTGGGTCAAATAAAAAAGATGCGTCTGGATTGGGTATAAAATCCAAATCAGTGGCAATACCAATATCATCCATATCTTGACTAATAAACACATTAATATTAAATGAGTTAAAATTAGAATCTAATTCCCATTTAGGTGTTCCCCAAGTAGACTCTTCCCTACTTATATAATCTTCTAATAATATTTTTTTCTTAATTATTTGCATTATGACGAACTTATTTCATATAAATTTACTGTTATTATATCACCATTTGAGCTTGGACTACTGGATACATTATCCGAATAATTTTCATTAATTTCATAATAATATCCATCAATATCTCTTTTTAACTCATACTTAGTATACAATTTATTAACAACATTAGTATCTATGGTAGTTCTAGCTAAAACATCAATACTATTGTTTGGGTTGTTAGAAGACATAAACCTTGTGGTCTTACCATTCTTTGCATTTAAAAACGTAGCTCTCATGTATATATTTTTTGGCACTGTTGGTATAACTTCGTCTTTGAAGTAGTAAATAAAATACCCTTCACCAATTGCAGTTCTATCTTTTATCGAATTACCTAATCTAAATAATACTGGATATTCAAATGGTTCTGGTACGCTACCGTTAGGTTGGTAGTCACTATTTAAAAATCTTGGGTACAGTGTACTAAAGAATAAAAGTCTTTGTGATGTCCCTATGTCACTATCAAAAAAATCTAACCTCAAGAAAGTTTCACTAAATGAGTTTTTAAATAAATTAAAGTCATCATAAGTAAAATCTAGATAATCCCAAAATGTTGTATTATCATATGCACCACTACCATTAAGAAAATTAACTTTATAGTGAATACCTTCAGCCTCTTTTGTTTTACTTCTAGGTAAAAACCTAACTTTTTCGTAATCAAATATTTCATTTATTGAATTTTCTACTTCAATATCAACAAACTTAGTATCAATTATTTCTTGTTGACCAGCAAGCTCTGGGTTTTGACCGAATGGTATACTTATAGTTACTCCAGTTGTACCAGATAAATGTGGTTGTCTTATTTTGTAATTATTAACATACATCGTCACTTCTTTTTACTACAAATCTATTCGTTATCGCATCACCTCTTGGGTCTGGTGGGTCAAAATTACCATCATCTTCGTCATTACCAGAATAGTATAACCCATAATTACCAAATGGGTCCTGTCTAGTTGTTTTAAGACAAATATTAGAGTGTATATAATGTACCCCATTAGTAAATGGGTAATCCAGGAAGTCACCTTCACCGTCAAATATTCCAATATCTAATAAATCTCTCCATAAATATCTACCATCACCTAAATCTGTAGCGTAATCTGGTATTCCAGCCGTAAATTGGTCTCCCTGTTCAATATATAGTGAAAATTCTCTAATTTTAATTTTATGATGTGGTTTGTATAAGTATCCTTCCCTTCTAGGTCCAGATGCTGGTGGTGTTGGCCCACTAGTTTCTCTATTTATAGTATTAAATCTATGTAATACATCAGATAATACAAATTCTTTTTGTTCGTATTCATTGTATTCAACCACATCACCATAAAATAAATTCATTGAACTATTTATTGCCGTTTCACCTGGTAGTGGTGGATGTGTTGGTACTGGTAGTGTTGTTCCATCATGCATTCTTCTAACATTACTTAGGTCGGTATTAGTTAAACTACCCTCTATCAATTCTAAATCAAAACCAGATTGTACATTTCCGAAAACACCACTATCTTTTTTAATAAATGTTAAATAGAGCTCGCTAAGTGGTCTACCTAGATTATCGGTAAGACCACCAACGTCAATATCTTCTGTTATTGAAATCTGATAATTTTGGTCATTAAAAATTGTTTTACTAAATGCTAATGGGTATATTTCATAATTATTTTTATCCAACATTATATTTTTAAATTGTCTAATATAATATCTTGATAACTTACCATTATAATTTCTTTTCATTCTACCCCCACCAAAAGTACCACCTAGTGAACCAGATGCGTTTGATGGATTAACATCTATAACAAAATAATTATTTTTAAAATCACCGTTATCTAAACCAGTCCTTTCTACTTTGAAGGTACCATTAAGGGCATTATCACCTATACCACTAAGCAATACTTTATCACCTATTCTTAGGTTATGGTAAGTAGCTGTAGCTAGTGCAACCATATCTCTACCTCCAACTTCTACTGCGTTAGCATCAACTAATAATAAACCACCATTAATAATGTTATGTGTGTCATTTACACTAGCTGGATATGTTATTAATACACCCCAATTATCCGCTATTGATTTGTTTAAGTCAAATCTAGCTCTTGTTGGTTCCATATCAAAATATGCGCAAGTTGTTGGACTTGTTACATCTGGGTCATAAAAACCGAACCAACCGTTAACTTCAGTGAGATGTTTATTAATTGCTTCTGGGTAATTATAATTTAAATCATCAAAGTCATTATCTTTAGGTTCTTTTTTAAAAATATCATCGTCAAATGTCTCCCATGCATTACCAGATTTTGGTTTAATATTACTACCAAAATCACCCCATTCTCCATTTGTATCTGGATTAAATAATGGATTACTAAAAAGAGGGTTTATAGTAAAAATAAATCTATATAAACCACTTTCTTGTCGTTCCTTATTGAATTGTTCAGCCACATCAATAACATGGTTTATTTCCCCAGGTGGTAACATTCTATTTTCCTCAAATAAATTTACCTTAACAAATGTATCTTGATTCACATTTGATTTAGATTTAAATTCTTTAAGTTTATATTTCTTTCTATTTATCATCTTATAATGTTATAATGTTAGTATACCATTGCGCATATCTTCTACTACCGCCTTGGCCTGTGTCTATTTGAAGACCATATGGGGTTCTATTAGCATATGCTGTACCACTGTCTGGCCCAAAGTAATCGACAATTCTGAATCGGAAATATTTGTAACCACCACTCTTTATACTAGGCGTAATAAGTACATATTCACGACTATAAGTTTCTTCACCACTTGGGTATACCGCTCTATTCCAGCCTTGATATGTGGACCATGAAGCACCATTTTTAGAACGTTCTAAGATGTAATTTGTAAATCCTCTTCTTCCGTTAGGGAATATATTATCTTCAACCGCACCATGTCCACCTCTAATAGATAAGAAAATTCTTGAATATACATTCTGAACACCATATTGTTGAATAGCAAATGCACCATATAATTGTTCATCTGGCTTATAAAGGTCAGTATCGATTTCGTATGTACAACCGTTAGCATCCTCAATTGATACAGTATAAAGCTCATCACCTGTTAATTTTGAGAATATCACTTCTTCGCCAGAGTTAATGTTGGTTTGTGGGGTACCAACATCTATACTAACTGTGTAAGGTGGTGTTCCACCTTGAGGTTTTACCTTTATCACTCCATCAGATACCTGGTCTGAAGCTGTACCGTATGTGTTGTTTATAGGTGTGGCAGTAGGGTGGAGTGTTGTTTGCATGATAACATTAATAGTGTTATTATTAGGGTATGGTATCACAGATAATGGTGGTGGAACAATTATACTTGTTGATGAACTTTTAACTGCGTTTTGTGAATCAGTTATTGTTACTGTGTAAGTTCCACTTTGTAAACCACTAATTGTAGACGAACTTTGTGGTGGTGTTGTGTTCCATTCTATATCATATGGTGCTGTACCACCAGTTACAATTACAAATGCTGCACCACCTTCGGAGGCACAGTTTGGTTGAACTGTTTCTATATTTACACCCATTTTTATAGGTTCAGTTAAGTTTACAAATTTAATACATTGTGATTGTACACTACCACTATCAGTAACAGTTATTCTATAACTACCAATTGGGTAACCATTAGATGGGTCGTTATCACCACCAACAGTTACTGATGAATTAGCCATGGTCCCGCTTTGTGGTGCTGGACTTGATAATGCTGTATTTGTAGCTATATCAAATGCTTCTACCAAATAAGTGTATGGTGGTTGCCCTTGTTGTGCATTAATAGTAAATCCACCATCTGAAGCGCCAAACTGACTAACACCATCTATATCAACAAAACATGATACTGGAGCTGGACCTGGAACAATAAAAGAACATTCTGTTTTTCTACCAATACCATCTATAATCTTAACATAATAAGTTCCAGCATATAAATCTGTAATAGTTGGTGATGTTGGGTCTGGGTTTTGTGGAAAATTAGTTGATACACCATTAATAACAAAAGTTGGTCCAGTCCATGAATAGGTATATGGTGCAATACCTCCAACGGCTTCAACGGTTATAGCACCTGTTGGTACATCCGAATCATCGTCAATAATTACCTCGGTTGCCACACAAAAGAAATCAACATCTTTTTCCCTTTCACAAGGTGCGAAATATTTTCTTTCCATATTTTGTATAGCACTAAAACCTGGTATTAACCCAAAATAAAAATAAAATGAGTTTTGGTATTGCCAAACTTTTTTACTTGTGATATAACCTCTGAATGCTCTATATTCTGTGTTTAAGTAATTTGAAAACCCACCAGAAGAAGATTCTGAACCACTATCAATTAGGACTAATGGTATTGTCCCGTTGTTACTTAATGGTAAGCCATTAGCGTATGCAAAAGCACCTCTAATAAACGAATTATCTATATCTTGATTTGTCATTTTACTGTCAACAGGTGGTCCAGGTGGTCCGTTAGGATTTAGCCCTTCACCCATTCTGTTTTCATCCAAGCCAAAACCTAATTCACAAATCCTTTTAATATTATTACATTGTTGTGACCCCGTAAAAATACCTAAACAGTTAACATTAGCAATTAATGCATTATCATCAAATACACCCCCATCATCAAAACCACTAACATCAACAGTTCCTGGGTACACGTCACTCATGTCTGGTGATAATGGTGGTCTCTGATATGTTGTATCAATAAATGCTTCATATATTTTAGGTATACCTTCCCAATCACAATCAGTTATTGCACCTAAGCTAACTATATCTGTTGCAAATAATTTAATATTATTCGTTTTTGCATAAGATGAGTAGTAAAGTTCACCGTCAAACTTTTTTATATAACCCTCAGTAATTAATTCCCAGTCATCACTATTAAC
>Ga0181553_10005183_pt1 | contig 10955 bp, 10 predicted proteins | sample 011ome_17_FD_133753 | JGI IMG/M metagenome (GOLD analysis project Ga0181553, IMG submission 133753) | Coastal salt marsh microbial communities from the Groves Creek Marsh, Skidaway Island, Georgia - 011502XT metaG (megahit assembly) | ecosystem: Environmental > Aquatic > Marine > Intertidal...
ATTTCACGAGATCTGCTTCCAATTTGTATATTGACTGGTAAATCTCGCGATGGTCGGGATTGCTCCGCTGAGCAAAAGTGGAAGGAATCGTAAATAATGCGATGAGGGTAATGAAGAGTATGCTAGGTAGTTTCTCGGCGCTGGGAGGAAAGCACATAATTTTTGCCAAACTTTGGCAATGTAAAAAGCGAATCCGGAAATTCAGAAAGGCCGGCGAACCGGTCTCCTTGCCCCTCTCAAAACAGCACCAGCAATTCCTGCAGCGTTGGCAGAATTCTTCCATGGGTGCGATTCTGCCCGGCACGGTTGAGGATGTCGGAAACGAGTGATACATCGCTGAGCGTCTTCGAGGGGAGCCAATCTTCCTCGGACGTTCCTTCGGAATGTTCAATTCGGGTTCGAATGAAATCGCGGGTCTGACAGCGGCTAACTTTTACTTCTGTTCCCTTGAGGTCGAAATCGACTTCTACATTTCCAAGGCGGTCGGAAGAGAGCTCATCCATCGTAATCGAGAAGGAGGCAGGAAAATCAGATCGGCTGGAGGAAAAAACGAGTTTCTCCGGCGTCGATAGATTTATATCGGGGCGAGCCTGCAGTCGGTCGGCGATCCAGGCGGCGAGATAGAGCGCGCTCATGCGAAAGCCTTCGGCATGCCGAAGCGTGATTCCGCTGATCGATTCGAGACCCTGTGCAAGAGCGGGTCGATCGAAGGCGCTCGCAATAGCCGAACGGATTGAGTTCATTCTAGTAAAGGCGAAGTCGTGCATCACGAAAGGAGACGACGTGTCACCTTCTGCCTCTAACAAACGCAAAAACTGATTTCTCGGGGCGACCCATGATTCGCTGTCGAAAAGCAATCGGTTGATTCGTGAGTAGAGCCCTCTTTCGAAAGCATCAGAAAACTCCCCTTTCCACCAGAATGCGAGAGGCAGGTCCGAATCGAGGTGTGAGAACACAATGTTCCGGAGGAGGCCCGGAGAATCTCCCGACAAGAAAAAGCTGATTTGTTCGGTGCAGACCGTTTTTCTCCCCTTCTTGTCGATCTGGCAGTGTACCTGCACCCACGCGCGCACACCTGAAGAGTCACTTTTCGTATCAGCATTGATGAGAAGGGAGCGACATGCCGACTCGCTCGTCAATTCGCTGAGAGTCTCCGCATCGGTCTCGAGATCATCCTGGTTTTCGTTGTAGAGAGCGAGATTGATCAGAGAAGCCCGTGCTACGCCGATACCCGAATCATCGTTTGGATCGCCACTGGCAAGAAAGAGAGCCTGCAGGGCTTTCTCCACTTCCGAGATCTCGACAGGCTGGCCGAGGAATTGGAAAGCAGGAAGGTCGGGAGACGTGGTGGATGCGCTCATTTCAGTTCGAGCATACGCTGATTTTTCGGAGTGGAAAAGCGAAAGGCGTTGGCCCACATTCCTCAACTCCTTCCGAACTTTGATGAAACACGAACCTGTTCTCCAGCGACTCGACAATGGAGTCCGCGTAGCCGTCGTTCCCATGCCCCACATGGAGAGCGTCTCGCTCGGGCTATGGACAGATGTCGGCAGCCGACACGAGACCGACAAAGAACACGGCATGGCTCACTTCATCGAACACATGCTGTTCAAAGGCACGCCGACGCGCACGGCAGCGCAGATATCACGAGAGATCGAGGGGCTGGGGTCGTCGATCGATGGGTTTACCGTCGAGGATCACACCGGATACCAGGCAAAGGCCCCCGCCGGTAAATTCGAAGAAATCTTTGCCGTGATGGCTGACTTCTATCGGAATCCCACCATTGATCCAACCGATCTGGAGCAGGAGCGACTCGTTATTCATGAGGAAATTGCAATGGTCCGCGATCAGCCACCGCAATTCATCGAGGATATCATCAGCGAAGCCACCTGGGGGCCGGATCACGCATTGGGGCGCTCGATTACGGGAACGAATGAAAGCCTCGATCAGCTTAAACGCGGGGACGTCCTCGATTTTTACAAGCGGGCTTACTGTGGAGCGAACACCGTTGTCTCTGTAGCGGGCAATATCGAACCTGATCGCGTTTTTGAGATCATCTCGCGAGAATTCGAGGGTCTCGAAAGGGGAGACGGAATTCCCTATCAGTCAGCTCCGGAACCCCTCAGTGAGCATCGTTATGAAGAAGTTTTTGAACCTGAGCAAACTCATGTCTCCCTGGCATTTGCCGGCGTGAAAAGAAACGACCCGCGGCGGTATGCGCACAAGATACTCGACGTGATTCTCGGAGAGAATATGAGTTCCCGCCTTTTCCAGGAGTTGCGGGAAGAGCGTGCCCTTTGTTACGAAGTGCAAAGTGATCTTGTCTCCTTCAGCGACGGAGGTCTTCTCCAGATCTATGTCGCTCTCACGACGGAGAATCTTAACGAAGCTCTCGATGGCATTACAAAGGTAGTTAGTGACTTGGCGAGGGACGGCGTCACAGAAAGGGAGTTGGAAACCGCGAAATCTTTTCTGATTGGACAGAACCAAATCAGCATGGAAAACACAGCATCCCGCATGATGTGGGCGGGGGAATGTCTGCTCTTCTTTGATGACTGGCTCGATCCGGAAGAGGTTCATCGGCGCATTGATGCTGTCACTCTGGAAGATGTTCACCTCGAGGCAATGCGTGTTTTTTCTGGAAAGCAATTCGCATCGGCCCTCATCGGCCCGTTAGAGGCCGACGGAGTGCTGGAGGACTGGCGTGCTACGGTGGGGTAGTACAGAGGGAGTGTAGGGAATTTCCTTCACGAGGTTTGGCTGATTTTTTTGGCTGACCTGAATCTCTTTAAATGTTTGTCCATCAGTAAGTTAGGCGGAATCGAACAGTGGGCCTAAGTGCGGTAATTCCCAAAATTGCGAAAATTTAAATTGAACATATGTGTTCAAAGTAATACGTATTACTAAATGATTTGTTATTCTTAAATATTCGATAAAATTGTATGAGGAATCGAATGTCCACTCATCCGCACCACTCCACCCCCCCGGTTCTTCCGCCGGCCAACCAGTTTACGATCTTTGTGATCGATGATCTGCCGCAGAACCGCATGATTCTCGGGAAATTTCTGAAATCTGCTGGATACGCCGTCATTGAGGCGACCAATGGCGTTGAAGCTTTGGATATGCTTCGTGAAGGAGCTGTGCGTCCTGACTTGATTGTTACCGATGTCGAAATGCCAGTTATGGATGGAATCACGATGGTCGAGCAAGTCCGCTATCTGGAAAGTCCTGTCGCAACTGTCCCCATCATTACCGCTTCGGGAAATGCGGACGAAGATATGCAACGCGATGCGCTTGCTGTCGGCAGTGATGTGTTTTTGACAAAGCCTTTTGATCTTCGTGAGCTGTCTCGTGAGATCGGTAAGCAGCTTAAGAGGGCACGTCGCAATCCCGCTCGAGACACTTCTGCAGGATCGCAAGCAGGAGGAAATCGATTCGACCAAGGACTGCAGGTCAATTCGTGAGCGTCGTCGGCGTGGAGAGAAGATCCGGGATCGTCTCGCGAACTTTACCTTTCGCTTTCTAAGATCGGGCGTAGTTTCAGGCCGTGTTGGCGGGTTCTCTCATCGGACCTCTCTGTCCTCCGCCATCTGATCCTTACCTCCTGTCGACGTGACGGAACAAACTTTCTCAGAGCTCGGTTTGCCCGAGCCATTACTTCAAGCAGTCTCGGATCTTGGATACGAGGCTCCATCTGCTATTCAGGCCGCAGCCATTCCTCCTGCAATGGAGGGGCGCGATCTTGTTGGCCTCTCCGAGACAGGATCCGGAAAGACGGCTGCCTTCGGCATTGCTGGCTTGACGCGCGTTGATCCGGAAAATCGTGATGTGCAAATGCTCGTGGTTTGCCCGACGCGCGAATTGGCCGTGCAGGTCTGCGGAGAAATTCAGCGACTTGCAGCGAAATTGCATGGGTTGAAAACGGCGACGATTTATGGAGGTGCCCCGATTGACCGCCAGATCCGAGCGCTGAAGCATGGTGCGCAAGTTGTCGTCGGAACTCCAGGCCGCCTGATTGATCTGGTTAAGCGCAACGCACTTGATCTTTCCCGCGTTCAGACTGCCGTGCTCGACGAGGCTGACCGCATGCTCGACATGGGTTTCGCCGAGGACATGGAGTCTATCCTGAAGTTGCTTCCGGAAGAGCACCAGACGCTCTTTTTCTCGGCAACGATGAATCGCTCCGTCGAGCGACTCATTCAGAAATTTGGCAACGAACCGGAATCGATTCAGATCGAACGCAAGCAGATGACGGTCGAGTCGATCGAACAGATCTGCTTTGAGGTGCGCCAGCGTTCCCGCATCGAACTGACCTCGCGAATCATCGACCTGGAGCAGCCGAAACTCACGATCATTTTCTGCAATACGAAACGGTCCGTCGATGAATGCACCGAGGCTTTGCTTGCGAGAGGATACTCCGTAGATCGTCTTCATGGCGATATTGCCCAGACGATGCGCGAGCGTGTTTTGCGGATGTTTCGCGAGGGCACAGTCGAAGTTCTTGTCGCAACGGATGTCGCTGCCCGCGGGATCGATGTCGACGATGTTGATCTCGTAATTAACTACGAGCTTCCTCAGGATCCGGAAGATTACGTTCACCGTGTCGGTCGAACGGGACGTGCCGGACGAGAGGGAAAAGCCGTTTCTTTCATCTATGGGCGTGACGCTTACCGCATCCGCACGATCGAAAAATACACGCGTCAGCAAATTCAGAAAGTGGAAGTACCAACGCAGGACGAGGTCGACAGCCACTTGCAGGATCAGCTCCTTTCCAGCATAGCCGAGCGTTTGAGCGAGGATAAAACGAATGAGGAGCGAGTAGAATTTCTCCAGCCTCTGCGTGAGTTGGAACACGAGTGGGAAGATATCGCCAGTGCACTTCTCGAAATGGTCAAAGAGCTGACGGCACGCGAAGGGGAGCGCATCATCGAGGACGATCCCGAAGCCTCGCGACAGCGGGATCGACGTGACGATTCGCAGCGGGATCGAAAAGAAAGACGCGAGCGCAGACCTCGTGATCGGCGCGATGACTCGCGCGGACCAGAGGAGGGAATGGTGCAACTTTTTCTCAGTCTCGGAAAACGTGATCGCATCAATCCCGGTGACATCGTCGGGATGCTTCACAACGAGTGCAATCTTGAGCGTGGCAGTGTTGGTCGCATTCGACTGATGCCGAATTTTACCCTCATCGAAGTTCGTGAAGACAGTGTCGATCAGGCGATCGAAATGGCTAGCAATGCGACTCTTCGGGGAAACCGCTTTAAAATCGATCGTGATCGTGGTCCCGGCCAAGGTGGTGGAGGCGGCGGCGGATTCGGAGGAGGAAAAGGCCGAGGAGATGACCGTCGTTCCGGAGGCAGAGGGCACTCTGGTGACCGACGTTCTGATGACCGTAGATCTGGCGGAGGCTATTCCGGTGGCCGGCGTTCTGATGACCGACGATCTGGAGGAGGACGTTCCGACCGGGGGGGTAAAGGTAGTGGGCGACCTGACGGTCGCGGTGGAGACAACCGTCGTTCGGACCGCGGACGGCGTGATCGTTATTGATCTGGTTCAGTCCCCAAATACTCCAGCATCACTTTCACCTCGGTAGTAGGTGCGCGGCACGCGAAGTCTTCGCAGACGTAGGCGGTCGCTTTTCCGTCCTGCGCAATTTGGGTTTCGGTGAAGGGGGCAACTTTGGCGAGGTCTTCTGCATTTTCCTTGGTGCGCAATAGCACGACGGTATTTGGCATAAACGATGTCCGAATAGCGGATAGCATTTCTTCGACATTCTCACCTTCGCTAACGACGATTTCTTTTGATGGACCGAAGTGAAAATCGAGACCCGTCAGGGCCAGCGGAAACACCATTGGGCTGTTCGCGATCGCGCCTGAGAAAGCGCGGAGCAATTGCTCGGCTCCCTGGCCGTAGTCCGGATTCCCGGTCATGCGATGGAGGCGGGATAGGTTGCCGATTGTTACCGAGTTCGCACTGGGAATCGCCCCGCCGTAGAGTTTCTTTGCTCGCACGATGAGCTGTTCGGCATCGTCGGCGACGGTGTAGTAGCCGCCGCCTTCTTCGTCGTAGAAAAATTCATCCATCAAGTTCTGCAGCTCGACCGCTTTCTGCAGATAGCGAACTTCGAAGGTCGCTTCGTAGAGGCCGATAAGGCCCCAGATCATGAACGCGTAGTCTTCTGCATGCGCGGTCAGCCCGGCCTCTCCCAGACGATAGCGTTTGAGTAGCCGCCCGTTTTTTGTTGTCAGTTTATCGAGGACGAAGTCGGCTGCTTTCGAAGCAATCTTTGCGTATTTTTCCTCTCCGAGAATCCTCGCGGCACGGGCATAGGCAGCAATCATGAGGCCATTCCAATCCGTCAGGATCTTGTCATCTTTTTGTGGATGAATCCGTTTCTCCCTCTTCGCGAAAAGCTTTTCGCGGAGAGGCCCCCAACGGTCCTGATCGGCTTCAGAGAGTTCTTCCCGGAGGTGAGGAATATTCGTGCCGACTTTTACCTGCTTTGTCTCTTCAAGAAAGTTGCCTTCCTCTTCAAAGTGAAACGTTTCGAAAACGAACTTCGCGCTGTCCTCCCCGAGTAACTCTCTCACCTCGTCGTTTGACCAGACGTAGAATTTTCCTTCCTCGCCCTCGCTGTCGGCATCTTCGGCCGAATAGAACCCACCCTCCGGACTGGTCATATTACGCTCAACGTAGGTCAGGATTTCTCGTGCGGTCTGCGCGTAGCGCTCTTTTCCCGTCACGTGCCATGCTTCAACGCAAGCCATCGTCACGAGAGCCTGATCGTAGAGCATTTTCTCGAAATGAGGAACAAGCCATTCCGGGTCGGTCGAGTAGCGGTGAATGCCGAAGCCGACATGATCGTAGATTCCTCCGCGATGCATTTCTGTCAGGGTTTTCTCCACCATCTCTAGGGCCTTTGGATTTTCGGTGCGATGGTAGTAGCGCAGCAGGAACATCAGATTGGGTGGAACGGGGAATTTGGGTCGCACCGCAAAGCCGCCCCTCTTTTCATCAAAGCGTTCCGAGAATTCTTGAAATGCGGCATGCATCACAGAGGGGTCGAGTTCTCCACCCGGGGATGAGTCCATCAGCCCTCCAAGTTGCTCCGTGATATTCACAGCAGTCTCCTCCACTTCTTCCCGTCGCTCCGTCCAGGCTTTGTGGAGCTCGGTGACAACACGTTTGATACCCGGTCGACCGGCGACGGACTCCTTTGGGAAATAGGTGCCTGCGAAAAAGGCGTGTTTGTCAGGAGTCAGCGCGACCGTCATGGGCCAGCCTCCGCCTCCTGTAATTCCCTGTGTGATCTGCATGTAGACCTCGTCAATGTCTGGCCGCTCCTCGCGATCGACTTTGACGGGAATGAAGCGCTCGTTGATTAGAGCTGCGACTTCCTCGTCTTCGAATGATTCGTGCTCCATCACGTGGCACCAGTGGCAGGTTGTGTAGCCAATCGAAAGAAAGACCGGTTTCCCCTCGGCCCTGGCTTTGGCAAAGGCCTCTTCGCCCCAGGGCCACCAATCTATGGGATTGCGAGCGTGCTGGAGTAGGTAGGGGCTTTTTTCAAAGACGAGTCGGTTAAACCCCTCCCCGCCATCTTTCGGTAACTTCGCAATTTCCTCTGGCGAGGGCAGCGGTTTGCGAACGCGGCCCTCTTCGGCATCAATCATCTCGATACCGTGCATGAAGATGAACAGAAAAACGAGGGCAAAGCGGATACGTGACCGGAACATGAGGTCATTGTTGCTGGCATTGGCTGCACCGGCGATTTCCGATTTAGGCCAATCAGACTCTCTCGAGTACGGTTTTGCGAAGATCGTCGGGCAGATCATACCCATCAATCTCGGCCTCAATAAGGCGTCTCGGTTTGCCGAATCCGGAAAACAGGGCCGCGTTTAGTCGCGCTGCGACTGTCGAATCGGCGAGCGACTTCGTGTCAGGGTAGTTTGCTTCCAGAAAGGAACGCAACTCGCGAAACTGGGTGAGGTAGTATTTCTGGTGGTAGCCTTCGGCGTAGGTGAATTCTTTCACCGGGATAATTTCAGTTTCCACTTTGCCGACAGCCGATGCGATCTTCTCCCTGGACTCCTCAGCCGTGATGCGCTGATTTTCGTCGCGATAGAAGACCGCGTTCCAATACTGGCGCTTTGGCTGGTTGCGCGCGGGATTGTGGTTTCTCCAAAAGATGTCGAGCAGGTCCTCGTACCGAATGATTTCGGGATCATAATCGAGCGAGATCGCCTCGGTGTGATCGACCAGATCGTAATAGGTTGGCGCTTCCTTGTCGCCACCACAGTAGCCCGCCCGGACGCGGAGGATTCCATCGAGACTCCCAAACTGGGAGTCAGGTCCCCAGAATCATCCAATTCCGTAGGTCGCAGTTTCAAATTTTCGTTCCGATGTCTCGCGATCGAAAGTCAGCGCTGTGGCGGAAACCACGCCATTTTCGACAGGCAGAGGAATTACATCCTTTTTTCTCGAACTCGTTAACATGCGAAAGGTTACGTCCGTGAGCGGGAAAAAGCGAGTCTTGGGATTGGTCGCTTTTGTGCTAACACCTGATCATTGAAACGAAAACGCTCGCCGATGGAAGGTCGGTTCGGGTAGGCGGATCGAATGAAATATCTCCGTTCTGCTTTGCTCCTGCTCTCGCTTAGCGGGTGCTTCGGGCGATGCGGAAGCTCAATGGAGTCGTTATCCAGAGAGATGTGACCTGCACTGGTCCAACACGCGGAGGGAAAGAGGGCGAAGTCTCCGAAGCGCCTTTCCCGATCCAGCGCAATCACGGGCCCGTATCGCTGCGTAATATATGGGTGCGTGATGGAGACTATTAGTCACTGCTGCTTTGGAATTCTACTTTCGTAGCGCCTTTGCTAACTCCGGCACGCCTTCTTTCACCCCCGCAATCACCAATCCTGCAATCGCCTCGGCCCCCGCTTCATTGAAATGGGTGATGTCGCCTTCCTTCGGACTGAACTCTTGGCTCGCTGCTTTGCCGATCCTGTTATGATACGTGACGCTGGCATGATAGAGATCGATGAAGGGGGCCTTTACTTCTTCCGCGACAGCTTTTGTCGCATCGGCCCACGGTTTGAGAGGGCGGGTCGCCCTCGCCCCGGTTGCATCGGGTCCCGGTTGATCGATCCGGATCTTTCCTTCTCCAGTAAAATCCCGCCGAGTCACTGAACTGACGAGAATGGGCCGCGCGCCGATTACTCGAAATTCTTGCACGTATTGCTTGAGGAGCTCCCGATAGGTCGTCGCCGGATCGGTTTCTCGCTTTGGTCCTTTCCCCGGCTGACCGTTGTGTCCGAACTGGATCAATACGTAGTCAGGTTTGACCGCGAGAGCTGCAGGCAGGCGATCTTCCGCGAGCCAGCTTTTTGCGCTGCGTCCCCCTGCGGAAAAATTGTGCACTGTCACATGCGGAGAGAATCGCTTCGCGAAAGCGGCACCCCATCCTGCGGTGTCTGTCACCGTGGAGTCCCCAATCAGGGCGATGGTGATTTTCTTTTCCGAGTCTTCGGCAATGGAGAATTCAAAAAGAAGGCCGAGCAAAATGAAGATGGAACCACGAATGAAAAAGAATGGAGCGCCAATGTGCACGAATTTCGTTCGGGAAATCATTTTTTAGAATCAATCAAAACAACAGCTTCACCGCCATGATTACCAACGCAATGTAAAGCGCACCCCGTATCCAGCTTTCTCCCTTGTTGACGCTGATCTGCGAGCCGATCCATCCTCCAATCGAATTTCCGATGGCCAACCCGAGCCCGGGGATCCAGAGCACCTGGCCGCGAGCTGCGAAAACGATCAGGGCCACAAGAGTGAATACGCCCACGATGAAAACCTTGTGCATATTCACTCGCACAAGATCGAGACCCATGACCTGGTGCAGCGCGGCCATGAGGAGAAAGCCGACTCCAGCTTGAATAAACCCGCCGTAGAAACCGACCCCTACAAGACAGAGATGGCCGAGCCAGAACTGCTTGCGTGAAATCGGCTTCAGCGTGGCCGGCTCGCTGGGTGCGATCATCTTCTTTTTTCGATGCCTCTCGATTGACATGTGAATGAGCACGGCGATGAGGATGATGCCGAGAACGCGGTTGAACATTTCTCCTCGCACCATCGTCCCAAGCCACGCACCTGCGATCGCTCCTGGCACTGTTGCCATCGCGAGAGAGAAGCTGAGACGGAAATCGGAATAGCCCTTCGATTTGAAACCGGTGATCGCGGTCAGATTCTGCGCAACAATCGCAACGCGGTTCGTTCCGTTTGCGACGGGCCCATCCATTCCCAGAAAAATCATCGCGGGAAGGGTGAGTAACGACCCACCGCCCGCGAGAACATTCAGCGTTCCCGCAATCACCCCGAGCCCTGCGAGCAACACATAGTGCCAGATTTCGAAATACGGCATTCTCTCCGATGCACTCGAACGAGGAAAAATGCCAGCGATTCGTGGAGAAGGTTTGGGCTGTGCTGAACTGGCGATGCCACGATAGTGAAACCGAGCAGGGTTGAATGCAGGACCTGACTCTCTTGGGTCTTCGATCTGACAGGGTTAAGTGCAGCTCCTTCCACGATCAGGTGATTCCGTGATTTCGGATTCCGTGCCATAACCACCTGGGATGAGGTTTTTCCTTCTTGTCATCGCTTTTCTTGGCCTGTCCCTATTTGGTTCCGCCGAGGAACGCCCCAATATTTTGCTCATCACCTGCGACAATCTTGGTTATGGCGATTTGCAAAGCTATCGGCCGGAAAGTCCCATTCAGACGCCGAATCTTGACCGGCTCGCTTCGGAGGGCGCTCGGCTGACGCAGTTCTACACCGCTTCGCCGACCTGTACGGTTTCGCGGGCCTGCCTGATGACGGGGCGCATTCCCGAGAGACATGGCCTCAAGAATCAGCTCGGTGGTATCGAGGGAAACTACGGTGTCGGGTTGAACCAGAAA
>Ga0181553_10005192_pt1 | contig 10941 bp, 7 predicted proteins | sample 011ome_17_FD_133753 | JGI IMG/M metagenome (GOLD analysis project Ga0181553, IMG submission 133753) | Coastal salt marsh microbial communities from the Groves Creek Marsh, Skidaway Island, Georgia - 011502XT metaG (megahit assembly) | ecosystem: Environmental > Aquatic > Marine > Intertidal zone...
AATTAACAGGGTGTTAACTGTCTAAGTACGTAACATTCTGTAACATTTGTTGATTTGAGTTCCTCGGAGTGGGTTTGGTAAACATACTCCGAGGACTTGAATCCGCCGCAGGGCATATTCCGGTTCCCACCCTAGCTGTTACGGGCAAATCCGAGAACACGCAGGACGAAACCAAGGGTAATACAGAATAATGGCCGCAGGCACGATCAAACAAAAAACACTGAAAACCGAAATCGGTTGCACCGGTGTCGCACTGCATTCAGGCCGCAAAACCTCGCTGACCCTGAAACCGGCGGCAGAAAATACCGGCATACGGATTTGCCGTACCGATCTTCTTAACGGTGCACGCGAAATTCTTGTCAGCTGGCAGAATGTGGTCGATACGCGATTGGCAACCACGGTCGGCAACGATCACGGTTCGACGGTCAGCACGGTGGAACATCTGGCGGCGGCCCTTGCAGGGTGCGAAATCGACAATGTTCTGATCGAAGTGGACGGCCCTGAAATTCCGATTATGGACGGCAGCTCCGCGCCTTTCGTCTTTCTGATAGAATGTGCCGGCACCGTCGAACAGAACGCGGCACGCACAGCCATCAAGATTCTCAAGCCGGTGACCGTGGGTGACGAAACCCGGTCCCTGTCGATCCTGCCTGCAGAGAATTTCAGCCTCGCATTCGAGATCGATTTCGACTCGTCGGCAATCGACCGTCAGGAACGCACGTTCCAGCGTATCGGTGCGGATTTCAAATCGGATATCGCGCGTGCGCGGACTTTCGGCTTCGATCACGAAGTGGAAGCCCTGCGCAGCGCAGGGCTGGCCCGCGGCGGCTCGCTTGACAACGCTGTGGTTGTCAGCGGCGACAAGATCCTCAACGAAGGCGGTCTTCGGTTCGACGACGAATTCGTGCGCCACAAGATTCTGGATTGCGTCGGCGATCTCTACCTGGCGGGCGGCCCGGTGATCGGCGAAGTCATCGCCAGCAAATCGGGGCATGAACTGAACAACGCGCTTTTGCGCGCCGTGTTCGCCGACGATGATGCCTGGGAGCGTGTCGAAGCTTCGGCGTCATCCGGCCCGGAAATCGAACAGATGGTTTCCGCCGTCGCCTGAACGGCGCAAAAAGCAAAATCTTGAAAGGCGCCCCGATGGGCGCCTTTTTTTGTTCCGGCCTACTTTCCAGGGCCTTTAAATGCTATATACACATTGCTTTCACCGACAGGTAATTCGGGTTGAAATTTCTGATGATGTCTTTCCGTTTCCGGCAATGCACCGCCATTTTTTCCGTATGCGCTCTTCTGACCGCCTGCGGCAGCAAAGACGAAGAGAAGTACGTCGAACAGAAAGTCGAAGTCCTTTACAACACGGCGGTAAATTCAGCCGAAGCAGGGGACTACAAGTCTGCCGCCAGGCAATTCGACGAAGTCGAGCGCCAGCACCCCTATTCAACCTGGGCGACGAAAGCCCAGATCATGGCTGCATATTCGCATTACCAGGCAAACGCATACGACGAAGCGGTGATCGGCCTCGACCGGTTCATCCGCCTGCATCCGGGTAACCGGGATGTCGCCTATGCGTATTACCTGAAGGCCTTGTCCTATTACGAGCGGATATCCGATGTCGCGCGCGACCAGTTAATTACCGAACAGGCCCTGACGGCGCTGACCGAGGTCGTCCGGCGATTTCCCGAATCCAAATACGCCCGGGACGCAAAGCTGAAAATCGACCTGACCCGCGATCATCTGGCAGGAAAACAGATGGAAATCGGGCGTTTCTACCTGAACAGGAAGCATTATCTCGCCGCGATAAACCGCTTCAGGACCGTCGTCGATGACTATCAGACCACGACCCACGTACCGGAAGCGCTGCACCGCCTGGTCGAAGCCTATACGGCGCTTGGCGTGATCGATGAGGCACGCCGTGTCGCCGCTGTCCTTGGGCATAACTACCCCGGGAGCGAATGGTACCTCGACAGCTACGCCGTCGCCGCCGGACCGGATCTGCGTGAACGCCCTGACGATCGGGGTTTCCTCACGCGGACGTGGGACTGGTTGTTCTGATCAGCGATGCTCGCATCGCTTTCCATCCGTAATTTCGTCCTTATCGACCGGCTGGACATCGATTTCAGCCGGGGCCTGTGCGTTCTCACCGGCGAGACGGGTGCGGGGAAATCGATCCTGCTTGATGCGCTCGGCCTCGCGATTGGCGGGCGGGCGGACTCTTCATTCGTACGCGGTGGCGCCGGGTCCGGACTGAAGGCCATGATCACCGCCACCTTCGATATTCCCGGCGACCACGAAGCGCTGGCACGGCTCGCCGAAAACGATATCGAGATGCCCGACGCAGGAGAACCGCTCATCCTGCGGCGCATCCTGACCGGTGACGGCCGCAGCCGCGCCTTCGTCAACGATCAGCCGATCAGCGCGGGTGCCCTGCGCAATATCGGCGAAACGCTGATCGAGATCGAAGGTCAGTTTGCCAGCCATGGACTGCTGGACCCGTCCAACCACCGCAATGCGCTCGATTCATTCGGCCGCCTCGAAAAGAAAGTCGCAGCCACCCGCGACACCTGGAACACCATGACCGCCGCAGAGAAAGCCCTGGCGACCGCCCGGGACGAGATCGAGCGTATTGCCAGCGAAGGGGATTACCTGCGACACGTTTATGCCGAAATCGACGAATTCGATCCCCGGAAAGGCGAGGAAACCGAACTCGCCGAAGCGCGCTCGCTCATGATGAACAGCGAGAAAATCGCGGAATCCATCAACCAGGCGCTCGAAACGCTGGCCGGCCACAAGGGTCTCCAGACCGCATTGTCAAAGGCATCGCGTTCGCTCGAGCGCGCCAACGAGCAGGCAGGCGGCACCCTGAAAGCCGTCCTGGAATCGATGGAAATCACCAGCAACGAAGCGGCGACGACCGTGGATCTCCTCGGCGACGCCCTGCGGTCCCTCGATCAGGACCCCGCGCAGCTGGAACGCCTCGACGAGCGGCTCTTCGGTCTCCGCGCGCTGGCGCGCAAGCACAATACCACCGTCGATTCCCTCGCCGATCTGCGCGCCGAGTTTGTCCGCAAGCTCGAACGGCTGGACGATGCCGACCGGGACCTTACCCGCCTTCAGACAGAGGCGCGCGCGGCGCGGGCCGCTTATATCGACGCATCGCGCAGTCTTCACGACGCCAGAGCCAAAGCCGCAGGCGCGCTCGATTCGGCAATCAACCAGGAACTGCCGCACCTTCGGCTTGAGAAGGCGAAATTCGCGACGCAGGTCACCGAGCTTGCCGAAACCGCATGGTCGAGCCATGGCATCGACAACGTCACCTTCGATGTGACGACGAATCCGGGCCAGCCTGCCGGTCCGATCAACAAGGTGGCATCCGGCGGCGAACTCGCCCGCCTGCTGCTCGCGCTGAAAGTCGCGCTTTCCACCTCGAACCGGGTGACAACGCTGGTCTTTGACGAGGTCGATGCAGGCGTCGGCGGCGCAACCGCCGCGTCCGTTGCGGAACGCCTGTCACGGCTTTCCGATGGGGTACAGGTGCTTGTCGTCACCCATTCTCCGCAGGTCGCCGCCCGGGGAGCGCGTCACCTTCACGTGATGAAATCGATCGAGACGACAAACGGTGGAGACAACACCGTCACCGCTGTCACCGAACTTTCGCCGGAAGATCGGCGCGAGGAGATCGCCCGGATGCTTGCCGGCGCAAAAGTGACCGAAGAAGCCCGCGCGGCCGCAGACAGCCTGATCGCAGAATTCGCACAGTGAAGGCGAAAACGCATGAAGCCTGAAGAAGAGTTTCCGGAGCTTGACTCCCTGACCGCGGAAGAAGCATCGACCCGGCTGGCGGAACTGGCCGCCGAAATAGACCGGCACGACAAGGCCTATCACCAGAAAGACGCGCCGGAGATATCCGATGCGGAATACGACAGGCTCCGCCGGCTGAATACGGCCATCGAGGCACGATTTCCGGATCTTATCAGAAGCGACAGTCCGAGCCAGACCGTCGGAGCCGCCCCCGCTGCCGGTTTCGGCAAGATAACGCACAGACGGCCGATGCTCTCGCTGGACAATGCTTTTGACGACGAAGACGTCGAGAATTTTATCGGTCGTGTCCGACGCTTTCTGGGGCTCGGCGAAGACGAGATCGTCGAGATTGTCGCCGAGCCCAAGATCGACGGCCTGTCGATCTCGCTCCGCTATGAAAACGGAAAATACGTGCAGGCGGCGACCCGCGGCGACGGCGCGGTCGGCGAAAACGTCACCGCCAATGTCGCGACGATCTCGGACATACCCGACACACTTGGCCCGGGGGCGCCCGAAATCGTCGAAATCCGCGGCGAGGTCTATATGCGTCATGACGATTTCGCCGCGCTGAACCGCACACGCGCCGAAGGCGGCCAGGCGGTGTTCGCCAATCCCCGGAATGCGGCGGCAGGCTCCCTCCGCCAGCTTGATGTCTCGGTCACCGCCTCGCGGAACCTCAAGATGTTCGCCTATGCGGCAGGAGAGTTGTCGGCACCCGTTGGCGACACTCACCGGGCATGGCTCGATCAGCTCGACGAATGGGGGTTTTCGGTCAATCCGCAATCGCAGCTCTGCCGGACGACCGAAGAGGTACTGGAAGTATATCGCACGATTGGCGAAGGCCGCGCCAAACTGCCCTACGACATCGACGGCGTCGTCTACAAGGTCAACAGGCATGACTGGCAGGATCGGCTCGGAATGGTAAGCCGCGCGCCGCGCTGGGCGATTGCCCATAAATTTCCGGCGGAACAGGCCCAGACGATTCTGGAGAAAATCACCATTCAGGTCGGCAGGACCGGCGCGATCACGCCGGTCGCCAACCTGTTGCCGATTACGGTCGGCGGGGTTGTCGTCAGCCGGGCGACATTGCACAACGAAGATGAAATCCGACGCAAGGATGTCCGCGAAGGCGACACGGTCGTTGTTCAGCGCGCCGGCGACGTCATTCCCCAGATCGTGCGCGTGGTTAAAGAAAAGCGCGACCCCGCCACCCCGCCCTTCGCATTCCCCACGGTATGCCCCTGTGACCTGCAGACACCGGTCATCCGGCAGGAAGGCGAAGCGGTTGCAAGATGTTCGGGCGAACTGGCCTGTCCCTATCAGCAGGTCGAACGCATCCGCCACTTTGTCAGCAGGGACGCTTTCGATATCGACGGACTTGGCGAGAAACAGGTGAAGGCGTTTTTCGACCGCGGACTTGTACGCACCCCCGTCGACATCTTCGATCTTGAGGAAAACGACAGCAAAGCGCTCGACCCGCTCAAACGATGGGAAGGCTGGGGCGAAAAGTCCGTCACCAAGCTTTTCGCGGCGATCGATGCCCGCCGGTCGATCGCCTTCGATCGCCTCATATACGCGCTCGGCATCCGCCAGATCGGGCAGGCGACCGCACGTCTCCTCGCCCGCCATTACGGCGATCTCGCCACCTGGCACAAGGCAATGACGGCGGCAGCCGCGGAACGGGCGGCCAATCCCGACGAGAAAAAGAAGCCTGAACTGGTGGGCGAGAACTATGCCGACCTGTGCAATATCGACCAGATCGGGATCAGCGTTGCGGACGAGCTCACGGCGTTTTTTTCCGAACCCCACAACCTCGAAATCCTTGAAGGGCTTGAAGACCGGCTTGAAATAGAAGCCCTTGAAGCCCCCGCGAAGGATACGGCCGTCACCGGAAAAACCGTCGTCTTTACCGGAACCCTGGTCACCATGAGCCGGGGCGAGGCCAAGGCGAAGGCAGAATCATTGGGCGCAAAAGTATCGGGGTCGGTTTCCAAGAAAACGGACTACGTCATCGTCGGCGCGGATGCAGGCTCCAAGGCCAAGAAGGCCCTGGAACTGGGCATCACCGTCCTGTCCGAAGACGAATGGCAGGCAATGATCGCCTGACCCCCAACCGGTTACTGCCGGCGCATCAGATCGGGGCCGTCGCGGCCTCCAGCCAGGTGCGAACGCTTTTATCCACCAGCGGCGACAGGGTCTCGCGAACACGGGCGTGATAGCCGTCGAGCCATGCCCGCTCGTCGGCCGTCAGAAGGTCCCGGTCGATCAGGTTGCGGTCGATGGGGGCAAGCGTGATTGTTTCGAATTCGAGCATACTGCGCTCGGTATCCTTATCCGGGAGAGCTTTCGAAACCACGACGAGGTTTTCGATACGAATACCGTAGGCGCCCTCTTTGTAATATCCGGGCTCGTTCGACAGGATCATGCCCGGCTCCATCGGGACGCCACCGCCCTGCTTCGAAATCCGCTGCGGCCCCTCATGAACGCCGAGATAGCTGCCAACGCCGTGCCCTGTGCCGTGATCGTAGTCCAGACCGGCCTCCCATAGCGCCAGACGCGCAAGTACGTCTATCTGGCTACCATGCGTACCCGCAGGGAACCGCGCTGTAGCGACCGCTATATGGCCCTTCAGGACACGCGTGTTCCGTTCCTTCGCCTCTGCCGATGCGCCCTTGCCATCGTCGATAAACACGGTACGGGTAACATCCGTGGTGCCGTCCAGATACTGCGCGCCGGAATCAACAAGATAAACGTCGCCCGGGGCAAGTTTCCGGTTCGTCGCCGGCGTCACGCGATAGTGCACGATCGCGCCATTCGGACCGCTGCCCGAAATCGTATCGAAGCTGAGCCCACGGAATTTTTCATTCGTTCGGCGGCAGTCATACAGGTAATCCGCCGCCGACATTTCGGTCACGCCGCCTTTCGGCGCGGCGTCGGACAGCCAGGCCAGGAACGTCGTCAATGCTGCGCCGTCGCGGACATGCGCCGCCCGCGTCCCCGAAATTTCGGTACTGTTCTTCCGCGCCTTCGGCAGGTTGCACAGATCGGTCCCGGCAGACAATGTGGCGCCGGCGGCCTCGAGTGCCAGCCGGATGCCTTCCGGTGCGCTTGCCGGGTCAACCCGGACGGCGCCGTCGGACTTTCCAAGCGCTGCGAGCCGGCCGGCAAATTCGTTCGGCGGGAACAGCGAAATGCCGGAATCGAGTTTTTGCCGCGTTGAAGGAGGAATTTTGCGGGAGTCGATAAACCAGTCGACATCTCCCGTCCGGTAGACGATGGCATATCCGAGGGCCAGCGGCGTATTCGGTACGTCAGAGCCCCGGATATTGAGGAGCCATGCAATCGAATCCGGCGCGCTAAGCACTGATGCGGCACATTGCGCCGCCACAAGCCCTTCGGAAAACTGGCGGCGTTTCTCTTCCGACGGCACTCCGGCATTCTCTTCCGGCAGAGCCATCACCGGTCCCAGCGGAACGGGCGGCTGATCGTCCCAGACCAGATCGACGGGATTCTGCTCTACGGGGGCAAGCTCCGCCCCGGCTTCAGTGCAGGCCACCCGCAATCGCGCGATGCCGGCCGATGTATGCAGCCACGGATCGAAACCGACGCGCGCGCCCTTTTGCAGGTTCTCCCGCAACCAGTCATCCGGAGATGTCTCCGCCACTGCCACGGGTGCAAAGGCGGCGGTGTCCACCTGGTCCCGGACCTGTAACGTGTAGCGCCCATCGACAAATATCGCGGCCTTGTCCCGCAGGACGATCGCCATCCCGGCAGAGCCGCCGAAACCTGTCAGCCAGGCGAGGCGCTGGGACCTTTTCGCGATAAATTCGCCCTGGTGTTCGTCGGCCAGCGGCACGAGAAAGCCATCGAGGCGCTGCGCCTCCAGCACGGCCCGCAAAGCCGCCAGACGTGCCGGCGGCGCCGGAACCTGCCCCAGACCGGCGTGCTGTGCCGCACGCAGGGTATCGATTCGGGCGCGAATATCGCCAGGTTGCTGATGCTCGAACAGTTCAGCAAGCACATCGTCCGCGCCGGCGACATCGGTCAGGAATGCCGAGGCGGCAATTCCTTCCAGCAAAATGGTATCTATCTTGGCCTCCAATATGGCGGAAAACCGCCGTTCAGCTGCATTGTTGACGCGCACGGTAGCGTTCCGGCGCGACGTGGACAATATTATTGCGGTATGCACGCAGATTGCCGTAGGGTCTGCGGGTTGCCGATGTATTACAGGCGACAAATCGTGTTTTGGGTAAGCGAGAGTAGAAAGTGCAGAAAACCTTCCTTGGCGCGGCGATTGTCATCGCCGCCAGCGTAAATTTCGCGTCCGCCCAGTCTCTCCCCAAAACGACGAATAAATTCGGCGACTGGGCGTTATCCTGCCGCCAGATACAGGGAGACAAGCCCGCAAACTGCGTCCTGTTCCAGGATATTCTCTGGCAGAAGAGCGGCAAGCGCATCCTGAATGTATCGATCGCGCGGCCTGCACCGGGGCAGCCCTTCATTGCTGCGGTCACAGCGCCGCTCGGCATTCTTTTGCCCGCGGGTCTTACTCTTCATATCGACGACAAGGAACTGGTCCGGTTTCCCCTCCAGTTCTGCAACATCAACGGGTGCCGCGGACAGTTCCCGGTCACCGACGATATGCAAAACCTCTTCGCAAAGGGCGACAAAGGCCGGGTAATTTTCCGCCAGCCGAACGGCCAGCCGCTGCGGGTTGAATTTTCCCTGAAGGGTTTTGCCGCCGGATTCATGGACCTCAAGGCCAAGTAGCGACAGGTCCCGTCTTCAGGCCACAGGCCGCGCCAGGATCAACGTCGACCAGTTTCCGAGATCGATCCTGTCTCTGAGCGTCAGGCCGTTACCGGCATACGCTGCCGCGACGCCTTCGGCCTGCTCCAGCAGGATACCCGACAGGATTACCTGCCCGCCGCCGGCCGAAATACGCGAGATACCGGGCGCCAGCGCGATAAGGGGGTTGGCGACGATATTGGCGATGATCAGGTCATAGGGAGCCGCCGACACGATCCCGGGATTGTCCAGCCCGTCGCAGACCACGAAACGCAACCGGTCTTCAACCCCGTTAATCCCGGCATTCTCCCGCGCGACGTCGATCGCAATCGGGTCGATATCGCTCGCCATGACGTCAACGTCGAACCTTTTGGCGATCGCGATCGCCAGGATGCCGCTGCCGGTGCCGATATCGATCGGCAATGCCGGTGGATGATCCGCGCAGACCGCTTCAATCGCCTGCAGGCAGCCCTGGGTCGTCTCGTGATTGCCGGTGCCGAAGGCGAGCCCGGCATCGATCTGGATCGCGATGGAATTCGCCGGCGGCGTCTCGCGGATGTGAGAGCCAAAAACGTAGTATGGCGGCACATGAATGGGCGTCAGGGTCTTTTCCACCTCGGCAACCCAGTCTTTTTCGACAATCGGCGCAAAGCTGATTGCCGGGACATCCTGCCCTGCCGAAGCTGCCGCCGCCGAGATGCTCGCGGCGATGGCCGCCTCGTCCGGCGCCACCTCCGCATAGCCCGTAAGCCGCCAGCGCGGCGTTCCGTCGATCTCGAAAACCGCCTGCCCGGTCACGAAATCCGACAGAGCCTCCTCGAAAACCTCGCGGCGGTCGCCCGTCGGCAATTCAATAACGATTTCCCACAATTTCGGTTCGGTCATGCCGGTTCCACGAAGCTTTCCATGACCTTTTTCGTCCCCGCCTTCTCGAAATCGATTTCAAGCTTGCCACCTTCGTTCGACCGCACGGTGCCGTAGCCGAATTTCTGGTGAAAAATCCGGATACCGACCGCAATAAGCCCTGAAGACGCGCCCGCTCCCACCGGAGACGGACGCGCCACCGGCTCGGCACTTCTGTTGCCCGACCGCATCCGTTGGTAACCCGGCCCGCGGCCCTGCTGGCCGCTTCCCCAGTGATCGCCGCCGGACGATGTGATCCCCGGCTCCCCGATGCCGCCATACAGGCCGGGCTCGACAACATGTTCGACGAATTCATCCGGCAATTCATCGATAAACCGGGATGGGGCGCAGGAAAGCCACTGGCCATACATCTGACGGCTGGATGCGTGGCAGATCCAGACACGACGCCGAGCGCGGGTAATACCGACATAGGCAAGCCGGCGTTCTTCCTCCAGCGCGGCCGAACCGCCATCGTCGACCGACCGGCGATTGGGGAAGACTTCTTCTTCCCAGCCCGGCAGGAACACGTGATCGAATTCCAGCCCCTTGGCCGCGTGAAGGGTCATCAGGCTCGCCATTTCGCCCGCCGCGCCATCGTCGCGATCCATGACAAGACTGATATGTTCCAGAAATCCCTCAAGCGATTCGAACTCGCTGAGCGCAGAGACCAGTTCTTTCAGGTTTTCCAGACGGCCCGGCGCATCGGGCGCTTTGTTCTTCTGCCACATCTCGGTGTAACCGGATTCGTCCAGAACGGTGCCGGCGAGTTCCATCTGGTCGACAGCCTGCGACATGGCGCGCCAGCGATCGAAGGCTTCAAGCAGTTTGCGCAGCGAAGACCGCGCCTGCGGCTTGATCTCGTCCGTCTCGATGATCTGGCGGGCGGAAGCGTAGAGCGAAATACCCTGTGCCCGGGCATTGCCGTGAAGGGTCTGCAGGGTCGCCGTGCCGAGCCCGCGTTTTGGGGTGTTGATGATGCGTTCCAGGGCAAGATCGTCATTGGGCTGGGCAACGACCCGAAGATAGGCAATCGCGTCGCGGATTTCGGCGCGTTCGTAGAATCGCGGCCCGCCGACAACCCGGTACGGCACGCCGAGCGTGATCAGTCGTTCTTCGAATGCCCGCATCTGGAAGCTGGCGCGCACGAGGATCGCCACCCCATCGAGCGAGAATCCGCGCCGCTGCAGGGTCTCGATCTCGTCACAGATAAAACGCGCCTCGGATTCTCCGTCCCAGACCGCCCGGATCTGCAGGGGCTCGCCGCTCTCGGCCTCGGTCCAGAGCGTCTTGCCGAGACGCCCGCTGTTATGGGCGATCATCTGCGAGGCGGCGGACAGGATCTGCTGGGTCGAGCGGTAGTTCTGTTCGAGGCGGATGACCTTTGCCCCGGGGAAATCCTGTTCAAACCGAAGGATGTTGCCGACCTCGGCCCCGCGCCAGCTATAG
>Ga0181553_10005194_pt1 | contig 10938 bp, 9 predicted proteins | sample 011ome_17_FD_133753 | JGI IMG/M metagenome (GOLD analysis project Ga0181553, IMG submission 133753) | Coastal salt marsh microbial communities from the Groves Creek Marsh, Skidaway Island, Georgia - 011502XT metaG (megahit assembly) | ecosystem: Environmental > Aquatic > Marine > Intertidal zone...
AAAGTGCGCGCGCGGCGGCAGGGGCGAAATAGGTCAGTATCCCATCACAGCCTGCGCGCTTAAATCCCATAAGGCTTTCCAGCATCACCCGATCCAGATCTAACCACCCGTTTTGCCCTGCTGCCTGAAGCATCGCGTATTCACCCGATACCTGATAGGCATAAGTGGGCGCCCCAAACTGATCTTTAACCCGCCGGCAGACGTCAAGATAGGGCATGCCGGGCTTCACCATGACCATATCAGCCCCCTCTGAAAGGTCGCGTGCAACGAGGCGCAGGGCTTCGTCAGTATTGGCCGGATCCATTTGATAGCTTTTTTTGTCGCCTTTCAGCGCACCCGAGGCCCCGACAGCATCCCGAAACGGGCCATAAAACGCACTGGCGTATTTTGCAGCATAACTCATGATCATCACATTCCCGTGCCCATGAGTTTCCAATGCCTCACGCATTGCCCCGATGCGTCCATCCATCATATCCGAAGGGCCGATAATGTCTGCACCTGCCTCTGCCTGAGACAGCGTTTGCTTCACAAGTGCGTCAACGGTTTCATCGTTCAGTATCTGACCATCCACCACAAAACCATCGTGTCCATCGATATTATAGGGATCAAGCGCCACATCGGTCATCACGGCAATATTTGGGACGGCTTTCTTGATCGCGCGCGTCGCGCGGTTGGATAGGTTGTTTGGGTTCCAGGCCTCCGCGCAATCAGACGTCTTTAGCGCTGGGTCCGTGTAGGGAAAAAGGCAGATGGCAGGAATACCCAAATCTGCGGCTTCTTTCGCGGCCTCAACAATTAAATCAACGCTGCGCCGCACGACGCCCGGCATCGAGGTGACCGGCTGTTCCACGTTTTCCCCGTCACATATAAAAACGGGCCAGATCAGGTCATCGGTCGTCAGGGTGTTTTCGCGCACCAAAGCACGGGTTTCTGGGCGATGTTTCGCGCGCCGGAAGCGCGCGGCAGGATAGGGGGCAACAATCGGTGATTTCATAGTTTCTAGGACCTTGAAAATTTTTCACACTCTGACACGGAACCTGCGCTGGGGCAAGTTTCGCAATGATGATGTTGAAATTGACTTGCACCGCGCGAGAGAGGGGGTACATATGCGCGTCACTCTGCAGATCCATCAGGCAAGGCAACGACATGGACTTGATCCAGTTTCATTCTTTTTCCAGTGCTTGGTACTGGTTTGCTTTGATCGCCATTTGGGCGGTGTTTTGTCAGTTGTATCTTGGGATGTCCTACCATCAATTGCGCCTTGCGCGGCAGGGTCACCCCGAACGCCAAGGCGTTCTTCTTCGGGCTTTAGCACTCTACTTGGAACGCATGAGATGGAGCACTGTGAGCAATATTGGCCCATTTGTTGCGGGGCTTTGCGCCTTTGTTCTGAGTTTTTGGTCCGTCGTTGCGTTTTTTTACAATGTGGAAATCTTGCAGGCGTTTTTCTTTCTCTTCGTGCCACTTGGCCCAAGTCTGATTTTACGCTGGCGACTGGCGCGGAGATTGGCTAAAGAGATACCGGACTTTGAGGCGGTGTTTCGTCAGATACGTACCATCCGCTATTGGACATTACTTAGCTCTTTCTTGACGATCTTGATGTCCACATTCTGGGGGGTTAGGGTTATCCTTAGGGAGTACTCCGTTTTTTAAAGATCACAAATAATATGTTTGAAAATAAATAGATGGAAAATGTAACTCATGTCACGGTCGGGGGTGCGCCCGAAGGGTACGATGCTCAACTTATCTTGAATGAGATGAGACGCAGGGATCGTCCGGTGATGCATATCGCACGCGACGACAAACGGCTTGCCGCTATGGAAGAGGCGCTGAGGTTTTATGCTCCTGATGTTGCAATCTTGCGGTTTCCTAGCTGGGATTGTCTCCCGTATGACCGGATTTCTCCACAGGCTGATATTTCAGCTATGCGCATGGCAACCTTGGCAACATTGGTACACAAGCCGCCCAAGAATTATGTGCTGCTCACGACCCTCAATGCAGCCTCGCAGAAAATTCCTAAGCGTCAGGTTTTGAAAAATTCCGTTTTTTTGGCAACGGTCGGGCACCGGATTGATGAGGGCGCACTTCGGTCATTTTTGGCGCGTATGGGTTTTGTGCAAACGCCCACAGTGATGGAACCCGGTGATTTTGCGGTTCGTGGCGGGATCATTGACATCTATCCACCCGGTGAGGGTGGACCCGTGCGATTGGACTTATTTGGTGATGTGCTTGACGGGGTTCGCCGATTTGATCCGGCAACTCAACGCACCACGGAAAAATTATCCCATATAGAACTCTCACCTGTGTCCGAAGTCATATTGGATGAGACCGCCATAACCCGCTTTCGCCAGAATTACCGCATTGAATTCGGGGCTGCTCGAACGGATGATGCGCTTTATGAAGCTGTAAGTGCAGGGCGCAAATATCAAGGTGTGGAGCATTGGTTGCCATTTTTTCATGATGGCTTGGAAACGCTCTTTGATTATGTGTCCGATGTTACGATTACTCAGGATGATCAGATTACCCCGGTCCGCCTTGCGCGATGGGACAGTATTGCCGATCAATACGAAACACGCAAATTGGCGATGGATCAAAAGACAAAGCTGGATGTGGCCTATAAACCTATCGCGCCTTCGCAGCTTTATCTTGATGATGAGGCATGGCAAGCCAAGACCAGCGTAAATCGCGTGTTGCAATTTCATCCATTACCCCAATCAACTGGGCCCAGCGTTATTGATGCAGGCGGGCGTATCGGGCGAAATTTCTCTCCGGAAAGACAAATTGAAAAAATAAGTCTTTTCAGTTCCCTGGCGGATCATATTTATGCAAAATTATCCAAAGGGCCAGTCATTGTTGCCAGCTACTCTGAGGGGGCGAGAGAGAGATTACAGGGTCTTTTGGAAGATGAGGGCCTTGTCAATCCAAGGCCAATTTCTTCGATCAAGGAAATTTCGGCCGCCGGTGTGCAGCTGGCAGTTTGGGGGCTTGAACACGGATTTGAAGCACCCGAGTTCACGGTGATTTCAGAGCAAGATGTATTGGGTGATCGTCTGATCCGACAGGGGCGCAAAAAACGCAAAGCCGAAAATTTCCTGACCGAAACCCAAAGTCTGGCTGTTGGCGAACTCGTGGTTCATGTCGATCATGGGATTGGTCGGTTCGAAGGTCTAGAAGTCATTACCGCTGCGGGGGCGGCGCATGAATGTCTTTTGCTTGTCTATGCAGAAAATGCGCGTCTCTATCTGCCTGTGGAAAACATAGAGCTGCTCAGCAAATATGGGCACGAAGAAGGACTGCTGGATAGGCTTGGCGGTGGGGCGTGGCAGGCCAAGAAATCTCGGCTTAAACAGCGTATCAAGGATATGGCGGATCGTTTGATTCGCGTCGCAGCTGAGCGGGCTTTGCGCCGCGCGCCGATCCTTGAGCCGCCAACGGGGATGTGGGATGCCTTCAGCGCGCGGTTTCCTTATGAGGAAACGGATGATCAACTCACTGCCATCGAAGACGTGATGGGGGATCTTATGTCGGGAATTCCCATGGATCGGCTTATTTGCGGTGATGTAGGGTTTGGGAAAACAGAAGTTGCAATGCGTGCAGCCTTTGCTGCCGCATTGTCTGGTGTGCAGGTGGCCTTGATTGCACCAACGACCTTGCTTGCGCGCCAACATGCGCAGAGTTTCGCAGAACGGTTCCGAGGCTTTCCTGTCGAAGTGCGTCAACTGTCCCGCTTTGTGGGGGCTGCAGAGGCGCAAATCACGCGGGACGGGATCGAAAATGGCACGGTGGATATTGTTATTGGTACCCATGCGCTTTTGGCAAAATCGGTCAAATTCAAAAATATGGGGCTTTTGATCATCGATGAAGAACAGCGCTTTGGAGTGCAGCATAAAGAACGGCTCAAACAAATGCGTTCGGATGTGCATGTTCTTACTCTGACGGCCACACCGATCCCACGCACGTTACAGCTGTCTCTTTCTGGTGTGCGTGATTTGTCAATCATCGCAACCCCGCCTGTGGATCGGTTGTCCATTCGCACCTACGTGAGCGAATTTGACGGTGTGACAATTCGTGAAGCGCTTTTGCGCGAACATTATCGGGGCGGGCAATCTTTCTTTGTGGTGCCGCGTATCAACGAGATTGCGGAAATCGAAGAATTTTTCAAAGATCAATTGCCCGAACTGACTTATGTGGTCGTCCATGGGCAGATGGCCGCTGGACAGTTGGATCAGCGCATGAACGCTTTTTACGACGGGAAATATGACATCTTATTGGCCACGACGATTGTCGAATCTGGGTTGGATATTCCAACTGCCAATACCATGGTCATCCACCGTGCGGATATGTTTGGCCTTGCACAGCTTTATCAAATCAGGGGCCGAGTTGGGCGGTCCAAAATTCGGGCTTTCGCCTATTTGACGACAAAACCACGCGCAAAGTTGACGCCAACGGCGGAAAAACGGCTGCGCGTTTTAGGATCTTTGGACACCCTGGGCGCAGGGTTTTTGCTTGCCTCTCAGGACCTTGATATCAGAGGGGCGGGCAATTTGCTTGGCGAAGAACAATCCGGTCAGATGCGCGATGTCGGCTATCAATTGTATCAATCAATGCTTGAAGAGGCGATTGCGAAAATCCGTGCTGGGGAAATGGAGGGCCTCGCCGAAGTTGACGATCAATGGGCGCCTCAGATCAACCTCGGTGTGCCAGTACTGATACCTGAGAATTATGTTCGTGATCTGGATGTGCGTCTTGGGCTTTACCGACGTTTATCTTCACTAAGCAGCAAAGTAGAATTGGAAGGGTTTGCCGCGGAATTAATTGACAGATTTGGAAAATTACCAAAAGAGGTCAATACCTTGATGCTCGTTGTTCGCATCAAGGCAATGTGTAAGAAAGCCGGCATCGCGAAGCTTGACGGCGGCCCAAAAGGGGCGACTATTCAATTCCACAACGACAAATTCGCCTCACCATCAGGACTTGTGAAATTTATCGAAAACCAGCGCGGTCTTGCAAAGGTCAAGGACAATAAAATCGTCGTGCGGCGCGACTGGAAAAAAGACAGCGACAAAATCAAAGGCGCCTTCGCGATTGCCCGAGATTTGGCTGCGGCGGCGGACACGCTTGATCCCAACAATGAATGAGCCCGCAGGTTAATCTGATTACGTGCTGCGGGTTGGTATGTTCTTTCATCTGTTCAGTTTACGTTCTGTTGATTTGCACCGGAACAAAGAATTAGCGCGTACTTTCTGTGAGCCGCCTTTTTACGTAACCGGTCACATGATCCATTAGGTTATCCATATGCGGTTCTTCGAAAAAATGGCCGGCTCCGCTGAGCTGAGTGTGGGTTATTGTAATGCCACGCTGTTCGTGAAGTTTTTCCACCAGATTTTCCGTGTCAGCAGGAGGAGCGATGCGATCTTCTGTGCCGTTGATGATTAATCCGGACGATGGGCAGGGCGCCAAAAACGAGAAATCATACATATTTGCCGGAGGCGATACGGAAATGAACCCCGTGATCTCGGGCCGGCGCATCAAAAGCTGCATTCCGATCCATGCGCCAAAGCTGAATCCTGCAACCCAGCAATGTTTGGAATTGTTATTCATCGATTGCAGGTAATCAAGCGCAGAGGCCGCATCGCTCAGCTCGCCGATGCCTTGATCATACTCCCCTTGGCTGCGTCCGACGCCGCGAAAGTTAAACCGCAGGACAGTGAAGCCCATGTTATAAAAAGCATAGTGCAGATTATAAACAACCTTGTTGTTCATTGTGCCCCCAAACTGTGGGTGGGGGTGCAATACGATTGCAATAGGGGCGTCTCTGTCTTTTTGTGGGTGATACCGCCCTTCAAGGCGACCATCTGGACCGGGAAATATAACCTCGGGCATATAATTTCTCTCCTCAAAAACGGTATGGAGCGTTCTTGACAGTGGGGTCTTCGCAATTTAGAATGATTCTAAGTTTTGCGAAAATAGCTGTCGTTTAGTTGCAGATAAGCCGTGGCGCGGCATAGGTCAATGAGATAACGGCAATCAATTGACGGAATGAGCGCATGAAACTCAGCACGAAAGGGCGATACGCTATGATTGCGCTAACGGATATTGCTCTTCAGCCTGAAGGTCAGCGCGTATCGCTTGCGGAGATTTCCAAGCGTCAAGATATTTCGCTACCCTATCTCGAACAGCTTTTTGTCAAGTTGCGCCGTAGCGGGTTGGTGCAGTCGACACGCGGTCCAAGCGGGGGCTATGAGCTTGGCCGGTCTGTTCATGAAATTCGCGTGATCGATATTCTTTCCGCGGTCGATGAAACGCTGGATGCGATGCACAAAGGCGCTGGGGCATCTGGGGCCGTGTCGGGCAGCAAAGCGCAATCCTTGACCAATCGCCTTTGGGAAAGCATGAGTGCAACGATGTATGTGTTTTTACATCAGACACGGTTGTCAGATGTGATCGAAAATGACCTCGTGCCCTGTCCGGCCTTGCCAAATTTATTGACTGTGGTGGATGAATGATGGCGCGGGTTTATCTGGATCATAATGCCACAACGCCGCTGCGAAGCGATGCGCGTGCAGCCATGATTGCGGCGATGGATGTTGTTGGAAATCCGTCCTCCGTGCACGCGGAAGGGCGCGCGGCAAAAGCTATTTTGGAGAAAGCACGCGAAGAGCTTTCGGACGCGCTTGGGGCAAATGGGGCAGATATTATCTTTACCTCTGGGGCAACTGAGGCGGCATCTCTGGCGCTTTCGCAGGGCCATTTTTATTGTGCTGACATCGAACATGATGCGGTTGTTGCCTGCTGTGAGGCGTCTTTGACTGTGGATGAAAATGGTATCGTCGCCCTTGAGAGCCCTGACAATTCTGCGCTTCAACTTGCCAATAGTGAGACGGGAGTGATTCAAAACCTGCCCGAAGGGCTTTGGTTTTCGGATATGACCCAAGCATTTGGAAAAATCCCGCTTTCCTTTAATTGGTTAAATACGCAAACCGCCGCCGTGTCGGCCCATAAAATTGGCGGACCTAAAGGGATAGGCGCCTTGGTTATTAAACGTGGCACGGATATTTTGGCTCAAATCAAAGGTGGCGGGCAGGAAATGGGGCGTAGATCTGGAACGGAAAATGTGATTGCAGCTGCTGGGTTTGCTGCCGCCGCCAAAGCAGCACAAAACGATCTGGTCAACGGTCTTTGGGATCAGGTGGCGGAACTTCGAAATTACATGGAAACAGCAATTGTCCAAAGCACCCTCGGCTCTATATATGTAGGGCAGGCGGTGAAACGGTTGCCCAACACAAGCTGTATTGTCTCTCCCGGTTGGAAAGGGGATACACAGGTTATGCAGATGGATCTTGACGGAATCGCAGTGTCAGCCGGCTCTGCCTGTTCAAGCGGGAAGGTAAAGGCAAGCCGCGTCCTAATGGCCATGGGCTTTGATGGGGAAACAGCGGGCTGTGGGCTCCGGATCAGCCTGTCGACAACAACGACAAAAGAAGAGATAGAGCGGTTTATCGACCGCTGGACGGAAAAGAAACAAAAAATGGGATTGCGCCGCGCGGGTTAAAAGCGCGCAGAGGAGAAACAACATGTCAGCAGTCACCGATATCGAAGTCAAAGACGGCGTGGATCAGGAAACGGTTGATGCCGTTCGTGAAGTCGGCGGCACCTATAAATATGGGTGGGACACAGAGATCGAAATGGAATACGCCCCAAAGGGTGTGAACCCAGACATCGTAAGGTTGATTTCTGAAAAGAACGGTGAGCCTGAGTGGATGACGGATTGGCGGTTGTCTGCGTTTGAACGCTGGCTGCAAATGGAAGAACCTTCATGGGCGATGGTGAATTATCCAAAGATTGATTTTCAGGATCAATATTACTATGCGCGGCCCAAATCGATGGCGGAAAAGCCAAAGTCTCTGGAAGATGTGGATCCAAAGCTTTTGGCCACATATGAGAAGCTCGGCATTCCCCTCAAAGAACAAATGATCCTTGCAGGCGTCGAAGGCGCAGAAGAGGCACCAGTCGAAGCGCGCAAGGTTGCAGTTGATGCTGTCTTTGACAGTGTGTCCGTAGGTACGACCTTCCAAGCCGAACTGAAGAAGGCAGGCGTCATTTTCTGCTCTATCTCAGAGGCGATCAAAGAGCACCCCGAACTGGTCAAAAAATACCTCGGCTCGGTTGTGCCTGTGTCAGACAATTATTATGCGACCTTGAACAGTGCGGTGTTCTCGGACGGCTCGTTCGTCTATATTCCCCCTGGTGTGCGTTGCCCGATGGAACTGAGCACCTATTTCCGCATCAACGCGGAAAATACGGGTCAGTTTGAGAGGACTTTGATCATTGCCGACAAAGGTTCTTATGTGAGTTATCTTGAAGGCTGTACTGCGCCTCAACGTGACACGGCACAGCTACATGCTGCCGTGGTTGAAATTGTTCTCGAAGAGGACGCAGAGGTGAAATATTCCACGGTCCAAAACTGGTTTCCAGGTGACGAAAATGGCAAGGGCGGGATTTACAACTTTGTCACCAAACGCGCTGACTGCCGGGGGGATAGATCAAAAGTCATGTGGACACAGGTGGAAACCGGATCTGCGGTGACATGGAAATATCCTTCCTGCATTTTGCGCGGTAACGATAGCCAAGGAGAGTTTTATTCCATCGCGATTGCCAACAATCACCAGCAGGCCGATACGGGCACGAAAATGGTGCATCTTGGCAAAAACACAAAATCTCGCATTGTGTCCAAAGGGATATCTGCCGGCGTTGCGCAAAACACCTATCGTGGATTGGTGTCCATGCACCCCAAAGCCAAAAGCAGCCGCAACTACACGCAATGTGACAGCTTGCTGATCGGGGACAAATGCGGTGCACATACGGTGCCCTATATTGAGGTTAAAAATAATTCTTCGCGCGTTGAACATGAGGCGACGACATCCAAGGTGGATGATGAACAATTGTTCTATTGCCGCCAAAGAGGGATGGACGAAGAAGAGGCTGTCGCGCTTGTCGTGAACGGGTTTTGCAAGGATGTGCTTCAGGCGCTCCCTATGGAATTTGCAATGGAAGCACAGCAACTGGTTGCCATTTCTCTTTAGGGCAGTGTTGGATGACCCCACGCGTTTTGGTTATGGGACGCAAGCCTGGGATAGTTGAGGCTGTGCATGAGAAATTTGGTGCACAGCCCGTGACTTGGGCTGAGGCGGGGACTGAGGCCGATATCTTGCAGGCGTTGCAAGATTATCCCGATATCCGGTTGGCCGCTATGGGGGCGGGGTTGGATGACGATACGCGCGGACGTCTGATCGCCGTGATCGCTGCCGCGCGTCCAGATGTGACCATTAACCTGAAGGACCGCGCAAGCGGGCCAGAGGGCATGGCAGAGTTTGTGGTGAAGTTGATCTCCACGTTTCTGACAAACGAGGCTGCGGCATGATTATCACCACCATCCCTACAATCGAGGGCCATCCCATCAAAGACTACAAAGGTCTGGTTGTGGGCGAAGTCATTATGGGAGCAAACGTCGTGCGAGATCTCTTCGCCTCTATCACAGATGTGATTGGGGGGCGATCTGGCGTTTACGAAAGCAAACTGGCTGATGCCCGCGAAGCGGCCATGAGCGAATTAGAGGAAAAGACACGAGCGCTCGGCGCGAATGCAGTTGTCGGTATTGACCTTGATTATGAGGTTGTCGGTCAATCTATGCTGATGGTCTCCATTAGCGGGACGGCGGTCGTGATTTGAATTGAAAACTCTGATCCCGCGTGGGTCGGCAACGGGTTGTAAGGAAAGACGAAATGTTAGAAATAAAAAACCTATGTGTATCCTTGGAAGAGGAGGATAAGCAAATCCTCAAGGGCGTCAATCTCACGGTTGAGGCAGGCAAAGTGCACGCGATCATGGGGCCAAACGGGTCTGGGAAATCAACGCTTTCTTACGTTCTTTCGGGCCGTGACGGTTACGAAGTCACGGATGGCAGTGCCTCGCTTTTGGGGGAAGATATCCTTGATATGGAACCCGAAGAACGCGCCGCGGCTGGCCTTTTCTTGGCCTTTCAATATCCCGTGGAAATTCCCGGTGTCGGGAATATGACTTTTCTGCGTACGGCGGTGAACGCCCAGCGTAAAGCGCGCGGAGAAGAGGAAATGTCAGCGACCGATTTTCTTAAAGAGGTCCGAAGCAAAGCCAAAGATCTGAAAATTGATGCCGATATGCTCAAACGTCCAGTGAATGTCGGATTTTCCGGTGGCGAGAAAAAACGCAATGAAATTCTGCAAATGGCGATGCTGGAACCCAAAATGTGCATTTTGGATGAAACGGATAGCGGACTTGACGTTGACGCGATGAAACTCGTAGCAGAGGGTGTGAACGCTCTGAGATCTCAGAACCGTGGGTTTTTGGTGATCACCCATTACCAGCGCTTACTTGATCATATCAAACCAGATGTTGTGCACATCATGGCTGATGGGCGCATCGTGAAAACGGGTGGACCGGAGCTGGCGCTAGAAGTTGAAAATAATGGATATGCAGATATTCTGGCGGAGGTCGCTTGATGTCGCTTGCCCAGACGAAAGAAACAGACGTCTCAAAACGTCTTGCCGAAATGAAGGTTTCGCAGTCCGGCTGGAGTGCGCCCGCGCGCAAGGAAGCTTACGACCGGCTGATGAAAATGGGGATGCCCCAGCGGCGAGATGAATATTGGAAATATACCCGTCCTGATACGCTGACGTCTGGCGAAGCCATCCCTGCCGCCGTACAAAAAGACAGCGAAGGTCCCATTTTTGATGAACTGGACAGCCATAAATTGGTCTTTGTGGACGGCGTCTATTCAGAAACGCTCTCGGACGGTTTGTCTCTGAACGGGGCGGTTCTTGAATTACTTTCAACGACAGAGGAAGTTGATATTCACTGGGCCAAAAGTCTTTACGGATCCCTTGAAAAAAACGGGCAGAC
>Ga0181553_10005199_pt1 | contig 10935 bp, 9 predicted proteins | sample 011ome_17_FD_133753 | JGI IMG/M metagenome (GOLD analysis project Ga0181553, IMG submission 133753) | Coastal salt marsh microbial communities from the Groves Creek Marsh, Skidaway Island, Georgia - 011502XT metaG (megahit assembly) | ecosystem: Environmental > Aquatic > Marine > Intertidal zone...
GGAACCGGACTATCTTTTGAACCCAAGAAGCCTACAACGCCAGAAACACCCTTGATTAAAGGCATAACTTCTGGATCACTAAAATCTGCTTGAATCAAAATATAACCAGGGAATGCGTTGCGCTCCTTGATAACTTTCTTACCGTCCTTAACTTGATATATTTTCTCCGTTGGGATCAATATTTCAGGCACAAACACAAGCTTCTTGTCGCGTTCGAGTTCAACCTCAATGCTGTGCTTTACCTTCTTTTCTTGTCCGGTAATTGCACGCACAACGTACCACTTATATTTGTCTTCTGTTGTTGTCATTTAGAACGTTTATTTAAACAGCTTGTAAAACTGTGTTGTAGAAAATCCTAAAGCGCTATCAAGTCCCCAAATAACCAATGAGAACAACAAGGATGCTACGATAACAATCCAAGTACTTTCACGAAGTTCGGACCAAGTGGGCCAAGAAACCTTGTTCACCAATTCGTCTTTCACTTCCCGGATATAATGGGTAATGCGATTTGCCATTTTATTTATTTTTTTGTTGCACGGGCACCAGGATTCGAACCCAGATCAAAGGTTTTGGAGACCTCTATTCTACCATTGAACTATGCCCGTATAAAAAGGAGCGCAAGGCTCCTTTTTATTGTATAGCTTTAAATGCTATTATTCGATAATTTCAGTTACCTGACCAGCACCTACTGTTCTACCACCCTCACGGATAGCGAAACGTAAACCTTTCTCCATCGCGATTGGATTGATCAAGTCTACTGTAATAGATACGTTATCACCTGGCATTACCATTTCAGTACCTTCAGCAAGTGAAATTTCACCTGTTACGTCTGTAGTACGGAAATAGAACTGTGGGCGGTACTTGTTGAAGAATGGAGTATGACGTCCACCTTCTTCTTTGCTCAATACGTAAACCTCAGCTTTGAACTTTTTGTGAGGAGTTACTGAACCTGGCTTACAAATAACCATACCACGACGGATATCGTTTTTGTCGATACCACGCAATAGGATACCTGCGTTGTCACCAGCTTCACCACGATCTAACAATTTACGGAACATTTCAACTCCAGTACAAGTAGAAGTCAATTGTGCACCGAAACCGATGATTTCAACTGGATCAGCAACGTTAATCACACCACGCTCGATACGACCTGTAGCAACAGTTCCACGACCAGTGATAGAGAAAACGTCTTCGATTGGCATCAAGAAAGCTTGGTCAACGATACGTGGAGGTACAGGTACCCACTCGTCAACTGCGTTCATCAATTCCAATACAGTATCAACCCACTTCTGCTCACCGTTCAAAGCACCAAGTGCTGAACCACGGATGATAGGAGTGTTGTCTGCATCAAACTCGTAGAAATCTAACAATTCACGAATTTCCATTTCAACTAGGTCTAACAATTCTGGATCGTCAACCATGTCTACTTTGTTCATGAATACTACCAAACGAGGTACACCAACCTGACGAGCCAAAAGGATGTGCTCGCGAGTTTGTGGCATTGGTCCGTCAGTAGAAGCAACCACCAAAATGGCGCCATCCATCTGAGCAGCACCTGTAACCATGTTCTTTACGTAATCGGCGTGACCTGGACAGTCAACGTGTGCGTAGTGACGGTTACCGGTTTGGTACTCCACGTGTGCGGTGTTAATTGTAATACCACGCTCTTTCTCCTCAGGTGCTGAGTCGATAGAGTCGAATGAACGCGCATCGGAAAATCCTGCATTAGCCAATACGGAGGTAATAGCCGCAGTCAAGGTAGTCTTTCCGTGGTCAACGTGACCCACAGTACCAATGTTCAAGTGCGGCTTGGAACGGTCAAATGTTTCTTTTGCCATAGTGTTTGTTGTTTGTTTGTGTTTTTAAATTGTGTTTTGAGCCAATGAGGGGAATTGAACCCCTGACCTTTTCCTTACCAAGGAAACGCTCTACCCCTGAGCTACATCGGCTTTTAGTCGACTTTCGCCGACTATTTTCGAGCGGGAGACGAGGCTCGAACCCGCGACCTACAGCTTGGAAGGCTGTCGCTCTACCAACTGAGCTACTCCCGCGTTTTGGTAAAAGCTAACATGTATAGTGGGGGTAAGTGGACTCGAACCACTGAACCCGAAGGAGCGGATTTACAGTCCGCCGCAATTGCCGCTATGCGATACCCCCTTTTTGTTTTGTTCGTGCAAGAGAGTTACCAAGTCTCTTGTACATGCGCTTTTACCTTGAGCCACCAGTCGGGATCGAACCAACGACCTACTGATTACAAGTCAGTTGCTCTACCAGCTGAGCTATGGTGGCTTGTATGTTTTAGAACGTTTCCTTTAGTGTGAATCTCTGTTGTGATTCTCAAAAAGGACTGCAAAAATAGACATTAATTTGAACTTTTCAAGCAACTCCTAATATTTTTTTATAAATGTATTCCTTCCTCGAAATCTTTCTCATTTTTGGCCCGACTGACTTAAATTTGTGGCCTAAATAAAATGCCTCTAATTAAAAGCGCTTATGCCAAACCCATAGGGATCGCCGTTATTGCTGTTGTGTCTGCTATTTTATTGTGGAAGAATATCAATCACACGGGTAATTACAAACCCGATATGTTCGCACTTAAAAATCCAGAACGTGTTGATGCATTTCGATTTACGCCAAACGACCCAAAGAATGCTCCTTTATATTTCCAAAAGAAAAATAATCAATGGTATGTCTACAATCAATTGGATACCTTTCTAGCGGATTCACAAAACATTCAAATGTTATTGGGATGGGCCATGCGAAAACTAAAGGTCCAACGACCGGTTTCTGGTGAATCTGTAAAAAATCTTTCACGTAAAATGGCCTTGTCTGCGGTGAAAGCAAGTTTTTCAATTGACGGAAAAGAAACCCATGCTATTTATGTAGGTGGTTCGACCCAAGACAACATGGCGACTTACATGTACATGCCAGAATACGACAATCCTTGTATTGTAGAAATTCCAGGATTTCAAGGTTATTTAACTCCTTATTTCAATACGGACATACATATATGGAGATCTTTAAAGCTTGTCAATCTCAATCCCAATGATATCGAATCGCTAAAGGTAATCTGGCATCAAAATCCCAAAAACAGTTTTGAGATCATCCAAAAAGAAAACCAAATAAATCTTTTTGACATGCAACAAAATGCATTAAACGCCAATAAATCGCTTTTAGCAGGCTACCTTATATTATGCAGCGAGTTTTCTCGAGAGGCCGGTTCTGTTGCTGGAATCAATAAGGACAAAAATCAAAAAGACTCGGTACTCTCCTCCAATCCGATTGTTTCTTTTATCTATACGCTAAAAAATCAACAACAATCTCGACTTGATATTTTCCCTCATCAAGGATTTGAGGATATCATAATAGATGCCAGACCTGAGTCTACCGAAACCGTACAAACCGCTTTATTTTGGGTTCGTTCTTCTGAAGACCCCCATTTATGGTTAAGTCAAGACATCATTTTAGAAAACCGAATGAAATCTGTTTCCGATTTCCTCAATCCTTAATATCGTGAGCTTTAGAATTATTGGTGCTTTTATTGGCTTTCTTTCATCTGGGTTTTTCGGAGCCGTAGTTGGATTCATGATTGGATCGTATATCGACCAGGCTTATGGCGGCAGTTCTGAGGATTCCTACGAACAAAATAATTTTTCCAATCCATATCGCAATCAAAACGTACATCCGGCGGATTTCAAGAACTCTTTACTTATACTAATTGCTGCGGTAATGAAAGCCGACGGTGTCGCTATGAAAAGCGAATTGGATTTGGTAAAATCCATGCTGCTGCGCACATACGGTGAGAACGAGAGTCGGCAGATGTTATTGAAACTTCGTGATTACTTAAAAGAAGAACACAACCTGAATGACGTTTGCCGGAATTTACGCAATAGAATGGGTTATTCACCCCGTTTGGAATTGGTCCATATTTTATTCAGAATTTCAAGAGCCGACGGCGTAATATCCGATGCAGAATTACAACTTATTCAACAAGTCGCGACCCAATTAGGAATTAGCACACCCGATTATTTATCGTTGCGAGCAATGTTTGTTGAATCGGTTGATTCGGATTTCAAAATTTTAGATGTCTCCAATTCAGCAACAGAGGAAGAGGTAAAAAAAGCATATCGAAAGTTAGCTTTGCGCTTCCACCCAGATAGACTTCAAGGTCTATCTGACAATGAGAAGAAAAGTGCCGAAGAAAAGTTCATTCGGGTTCAAAAAGCCTACGAAAATATCAAACGTAAAAAAGGCTGGAAATAAATGAACGTTCATCTCGTTCTCTTTTTAGTTAGTTTATTCTATGGCATCCTATTCTCATGGGCAGGTGAGATTATGCCAAAATATCTCAATGCGGAGGCTCTTGTGTGGATGCGCATTGCATTCGCCACACTCGCGTTCCATTTAATTGGTGTCTTCGGGAAATCGAGTAAAATTGATTGGAAAAAACACGGGTTGGAACTCGCGATTTGTGGCTTTTTTGGCACCAGTGCCAATATGTACTTGTTTTTCAAGGGACTTCAATCCACCTTTCCCATAAATGCAGCCGTTTTGATGCTTGCGACTCCCCTTTTCGTGGCTATTTTCGATCATATTCGACTCAAAGCGCAACCTAAAACTAGTTTTATGTTAGCTCTGATGATTGCGGCTATTGGTTGTTTCAAACTGCTCACTGAAAACAACAATACGTTCACAAGAGAAACCCGAATTGGCGATTTACTTGTACTGATCAATGCCATATTTTATGCTATATATTTGGTAAGAATTAAAAAACTCACCGCTATTTATCCGCCCATTACATTAAATAAATGGACATTCTCGTTTGGTTTTCTATTCATAACCCCCTTGGGGATTCCTGCATTAATGAGCGCCAATTTCAATGCCATTCCCAATCCCATTTGGGGTAAAATCATTTACATATTGGTCGTAATGAGTTTTCTCGTTTATTTCATGAATGCATATGCCGTAAAAATCGCCGGTCCCACGCTCACTGGAATTTACATTTACTTACAACCCCTATTGGCCACTATTATTGCATTCATACTTCAAACAGATTCTGTTAGCTTAATGAAAGTTGTATGGATATTGGTGGTTCTGATTGCTACATTTTACGCAACACGAAAATCCCCAAAAGCGAAAATCGTCGTTGCAACACCTGATTAAAATATGTAATTTTGCAAATTAATTTTAAGACACATGCGCAATCCAAAAGGAAACGAAATCCTAAAAAAGCTTATCAGCGAAGTTGAAAATACCGGTATTAGTGCGGCTATGATAGCTCCTTTACAAGAAGCAAGAGAATTGGCAAAAGCAGAAAATGACCCGCTTATCACACGTTCTTTGCGTTTGTTATGGCAGCATATCGAAGCCAACAATGGTTTTGAAATTCCATTGGCGGAAGAAATTGAAAGTGCTACCGACAACTTGGTTTTCTTTATCAGTTTGTGCGTGAAAAGCGACAATGAGTTGAATCGCGACGAATTGAGGGTAATGACCCAACAATTGCAAGAAATGGCATAAACTTGAAATCTAAGTCGTACATAGCGTTATTCCTGCTAAGCAGCTTCTCACTTTGGCAGCTTTCTGTGAATCACACCCACCACGACGTCCATTCAAAACACACTCATTCTGAGGTCCACAAAAACGATCCTAACGGAGCTCACAACTCCGTTGAAGAAGACTGTCCTATATGTGACTTTTATGTACCTCTCGCTGAATCTCCCTTAACTTGTCAACTTGCTGCATTTTCAGGAAAAAGCAATTTAATATCAACGCATCCCCTTTGCAGCCTTATTTCTAATTGGGCTCCCCATTCAAAAAACAAATCGCCTCCAATAGTGTGATGCTCAGGTAAATAATCGGTCAACCCGATTGTAATTCTCCAAACATCACACTTATGAAAATTAGATTTAAAAATGCACCCCAATGGGGTGTTGGGTTGTTATCCATTTTATATATCACCTCTTCTATCGCTCAGACGCCGCTTTGTGATAAGGAAATTCATGTGCGAATTTTGAATCATAGCCAACAGCCTATAATTCAAGCAGAGGTATTTATTGAGGATTTGCACATTTTGCAAAAAACAGATGCGCAAGGATTTGCACATTTTACAAAATTGTGCGAAGCCCAATACGAATTGGATATTTGGTTTAACGGTATCCACCAGCATAAAGGCATCTCAAGTCAAAAAGAAATCCAAATAATCTATTGGGAAATTGATTCCATCTCGGTACTTCCAGTAACCCATGTTTCTCAACACCATATACATATTGCCGCTGATCACCTGCATCTGGCCCAATTGCCGTCAACACATTCTAGCAGTATCAGTGAACAACTTGCTGAAATCCCTATGGTAAGATTACAACGTACCGGAAATAGCATTCAAAAACCCATGCTCCAAGGACTTACGGGATTGAGACTCCCATTATTCCAGGATGGATTGCGAATTCAAGGACAGGCTTGGGGGAGCGATCACGCCCCGGAACTAGGACGCCTAGGAGCTCAAGAAATTACCATTGCCAAAGGAACCGAAGCCCTAAAACGAAGTTCAGACGGTTGGGGGAACTTCCTCGAAATATCCTACCGCCCACAATACCATGCTTTCGAAAATAACGCTGAGATTTCCACAGGATACCAAAGCAATTCTCAATCCTGGCAAAGTGGTGTCACATACTCCCAGGGTGGCGATGAAGAACGGGATGGATTCTACCTTAGTGCACAGCATCAAAATGCCGGCGATTATTGCATCCCAGTTGGAATTCTTCCCAATACAGCTTACCAAGAAACCAGCCTCTATAGCGGTATAAGTAAAAAAACGAGCAAAGCCATTCATTTCATTGATGGCTCGTATTTTAATTTTATTGGGGGAATTTATTTAGGAAGTCACATTGGTAACACTACCGATTTAGCCAATGCCATCAATGCAACGATACCCCTGATAATACGTAACACAAATTCTCGTGACATCGGAAAACCGCGACAAGAAGCCACACACACGCGCATCAGTTGGGAACGTAAGGCAATTTCCCCCGAAGGAATACATTTTAAACTGGGATACCAAAGAAACCAACGCAAAGAATTTGACCCTCACCGGAATTCACAACTCGATTTTCCTCAATTAAACATTTGGGTACACAGCCTTCAGCTCTATTTGCACCAGTCGATACAATTAGGATCATGGAATACCCAATGGGGAGTGCAACACGAATACCGCAACCAAGATTGGGGTGGGTTTTATTTAGCGCCATCCTATCATGGAAATGATGCTGCAGCCTTTTTAAATGTAAAAATACCATCAAAAAAGCCCCAAATAAATCAAAATATAGCCCTGAGGTACGACTTTACACAGCGTCAAACACTAATAAAAAATACCGCCCAATTAGAAACTTTTGGAGGCGTATCAGCAGCCTACTCATTAATTTGGAACCAACGAAATCAAAAAAATGAATTTCATATTTCTTTAGGGAATAGAGCCCCATCCGTTAATGAACGCTTCAGCGCTGGTGTGCATCACGGAAGTGCAAGCTATGAAGAAGGAAATGCGCTGTTGCCTATGGAACGCGGAATTAAAATAGATTGGGAATACCAATACAGAGGAAAGGCAAACTCTTGGCGCAGCAATGTGTATGCGCTTCATTCCAATAATTACATCCATTTAAATCCACAAACAAGGCCCTTACTCACCATTCGAGGTGCGTTTCCGTATTATATATATGAATCCTTACCCAGCACAATCGCCGGTATGAATCTAATCTGGATTCACAGTTACTCATTTGGGAATTTAGAAATTAGCGGCGATGCCATTTGGGGACGTATTTGGAATCCGAATCGATACCCCACTCAAATACCTCCGCTCAGCGCACGCATTCAATGGCAACATTATTGGAATAAATGGCAAATAACCCTGCGACAAAGTGCTGTGGCACCCACCTTGTTTTTTACAGAAGGCACCGACTTGATGGCACCACCTCCTGGCTATCTACTAACCGATGTCTTTGTTCAAAGTCCAGGAATCTTAAAATCCATTGATTTACGAATCAAACTCGGAATACAAAATTGTTTCAACACGGAATACCGCGACTATCTTGATAGATTTCGATATTTCACTCCGCAGGCGGGTCGCAATATCAGTCTGCAAATTACCGCCAACCTCCATCACCACCGCAAGCATGAAAAACATTAATAAAACAATTTCAAACAAAACAAATAATATGAAAAAACATATCCAAAAATCCCTGCTTTGGGCATTAATGGCAAGCAGTCTGCTTTTCAGTGCCTGCGAAGATCATGATGACGATCACAAACATGACGAAGGCGAACTTATTAATGCAATTGAACTTGAGTTCAAACAACCTAATGATACGGCGATGAATTTTTCTGTAATGTGGTCCGATGAAGACGGCATTGGCGGCAATGACCCGATTTTATCCGATACCATATTTTTGGTGAAAGATTCTGTTTATGAAGTTACGGCTAAATTCTATCATATCAACGATGGTGAAAAAGAAGAAGTCAATACTGAAATCCTAAAAGAAGCCAACGATCATTTAATTTGCTATACCAATTTAAGTCTTGCCACTGTTGTTCATTTAGAGTTAAAAAGAACCGACTTTGACCCACAAAACCGAGAATTGGGAATAAATACTACTTGGAAAGGGCTTTTCCCCCATACAAGCGGGATGATGGTATCCTTGAAACACCAACCTAATATAAAAAATGGATCCTGTGATATTGGCGAAACCGATGTGGAAGTTGCTTTCCCCTATCGCGTTAAGTAAGTCAGAAATAAGCATTACCAATCACAATAACTTTGCTTTTAACATTTCGTCAAACATAAGAGAGCCTCACGTGTTTTTCGTACATTTGCAAACATGACACAAGGAGAATTGTTGAAGACCACAGCATTAACCCAAACGCATCGTGATTTGGGAGCAAAAATGGTACCCTTCGCCGGATACGACATGCCGGTTTTATATACGAATCTAATTCAAGAACATCATGCTGTGCGCAACAGCGTAGGCGTTTTCGATGTCAGTCATATGGGAGAGGTTTTCGTAACAGGTCCTAAAGCCTATGATTTTGTTGAATACCTTACTAGTAATGATGTAAGTGCACTCGTTGATGGTAAAGTACAATATTCTTGTATGCCTAACAACGATGGGGGAATTGTTGACGATTTATTGGTTTATCGTTTTTCTTCAGAGAAGTACCTTCTGGTAATCAACGCGTCGAATATTGACAAAGACTTGAATTGGATGCATGAAATCAATAAGAATTTCGGTGCAGAAATCACCAATCATTCGGATGCATTTTCTCTGCTTGCAGTTCAAGGACCTAACGCTCATAAGGTTATCCAAAAGATTACCGAAACACAATTAGAATCTATTCCGTATTATGCATTTGAAGAAGGTAAAATTGCGGATTACGATGCGATAATTTCCAATACTGGATATACAGGTGCGGGTGGTTTTGAATTGTACGTGTCAAATGAAAATGCACTAGCTGTTTGGAACGCCGTTTTTGAAGCCGGTAAAGAATTCGAAATCATGCCTTGTGGTTTGGGAGCGCGTGATACCTTGCGCCTAGAAAAAGGATTCTGTTTGTATGGCAACGATATCAACGATACCACATCTCCAATTGAGGCAGGTTTAGGTTGGATCACGAAATTCAAAAACCCTTTCAATAATCACGAGTACCATTTGAATATTAAAGAAAACAAACCAACTAAAAAATTAGTAGGATTTGTACTTCAGGATAGAGGCATACCCCGCCAACATTATCCAATTTGCACGGCAGAGGGAACAGTAATTGGTGAAGTAACCAGTGGAACCATGAGCCCTACTTTATCTCAAGCTATTGGAATGGGATATGTTGAATCCGCACATGCCAAAGCAGGATCTGAAATCTTTATCGAAGTAAGAGGAAAATTATTAAAATCGGTTGTAACCAAGTTGCCATTTTTGGCATAATACACCAATTTCCCCAAATCGGGAAAATGCATTAAGGCACGATGTTACCCATCGTGCCTTAATGCTTCTATAGGATTTAATTTAGCTGCTTTATTGGCTGGGTATATTCCCGCTACGAGTCCTACAAACAGAGAAACAATTAAAGCCACAAAAATCCAGAACCATGGAGCTATAAAACCACTACCTAGAAAATAACCAACGGCATTACCTAAGCTTATTCCTAGAATAATACCCGCTATTCCTCCGATTTGACAAATCACCAAGGCTTCTATTAAAAACTGATTTCTAATTCCTACGGAAGTTGCGCCTAATGATTTTCGCAACCCTATTTCCTTAGTTCGTTCGGTTACAGAAACGAGCATAATATTCATTAAGCTCACAGCGGCACCCAAGAGGGTTATGATTCCGATTAATACGCCCACACCTGAAACCATTGACAATTGTTTTTTTACATCGTTTGCAAGTGCGTCGCTTCGTGTCATAGTGAAGTTGGGTGGATCTGTTGGCCGCAATCTCCGAACCCTTCGAAGCACATTTTGAGCCTGGATCATATCCGCATCCAAGTTTTCAACGTTATCACTTAATACTGTAATAGTAACGTTGTTCTGTGCTTGGGTAAATACTTGACGTGCTTTTTGTATGCCAATAAAAACCTGTCTATCTCCGCCTGACATTCCAAAGCTCGATCCTTTTTTAGATAACTCTCCGATAACCCTGAAAGGCACTCCATCGATAGAAACTTCTTTACCAATACTCATACCAGGGGTGATATCCACTCCAAAAAGTTGCACCAAAACATCAGAACCCAAAATCACCCAAGGCATTCCAAGGTGAATATCTTCAGGTGTAAAATTTCGCCCCCCAGACAATTCAAAACTCGAAACCTTAAGATAGTTTTCATCCACCCCTAGCACTCGAATATTGGGATTGGTTTCAACGCTGTTAAAACGCAAACGAGAATTAAAAC
>Ga0181553_10005200_pt1 | contig 10935 bp, 13 predicted proteins | sample 011ome_17_FD_133753 | JGI IMG/M metagenome (GOLD analysis project Ga0181553, IMG submission 133753) | Coastal salt marsh microbial communities from the Groves Creek Marsh, Skidaway Island, Georgia - 011502XT metaG (megahit assembly) | ecosystem: Environmental > Aquatic > Marine > Intertidal...
ATACTTTAGACCCTAAACAAAAAAAGAAATTGAAGAAAACTATTCAAGCGGCTGAACCAACTGAATTTTTTGGTGCTGATTTTAGCAAACTAAATGACTTATTAGAAATGTTAGAGGAACTACCTTTAACTAAATCAGATAAGAAACTAAATAAGAAAATGAAAACTATGAAAGAGCGCAATCTTGATATGGTGGCTTCTCTTGCGAAAGTGCGTAAAGAATATGAGTTGTTGTATAGGCAACTCTATGATATTGTATATTCCACAGGTAAAAAGGAGGATAAAAAATGACAGAATCAATTAACGAAGAACTATTAGAAATTATCAAAGCACTAACTTCTAAGATAGAAAATCTTGAAAAGACTGTTTATAGTCAAGATAATCTATTAATGAAGTCAGGATTTGTTACGGTAGAAACCCCTGTTCCAGTTGTAGATAACATGGTCGGCTCAATGTCAGTAGATGTTGACAATATGGATTGGAAAGATATTCACAAAATGGTTGAAGGAATGAAAGGAGGACAATAATATGCCCGAAAGAGTATCAAGAAAAGAGAGAGTCGTTAGCATGGCTATTGAAAAGGCTAGAGACGCAAAGCAACTACTACAAGAATCTCTATATGATAATAATAGACTCCCCGATGAGAAAGATGACAGGATGGAAGAAGTCAAAGTCAAGAGAACAAAAGGAGAGAATGTCAACCTAGATAGAAAAGGTGATGGAAAACACAAGGGATTCGGATTAGATAGTGATGCTGATGGCGGAGAAGAAACCTCTGCTTGAAGGTGATTATTTTGAATCTCAAATTGATTGAGAAGGATAAACAACCTTCTCGTAAAATATTAAATCTTTTTGAGAAAGTAAGAGTAGCATATCTTTCTGCTAGAACAGACCCATCAGAATACGGTGGTAAGTGGAGAAACGCAGTTAAACTTATTGAGGACATGTCCGATGATTTAGATAGTGCCGCTAAGGAAATGAAAGAATATGTTAGCGTAAAAGATTTGGGAGAAAAAGAAGTTAGAAATCCTGAATCGGATGATGCTAAAAAATTGTTTGAAAGTGTTAAGTTACTGCGCTACGCTTCTGATTTAGTAGAAGACCCATTTGCTAAGAGATTCAAATATGAAGTTTTAGAAGAACTACTTTCAAATCCTGAAAGCATGGTTAAGTTTGTTCATTATGCACTAAGAGCAGATAATAAAGCACTTCCCGATGAAGTATATGATATTAAAGACATGACTCCCGACAACATTACTGATGGTTTAACAGGACTAGATTTAGAAGCAGATGATGTTGCTCTATATGTTATAGAACATTATGGAGATGGTAAAGATTCAAAGGAAGTAGAGAAGAAAGTAGATAAGGCTATGGAAATGCTAGAACTACTCATGTTATCTCGCTATGATATTGAGTCTATGGATGAACTCAAAGAGGTGGAAGGGGTTGAAAAAAGTGAAACTGAAAAATCAAAAGAGGAAAAATCCCTAAGTGATTTTATTATTCCCAACAAGCCAATGTATAGAATATTTGATATGGATGATTTAAATGAACTAAAAGGCTTTAGTGGCTTTTGGTTTGTTCAAGAAAAATATGATGGTATGAGAGTTCAGTTACATAAGATTGACAATACTGTAAAAGTATTTTCTTTCAATGAGAAGGATATTACAGACAAGTGCAAAGAAATAGTTAGTGAACTAAAAGCAAAGAAATTTGGAAATTGTATTTTAGATGCTGAACTTATTTTATTTGATGGAGATGAACCACTACATAGAGCAGATACTGTTGCTCATGTGTTTAAAAATAAATATTCAGAAGCAACTCTAAAGTGTCATGTTTTTGATATTATGCGACACGATGAACAGAATTTACTAGATGAAGAACTGAAAGATAGAATGACTATATTATTCAACAACTATTCTATGCATTCATCAGACCCTCTAAATTTCCCATCTAAAAAAGATACTAGAGAAGCAGATAATCTCAAAGATTTAGAAGAATATTCTAAGACCATTATGGAAATGCCGACATCAGAGGGAGTGGTAATCAAAGATGCTACCTCTACCTATTACTTAGGAACTAAGAAAAATCCTAAGTGGATTAAGTGGAAGAAGTTTGTGGATATTGATACCATTGTCTTAGATAAGAAAAAGACAAAAAGCAATCTATATTCATACACTTTAGGAGTTGGGCCAGCAGAAGGAGAGGGTAAATTTATTCAATCCTATCAAGGTATCAAATATATGGATGTTGGTAAGGCTCTCAATACTAAGATAGATGTTGATATTGGGGATATTATTAGAGTAAAGGTGGATGAAGTGAAAAGAAATGGAGATAGATTCACTTTATTTTCTGCTAAGGTGATTGAAGTTCCCGAAGTGGAATACCCCGATAAGATAGTAACACTGGAAATGTTATCTCAAGGAACAAAGAAATCTTTGAATTATGATGTAGAGGCATTAAAGAAAGGAATAGTAGTTACAGACCATATTCACGGAGAAGCAACAGTTATCATAAAATCTGATTTGGATGGCTTTACTATCTATGGGTTTGAAGAAAATAATCTTATGTCAAAGAATGCTTTGATGGATATAGATATGTGGAAGGCTCAAGCAGAAGAAGTGATGAAAACTAAACAAGGTTTGCTAACTGCGGCAATACTACAAGAACTACAAGAGAATGGTGCTAAGAGTGTAAAGGATATGCATAATTTCTTAATTAGGTTCCAACCCTCTTTGTATGAAGATATACTTGAAAGTGAGTTTTCAAGACTAAAGGAATGGGCAGAAGAAAGGGATGGAATAGAGTTTGATAACAATAAACTATTTGCTGATTCATCTAAGATACAAAAGAGTAGTATTCTAAAATACAAAACTCCTGAAAAGTATAGAAGTGGGCAATTTAAATTATATTTGAGAGAAGATGATAATGTTAATCTTGTTATGAAATTAGCAGATGAAACTATTAATTGGTTTATCAATGTCGAAGATGCAGAAGAATTATTTGATTTGTTTGGAAAAGCAGGCAAATATCCAGCAGAAGTCGCAAACACCTTTAGTAGAGAAAAAGTTATTGATAGCGGTGAAGTTGAACTAGGTATTCAAAGACATGGTTATCATGAATACTTCCTAAAAGGAAACAAATTTGAAACTAAACTACATGTAAGAGTCGTTCCTGTAAAGGGTGAAAAGATGTGGTTAGCATGGACTGGATATAAACAAGAACCTGCTGATAAAGAAGGAGATGAAGGAGTATGGAATATTTATGAAGATAAGTCTGCAAAAGTCCAAATTCCCGATAAAAACTAGAGTTCTTTAAATAGTAGTATAATGGATGAGGGGGTTGAAAGCAATGGCTCTAATGCTCAAGGCAGAAAGAAATGAACAATTTCAGATATTAAAAAGCGATGACTTAATGATAGGAGGATATGCAAGTATTGAAATCGTAGATAAACAAAACGATTTAATTACACTAAAAGCATTGAATGAAGCAGTTCAAAAATTTATGGGGGCAGACAGGTTTAGGAATGTAATGACAAACCACTCAAATGTTCAAGTCGGAGAAGTTGTAAAAGAATATAGAGATAAAAATGGGAGGCTATGGAAAACCGAAGTGGATGATGTAGGATTTTTTGTAGTAATTAAATTAAGGGATGATATAGAAAAAGCCAAAGAAATAAATAGAGGCATAAGAAAAGGTTCATTGAGGAGTTTTAGTATAGGAGGGCAGGCAATACAAAAAGTAAAGAAAAGCCATCCCGAACTAGGACAATACAATGAAATAAGCAAATTAGAGTTACATGAGGTTACAATCTGTGAAAAAGGAATAAACCCCGAAGCGAAATTTGACATATTAAAACAAGATAAAAAGGTGAACGACATGACAAAGTTGGAAAAAGCATTGGAAGAGTTGGATTCCCTCATGAATGAGGTGAATGCTCTCAGAAAAGAAGAAGAAAAAGAAGCGATGGAGGATGAGAAAATGTATTCTTCTCCTGAAAAAGAATCCATGATGGATGAAAAAATGATGGATGAAAAAATGATGGATGAAAAAATGATGGATGAGGAAGAATCTATGGAATACATGGATTCAGAAGCAAAAGCCGTTGTTAGAACTCTTGATGGTGCAGGTGTTGAAATCGGAGAGCCAGCAGACCGTGTAGTAATTAGCGGTGGTAAGCCAGTTGCATCTCACGGAATGCCTGTTGTAAAGGCTTTTGAAAACACAGAATTAGAAACACTAGACCTTTCTACTGCTAACATCGAAAAAGCATATGAAGCATTTAGACAAGAACAACTTGAGAAGATTGCATACGATAATTTACAAAAGCAATTTGCTGAAAGATTTGAAGCAGAGAGAACAACTAGAGAAGATGTTCTAGCAAAGTCTCAATATGACGCTGCATCAGAGATTGCTTCCCTAAAGGAAGAATTTACTGCACTAAGGAAATCTCTAACAACGGAGAAAGAAACTATACTAAAGGCTCAAGAAGAGTCTCAAATTAAACTCCCAAGTATGGATGAATTGGCTGAAATGGATTGGTCGGACATTCACAAAATGGTAGGAGGAATTTAAGATGACTGGATATATTAACACAATCGCAGACCTAGAAGCACAAACATACGGAATTAATTATGCTGGAAGCAACAACATGCTTCTCAAGACGGCAGGAGCAGTAACTGGTATTCACAGAGGACACGATGCCGCTACAAATACTGGCGGTATTACAACTGGTATTGCTGGTAACTTATACAACATTGTTTATGGGCAAAAAGTTTGGTCTATGCTAAATAGAGAAGTCAATGTTCTATCAGTTATGTCAAAGAGACCATATACATCAAGCGGTTGGAGAGTTCTATCTAAGAGACCTGCTGGTGGAACTGGTAACTTCCACAACTTTACACAAACAGGAACTGATTTGGCTGGAACAGATGCTCCTAGAATTGATAACATTGGTGGTGTTCCTGAGAATGCTTCTCTATCAACTTCTGGTGATGGTTTAATCGCAATTGCTCCTGAATACTCTGTATTGAACATGTCTCCAAAGACAGTTGCACATCAATTTGATTTCTCTGAATTGGCTATGGAAATGGCTCAAATTGACGATGGTATTGGTGATATTAGAGCACAAATGAGAGAAGATATGGGTAAGCACCACGCAGAAGCACAAAACTTGATGTTGGTTGCTCCACTAGAAGCATACCTACAAGCAGATAAAACAAACGCTGCGGCAGACATTGAAAGAAATTATACTTCTCTTTACAAGGTTATTTCTTCAAATGCTGAATTAGACCAAATGGACACAGATAACTTCCCTGTTTCATCAATTACTGGTGATATTAGTGAAGCATACCACATTTACGGTAGTAATAGAGACGATGCTTCTTTCCTAGATTGCACACTTGATTTTGGTGATGGATATGCAAGTGGAGATTCAAGACCATTTACTCTAACTATTGTTAACGGTCTTTTGAGGCAACTAAGAGAGAACGGTGGTTCACCAAAGGTTATTCTAACTGGATATGATACACTACAAACTCTTTCTGACTTGCTACAATCTCAAGAAAGATTCATGGATAGAAAAGAAGTTGTTCCAACTGTTAACGGTGTAAGAGGAGTTAAGGGTGCAGAAGTTGGATTCAGAGTTGCAACATACTACGATATTCCAATTATTCCTGCTATCTCAATGCAATCAACATCTGCTGATTCAGGAACAATTAGTGATATGCTATTCCTAGATACAGACCATCTATGGCTTGCAGTTATGAAACCTACTCAATACTTTGAGGATGGTATCAGCAACGGAAACCCATTCGGTGTCGGACAACTAGGTAACAGGGCTTTGTATAGAACAATCGCAGAAGTTGGTTGTTCTTACTTCAAGGGTCAAGGCAAGATTACTAACCTAAAGTGAGGTGTTTTAATTGGCTCTAGTTAAAGCAATTACAATTTTAGCCGACCATAAAGGCTATACCACACCGAGAGTTAGTGGCGATGAATACTTTGTTGACGCAATTGCAGATATTTCTTCTATTGTAGCGGCAGGTTCAGTAATCAATGCTTCTGAATTTGGATTAAGCACGATAACTGCTGCTATGATTACAGGATATGATAATGCTAACGCAGTTCAGCCTCAAATAGAGTGTTCTGCAACAGGTGCATATGAATCAACAACTTCAATCGCTCTTATGTTCACTGCATTAGACGGAACAAACGCTACATTGGCTAATGATGCTAATGGAGGAACTGTCCGTTTGAGAGTTTATGGAAACCTTTGAGGTGATTAATTGCCTCTAGTTTCTTTAACGGAAGATGCGAACATAACAAGATTGGAAACTCCTTATGGAATAATTCAAAGAAGAACCAAAACTACCGTTCCTTCGGAATGGGCTTTGTTAAGGATTAAGGATTCAAATCTATTATTCGTCTTTGAAGAATCAGACAGAAAGGAAGTTATGGCTACGGATGAAAAAACGCTAAAGATACTTAGTAGAGTAATGGGAGAAGAATTGGGTAGTGCGTCAAAACTCTGCTCACTTCTTCTTCCAAAGAAGCCTGCTAAGGTTTCTAAGCCTAAAGCAACCAAAGCCAAAAAGACTGAATAGATAGAAACCATTAATAGGAATCGTCTTTTTTCAGAAAATAGGAGTGTTCACAATGGTTGGATGTAGGTCGAGTGGAGTTTTAACTGATGACGCATTGATACATAAGGGTCAATGCAGATTAGTCTCAGTTCATGCAGTATTGATAGGAGCGTCAGCAACTACCGTAAAAGTGTTTGATAATACTGCTGGTAGTGGAACGGAATTAACTAGATTGATTCTAAAACCTGCCCCCGATAACCCTGCTATGATTGAGTTTGATATGCATGGAGTTCTTGCTACAAACGGTCTATATCTAACAGTTGCACCTAATGACGGTGCAGCAGTTTCAGTTGAATTCTCTTGAAGGTGTTAATTTGGCGGCTTTGAATAACGATACTAGATTAGTGATGACTATCCTATTTGTAGGAACTTTGAGTGGTGCTAATGTCTATACTTATGCTAAGATAGGCACTGGTTTTCCTTACGGGCCACTAGCGCATTCGATATTGTTCGGACTAGGAACAATAGGTGCTATCATGATAATGAAAGCATTGTTCGATTTAGTTCTAAATGATAAAATAGAACTGATGTTGCTAGATAGAAGAATTGCCGCTTATTGGGAAAGAACTGCGAGAGAAGAAACTCAAAGACAGAAGATGAGAGAAAGTGCTAAACAATACAACAACAATGCCTTTACTCAATACAAGCCAATGACTAATGAAGAAGAAGGTAATGTTGTAGGAAATGAATTTTTAGCCACTCTGCAATGAGGTGGTTAAATGTTAAGCGACTTAATGGGATTCTCTGACTCCGATTATGCTTATAATCAGTCAAGAGCACATTCAGCAGATATTTTCTTTCTCAAGATGAGAGCGTGGTTTTGGGGAATTACCTCTACTGTTGTTGCCTTACTTTTAGGTAACATTGGTGGAGTCTTTGATATTAATATCATGGGCTGGATAATAGACAGTATTACAGGGTTATGGGGTCATTGATATGTCATTGATGACTGGTTTTGCTATCCTTGTAGGAGAAGCAATACTAGGAGTCTATAAAAAAATTCACGCTATAAACTTTGGAATATACGGGGCTACTATGGTAGGTAAAACTACTCTTAGTTATCAACTTAGGACAAGAGGAGAAGTTCCTCAAGTAAATGATAGAACAGTAGGAATACAGAGAGCCAGTAGGAAATCAGTAAAAATTGATGGGGAAAGCCATACTGTAAGAAGTGCAGATGTTGGTGGAGAAGCAATTTACTGGAAAGAATGGGAAGATGACATGAAAACTAGAAAACCTAAATATGTTATATTTATGATAGACCATAGACATTTAGATAATACTTCTAATTTAGACCATCAGTTAGCATGGAAATATTTTGTTGATTTAATTATATCTTCCACATGGTCTAATGGAAAAAAGAAAAAGGATAAAGACTATCCACTAGCAGTAGGGGTTTGGGCCAACAAATATGATATTTGGGGAGAGAAACATAAAAGCGAAAAAGACATACTAAAACATGAAATATTTGAACCGTTCAGTTATGGAATGAGGAAGTTGAATGATAAGGGAATACCCTGTTTCAAATATATTGTTTCTGCAAAGTCAGACCCTGAGATGGTTTATAGAGGAATATTCACAATGATTAACGACTACTAGGAGAGAAAAAAATGTATCAGCAACAAATTATAGGACAAACCGCACCAATGCAATTCAACCCAATGTTGAATCCAATAGAACAAGCAAGACTTAGTGGGCAAATTACTGAATATCAGTATATGTCAGTTAAGCCAAAAAAGAAAGAAAGGGAAATGATTAAGATATTACTTCCTGAACCAAAGAAGTTTTTCTTTTTGAAGTATGGTAAAAAATACAATTTAAAAGATAGATGTGTTGTTTGTGGGATTCACCATATTTGGGAAGCAGGAGACTATCTAAGACCACCAATACCTCTTGAAAAAGTTACAAAGGGGAGACCGATGAAAGGAACATATTGTCCTAAACATGCTTCTCTGTATATGCAATTTGAAATGTTAGAGCAACAAATGTTAGCAGATAAACATGGTTTGGAATTTAAGGGATTCAAGCCTAAGATTCCTAAAGTTTTGAAAAGCGGGCCAGTTAAATCCCTCACTAAAGAAGATATTGTTACTTTAACCGCAGCAGGTTATTTAATAAAACCCCCGACATTAGGGGATAATAGGTCGGCTACTAATGAAGCGATTGAGATAGTTGGTGAAATTAATATCTTGACAGATAGGCTAAACTACTTGATGATTCATAAAGGCGTTAAGGCAGAAAAGATTGAAACCCCTGTGGAAGAAAAGGAGGAATAATTATGGTAGGAAATAGAGCGATAATAAATTCGATGCAACAACAAGGAGACACTCAATTTAAGAACATGAATAACCTTTTATCTTTACAAGATAATCATGTTGAAGAATTTTTTCAGTATCACGGAGAATCATTCATAAGAGCATTAGAGAGATTAATGGAAGATGTTACAAAGAGAGTAGTTTCTGAAATGCTCAATAAAATTGAACTTAAACAAGAAGGACAAAAACTAAGCATGACGGCTGATGCAAAAAGAGACCTTGATACAATTACTCAAGAAAAAATTGATTTGGATATTCAGACTATTTTGGCTTCTGCTCTTAATTCAGAAGTTATTAATCAAAGAAAAATGGCTAAACAACAATACTTAGAATCACAAGGGTTTGGTAATCCACAAGGAACTCAAGGTGTTCAGCAGGCTCAAGGAGCATACGGGCAAGCACAACAAATGTATGGGCAAGGATATAATGCTATGCAAAATGGTAGTGGTTATCCTGTTGCTCCTAGTGGAACAGATGGATATGGAAGACCATACTGGATTGACCCTAATAACGGACAGATGAGTTATGAACCCCCAACAGGAGGATTACATCTTGCTGAGAAGGCTCAAAAATTAGCGGCTTGGGGTAAGTGGTTAATCTGAGTTGGTTAAAATGGCTGAACAATACACCTTTTCTTTGGGAGATTCCCAGTTTCTTGATAGTATAAGAGATAGAGATGTGTTGAAAACGGCAATGGAAAAATACCTACTAAGCAAAGATACTAAAGAAAGTGATGCTCTATTTGCTAGTCAATTTTTAGAGGATTTAGACACTAACTTAGATAACTTACAAGGTAAGAATTTAGACGATGATTATTTGAAAGACTTATCAGATATAGTGGGAGAACTTTTATCTGAAATAGATTTAAAGGAGGTTTTAGATAATGAAGCATATTCCCAATATATTCAAACTCCTTATCAAAAAGGTGTTCAAAGAACTGTTAATCAAGATAAAAAACAATACTTGGATAGTCTAAAATTAAAAGATTCTTTAGAATCAGCAACATATAGAAAATTAATTGGTTGGACTATGCTAACTTTTGGAAGAGGAAGTAGAGTTGGAGCAGGGAGGGGAGATAAACCATATGCTGAAACTGCTAATTTACCAAAGTTTAATTTTGATAAATTTTTGAAAGAAAATAAACTTGATGAAATGGGGCAAGTAAGAGAAATTAATAGATTAAGAGTAATATTGAAGATTAAATTAAAAGAGAGAATGAATAGTGATAAGGCAGTTAAAGATTGGGAGAAACAAAGGAAAGAAATTCAAAATGATAAAGTAAAACTGTCAAGTCATTACAACATTTTACTAGATAACTGTTCTTTTGCATTAAGTATTGATAGAGTTCCATTAGGAAGAGCAAGCAATGAGAGAAAAGGAGCAGATTTTAGAGCGACTGTTCCTCAAATAAAATTGGACTTTGTTACTAAATTAATGGATGCAAAGGAAGATACTATTAGGGAAAGAGGAGTTCTTAGCGGAACATGGAATATGGAAACCCTAGATGTTGATTTTAAGAATTCTGTTGTTGTCAAAAATAATATTAAACTCAATACTCAAAAAGCAGATTTTAATCAAATAATAAAATCTATAATTGAGGATGATAATCTTAGAAATATTTTACTTGATAGTAGAGAACTTAAGCAAGTTATTAATAAAAATAATAATCTTGATTTTAACATTGATAATTTTTTCAACTCTAATATATGGGAAGAAGAAGTAAAAAATACTAAGGATAATCTATTTACACAAGTTTCTTATATTGATGTAAAGGAATATGGTATTAAACTAAACGGTTTTCCCAAAAAGAACGACAAAACCGAAAAAGTAAAAGAACTTGAAGGATGGAAAAAACAGGCTAAAATGTTAGAGCAACAAGTCGAGAACGCTACTATTACTTTATCTCAATCTTGGAGTAGGTTAGGAGAATATGACTTTAGCCCATATGCGGCAGGTGGAGAACAAGTAAATGAAAAT
>Ga0181553_10005203_pt1 | contig 10932 bp, 10 predicted proteins | sample 011ome_17_FD_133753 | JGI IMG/M metagenome (GOLD analysis project Ga0181553, IMG submission 133753) | Coastal salt marsh microbial communities from the Groves Creek Marsh, Skidaway Island, Georgia - 011502XT metaG (megahit assembly) | ecosystem: Environmental > Aquatic > Marine > Intertidal...
ACTCCAGGAGCTGCTCGACCGTCGAGTCGACATCGATGGCGCGGCGGTTGTAGACCTTGACCAGGATCTGGTTCTTCTGGTCCAGGGCCCCCTCGACCTTCTGGCGCAGGATCGACGGGTCGAAGAGATCCTGGACGCGGATGCCGAGACGAGCGATCTTGTCGCTGTAGGTCGGGCCGATGCCACGGCCCGTGGTGCCGATCTTGGCCTTGCCCAGGAATCGCTCGGTCACCTTGTCGAGGGTGACGTGATAGGGCGTGATGAGGTGCGCGTCAGCGCTGATGACGAGCTTCGAGGTGTCGATGCCCTGCTCGTTCAGTCCGCGCATCTCCTCGAGGAGGACGCCCGGATCGATGACGACTCCGTTGCCGATGACGGGCACGACGCTCGGCGTCAGGATCCCGCTCGGGAGGAGATGCAGGGCGAATTTGCGGTCACCGATGACGACGGTGTGGCCGGCATTATTGCCACCTTGGTAGCGAACGACGTAGTCCACGCGACCACCGAGAAGATCGGTCGCCTTTCCCTTGCCTTCGTCCCCCCATTGGGCGCCGACGAGCACGATTGCTGGCACAGGCAGGGAGCCTACCGCTCGTGCGCGATCTACCCGCTCGCGCGTGCGGCCAGGGCCCCTCCCAGGGCATGGCCGGACAGCCAGGCGGCCTCGACCCGAGGGCCGTCCGCCCACGCATCGCCCGCAAGGCCGATGGGTGCTTCCTCGCTCATCCAGTACGGGTCCGGGAGCGCCGACATCGGCTTGGCGAAGGTCCATCGGTGGGCATCCACCCAGATCGGCAGGCCGGCGATGCCGAGCACCCGTCGCACAGCGGCGAGCGCGAACGGAATCACCGATGACGGGTCCTGCAGGTGTGCCGCCGACAGCACCGGATGCACATGAGCGACGAGAACGGGAGCATCATCCCCCCGCCGTCGGCCGTCGTCGGCGATCCAGGTGATGACGGGATCGTCATTCACGAAGACCCCGTCGAGTTCCATCCACTCGCGCTCGTCGAACACGCATGTCACGGCGATGACGGGCTCCCACGTGAGCGCGGAGGCCGGGACGAGGGAGTAGAGGCGCTCCGCCTGCGGCTGGGGCATGCACAGGGCGACGGCATCGGTCGGAGCATCGTCCACCCGCACGGCGCCCTGGGTCACAGTCACCTCAGTGATGTCGTCCGACACCGACACCGAGACCTGCTCGTCGACCATCGCCTCGACGACGCTGCGCAGTCCCATGGGTGCCGCGTAGCGCACCGGGCCCGTCCTGACGCCTTCGATGCCCGTGGGCCCGGCGACATGGAAGGTGTCGGTCCAGGGGCGGACCACGCCGCGGGCCACGAGCTCGTCGACCACGGCGATGAAATTCTCATCTCGAGCAGTGAAGTACGAGGCTCCGATGTCGACGGGGCGCCCGTCAAAGGACGTTCCCGTGTCACGAAGGATCCGCGAGGACATCCGTCCCGCGAGAGTGCGACCCCGATCGCGAAGTCGGACGTCGGAACCGGCCGCTGCCAGGGCATTGGCGCAGGCGACGCCGCTGATGCCCCCACCGATGACGGTGGTGGCCATCAGTCGCGGGGAATGGACGGGTCGCAGTCGTCGATGAACACGGCGATGCGGTCGACCTCGTCGTGCTCACCGATGGCGCCCGCGGCTCGGGCGAGGGAGCGAAGGCAGCGCAGGAATCCCTGGTTGGGCTCATGGCCCCAGGGCACCGGGCCGAATCCCTTCCATCCGCTGCGACGAAGGGAGTCAAGGCCCCGGTGATAGCCGACACGGGCGAAGGCGTACGACTCGACGACGCGTCCGCCGTCCCACGCCTGATCGGACAGGACCGCCCACGCGAGCGAACTCGTCGGGAGGTCGCGGACGACCGCGTCGGCATCAGCCCCGGCAGCCAGCAGTGCGGCAGCCGGGTCATCAGGAAGCAGCGTGGGGGGTGGTCCGTCGAGGAGGTCCTTGCCAATGGTCATGACCCCAGCCTGCCAGTACCGATGCAATCCAGCGAGGGCTGCCCGTGAGGTGACGAGCATCCGCAGGCACGGAGCGGGACGATCCGGGGACATGGCTCGACCACCCGGACCTGCCTCACCCGAACAAACGAGGGTGGGACCCCCCAACGGGAGCCCCACCCTCGATTCGTGCGTGGCGAACTACGTGCGTGTCGGACTACTTCATCCGGGTTCCCGCGGAGCGAAGGTCCTCGCATCCCCTGGTGACCCGAGCGGCCATGCCCGCCTCGGCGAGCTTGCCGTAGGTGCGGGGGTCGTACATCTTCTTGTTGCCGACCTCGCCGTCGATCTTCAGGACACCGTCGTAGTTCTTGAACATGTGATCGACGATGGGACGCGTGAACGCGTACTGGGTGTCGGTGTCGATGTTCATCTTCACGACGCCGTAGTCGAGCGCCTCGCGGATCTCCGAGAGCAGGGAGCCCGATCCACCGTGGAAGACGAGGTCGAACGGCTTATCGACGCCGTACTTCGCGCCGACCGCAGTCTGGATGTCGAGCAGGATCGACGGCGTGAGGACGACGTTGCCGGGCTTGTAGACACCGTGGACATTGCCGAAGGTCGCGGCGACCATGTAGCGACCGCGCTCGCCCAGGCCGAGTGCCTCCGCCGTGGCCAGCCCGTCCTCAACCGTGGAGAACAGCTTGGCGTCATGCGACGCCTCGATGCCGTCCTCCTCGCCGCCGACGACGCCGATCTCGATCTCGAGGATCGTGCGGGCCTTGACGGAGGCATCGAGCAGGCGCTGCGAGATCTCGAGGTTCTCCTTCAGCGGAACCGCAGAGCCGTCCCACATGTGGGACTGGAACAGCGGCTCGAGGCCCTTGGCCACCCGCTCCTGGGAGATGGCGATGAGCGGCTCCATGAACCCCTCGAGCTTGTCCTTGGGGCAGTGATCGGTGTGCAGTGCGATGTTGACGTCGTAGCTCTTCGCGATCGAATGCGCGAACTCGGCGAGGGCAACGGCACCCGCGACCATGCTCTTGACGTTCTGGCCGGACGCGAACTCGGCGCCGCCCCAGGAGAACTGGACGATGCCGTCGGACTCAGCCTCGGCGAATCCGCGGATGGCAGCGACGATGGACTGGGAGGACGTGCAGTTGATCGCCGGGTAGGCGAACTGCCCTGCCTTTGCTCGGTCGAGCATCTCGGCATAGACCTCGGGGGATGCGATCGGCATCGATGACTCCTGAAGTTGGATGGATGCAAACGGTGTCATCCTTCCAGATCGCATCTACCGGGGCTACCCGCCTCGCGGCACCTGGCCGAAACGGTGCTGGCGAACCCACGCATGCATGGCGATCGCGGCTGCGGCGCCCGCGTTGATCGACCGGGTCGATCCGTACTGGGCGATGGACAGGACGGACTCCACGCAGTCGCGTGCCTCCTGCGTGAGCCCCTGCCCTTCCTGGCCGAACAGCAGGACGCACGCCCCGGGCAGATCGGCCGTCTCCAGCGGCACCGAGCCCGGAAGATTGTCGATGCCGATGACGGGAAGTCCCTGCTCGCGCGCCCACCCGGCGAGAGCCACCGCATCGTCGTGGTGGCGGACATGCTGGTAGCGGTCGGTCACCATGGCACCCCGCCTGTTCCAGCGCCGACGCCCGACGATGTGGACCTCGCGGGCCATGAACGCATTCGCCGTGCGCACCACCGACCCGATGTTGAAGTCGTGGGCGAAGTTCTCGATCGCGACGTGGAAGGGATTCCGGCGACGGTCGAGATCCTCGACGATCGCCTCCAGGCGCCAGTACCGGTACTCGTCGACGACGTTGCGTCGGTCACCTTCAGCGAGCAGCTCGGGGTCGTAGTGCGGTTCGTCCGGGAGGTCTCCCACCCATGGGCCCACACCGACACTGGGAACGTCCGGCTCCGCATCGTCCGACGTCGTGTCCCGAGCCACGAGCGTGACACTAACCGCTACCGTGCCAACGTGAAGAACGCAGTGGTCAATCTCATCCGGGGCATGCTGATGGGCGTTGCCGAGGTCATTCCCGGAGTCAGTGGCGGCACGGTCGCCCTGATCGTCGGTGTCTACCGCACGCTGATCGATGCGATCGCTGATGCCGTGCTGGCCGTCCGACAGCTCCTGGGACTCGCAGCCGGCGGCCCTTCTGCTGGTCGCTTCACGAAGACCCTCCGCTCGCTTCCGTGGCGCCTGCTCATCCCACTCGTCATCGGCATGGGGATCGCTCTCGTGCTCGGGGCCAGGTTCCTCGAGCCCCTGCTCGAGACTCATCCCGTCCAGATGCACGCCCTGTTCTTCGGTCTCGTTCTGGCCGGCATCTACGTGCCGGCACGCATGGTTCGCTCAGCCGGCGGTTCGTGGCGCACGGTGGACTACGTCGTCGCGCTGATCGTCGCGGTCATGATGTTCTTCGTCGTCGGGCTTCCGCAGGCGAACATCACCGACCCCGGTCCCGTCGTCGTGTTCCTCTCTGCGGCTGTTGCGATCTGCGCACTCGTCCTTCCCGGAGTCTCGGGTTCATTCCTGCTCTACACGCTGGGGCTCTACGAGACCACGATCAGCGCCGTCAACAACCGGGACATCGCCTATCTGGCGATCTTCGCCCTGGGTGCCGTCGTCGGGCTCGCCCTGTTCGTGACGTTGCTCAAGTGGCTACTGGCGCACCGCACACGGGTGACGCTCGTCGTCATCACCGGGCTCATGGCGGGCTCCCTGCGTGCCCTCTGGCCGTGGGAGGACGACGACCGCGGACTCCTCGCCCCCACGACAGACGTGGCTTCGGCCCTCGTCCTGGCCGCCGTGGGAGTGCTGATCGTCGTCGGACTGATGGTGATCGAACGCCGGATGGGCCTGAGCGAGGAGCAGATGGACAGCGAGCTCTCGTCGTCCTGAGTTCCTGATCGACCCGGCGTCACCAGCCCGGATCCGAGGCCTGGATCAGGGGCGAGTCGTCTCGCGGGCCGGATGGCGACGGGCGGACGCCTGAGAAAATCACGGTCACGCCTCCTTCCTCCAACGCGCGAACGGTGTCACAGAGGTCTTCGTCTCCGGAGCGTCCTCGCGTGGATCAGGTTGCGGAGGGCGACTACTCCAGGCCGAGGTCGGCGAGCGAGTAGGCAGCCTTGTACGGCAGGCCCCGCTCACGGATGGCATCGCCAGCGCCGCGGTCGACGATGACGGCCACGCCCACGACGACGGCGCCGGCTTCCTCGAGCGCCTCGACAGCCGTGAGCACCGAGCCTCCGGTGGTCGAGGTGTCCTCCACGGCGATCACACGACGACCCGCCACGTCAGGGCCTTCGATCCGACGCTGGAGTCCGTGCTGCTTCTCGCTCTTGCGGACGACGAACGCGTCGAGGGTCCGCAGGTCGGCCGCCGCACTGTGGAGCATCGCTGTGGCCACCGGATCGGCGCCGAGCGTCAGGCCGCCAACGGCGTCGTACTCCCACTCCTCGACGAGCTCGCGCATCACGTGACCCACGAGCGGCGCGGCGACGCCATCCAGGGTGACGCGGCGCAGATCGACGTAGTAGTCGGCCTCTCGCCCGCTGGACAGGATCACCTTGCCGCGCACGACGGCCTTTTCGCTGATCTGGTCTCGGAGTCTCTGCCACGCTGCGCTCGACATGGCACGGAGCCTAGTCGGGAGGCGTCGGTCTAGCGTGGGGCTGTGACTCCGGTGACCATTCTTGTCCTGCGGGATGACGACCCTCGTCTCGACGAGATCACCGAGCAGTTCCTGGCGGAGCATCCCGAAGCGATCGCGGTGAGCACGCCTCCCGGCAGCGCCGAGCCCTCTGTGCGCCTCTGTGCTGCCGTCAACGCCCTCCAACCGACGGCACCGCTCGTCATCGTCGCGGTCGGCGAGACCGCACTGATGCTCCCGGCCGTGGCACTGTCGCAGCACGCCCAGCATCGACGAGTCGCCGAGTACGTGCTCCTTGACCCCGCACTGCCCTCCGCGAGCGACACCTGGCCCGATGCTCGCGTGACGGTCGTCTGCGGCGTCGACTCCGACGCATCCCTGGCGGCACGATTGCGCGGGTGGGACGTCCTGCGACCTGAGGACCTGTCGAGCTGGCAGGTCCCCGACTGACCTCAGTCGCCCCGGCGGCTGAGAGTCCCGCGAACGCCTGCGAACCGGCGGACGAGAGAGCGGGGGGCATGCTGGAGGATCCGAGCGAACGCCGGGTACTGAGGACCAGCGACGCTCACCGGCCTGCCCACCGCGAGATCGCGGAACGCCTGATCGACGACGGTCGAAACCTCCAGCCACATCCAGTCCGGCGTCTGGCTCATGTCCATACCGGCGCGCTCATGAAACTCCGTGCGCACGAAGCCTGGGCAGACGGCCGTCGTCCGGACGCCTGAGCCCTGCAGCTGAACAGCGAGACTCTCGGTGAAGACGGTGACCCATGACTTGGCCGCGGAGTAGGTGCCTCCGGGGAACAGGCCCGCGATGCTGCTGACGTTGATGACCATGCCCGAGCCCCGCGCGACCATGCCCGGCAGCGCGGCGTGGGTCAGCCGCAGCACCGACGTGACCATGACGTCCAGCAGCGCCTGCTCGTCGTCCATGGAGGTGTGCAGGAACGGGGTGCGGAGACCGAAGCCCGCGTTGTTCACGAGCGCGGTCATCGGATCGTCGTCGGAGGCCAGCAGCGCCGCGACCCGGTCGATGTCCTCCCGCACCGCGAGATCTGCCGGGACCACCTCACAGCGCACCCCGAAGCGATGGGTGAGCTCGTCTGCCGTGGCCTGAAGTGCGTGCTCGTCGCGCGACACGAGAACCAGATCGAAGCCCTTGCGGGCGAGGGCTTCAGCGAAACCTCGCCCCAATCCGGCCGTGGGTCCGGTGATCAGCGCCTTCGGCATGTGGGCCTCCCCGAGATGAACGATGACCCCAGCCTCTCAGGAATGGTCAGCGGGGAAACATGCCACAGGTCCCCGGCCACTTCATCACGCCCACTCGCGACGTAGCGTTGCCCTATGAGACGGGGACGGAGCGGCCTTCGCAGCGGCGTCCTCATGCTGGTGGTCGCCCTGGGAGCGCTCGTCCTCCCCCTCGCCCCCGCCACCGGAGCCGCCTCGACTCCGAGCGCCTTCCCGCGTGTCGTGCACGGCGTCCAGGAGCCCGCCGCGGACTACCCGTGGCTGGTGTCCCTGCTCTCCGCCGGACGCTTCAACCAGGAGGGCGCCTTCCCGGCGCAGTTCTGCGGCGGCACGCTGACCACGCCCACGACCGTGGTCACCGCCGCCCACTGCGTCGTCAATCAGGACACCGGGGCGGTTCGCGATCCCGGCACGATTCTGATCGGATTCGGTCCGAACCTGCAGGACACGAATATGCCGGTTGCGCGGATCGTCTCCGTCGCCCCGAGCCCCGATTACGTTCGCAAGACCGCCAGCAACGATGTCGCCGTCCTGACCCTTGCCGAGCCCGTCAGCGGAGTCACGACCCTGAACCCCGTCACCGTGGACGAGGGCGCCGCTCTCACCGCCCCAGGTTCGGCCGTTCGGGTGGCCGGATGGGGCAACACCTCGAACGACGCCAAGTCCTACCCCGAGATCTTCCGGGTCGGACGCCTCGTCGTGTTCCCGGATGGGACCTGCGGAGGTGATCAGTCCTTCACACTCAACGGCGTTCGTTTCAACGGCTTCGCCTCCAACGAGGCGAACGCCAAGGTGATGCTCTGCGCGGCCGGCACTACTCCGAACGGCTCGATCATCGATGCCTGTCAGGGCGACTCGGGTGGTCCCCTGGTCGCCGGTGATGGAGTCAACGCCCGCCTCGTCGGGATCGTGAGCTGGGGCGAGGACTGCGCCAGCAACTTCCCCGGCGTCTACACCCGCGTGTCGTCCCAGTTGGACTTCCTCGCCACCCGGAATGCGGTTCCGATCTCGAATATCCAGGTGCCCACCCAGCCGCCGGGCCTCGAGGTGGCGCCGCGGTCCGGCCGCCTCCTCGTCTCGATGACTCCCCCGGCCGACGGAGCCACCGTGACGGCCTTCGCGGCCACCGTCGTCGACCCGGCGACAGGGCAGTCATGGAACTGCTTCGCCGAGCCACGCCCGGTCGGGGCCTCGCAGTGCACGGTCGAGGGGCTCGTCGACGGGACGGCCTACCAGGTGACGGCAATAGCCGGCAACGATCTGGGCAACTCACCGGTGGCGGGGCCAGTGGCGGGCATGCCGGTGCCGCTGCCCGACCCCGGTCGCATCACGTCATTGAAAGCGCAGGCCGGTGGACGAGTGGTCGCTCGCGTCACCCCGACCGACCCGCACGGCACCGAGCTGACGGCGAATCAGCTGACGTGCCGACCGACCAAGGGCGGGAAGTCCGTCACGGTCGCCATCACCGGCGCGAAGGTCGTTCTCACCGGGCTTCGTCCGGTCGCGTACTCGTGTCGGATTCTGGCGTCGAACGGCTACGGAACCCTGGAGTCCGCTCCCCGAAAGGTGAAGGCGCGTTCCTGACTCTCGCCGCCTTCAGTGTTGCGAGCGCGGAGCAGGTTCAACGACGCTGCACGCGTCGTAGCCGTCTGGGCCTGCACCTGAAGGAACATCGCCTCGCGAAGGCGTCTCTCGGCCGAGTGCCCGCGCTGCATCGCAGCACCTGCGCGTGCGGTGATGACACTCAGGGCCGCATCCGTCATCAGCGCGAGGGACTCCGCTCGCAGGCGAAGTCGTTCGCTCAGGTCGTCATCGTTGTCCATCGCGGCATAGGCGGCCGAGCGCAGCAGGATGCACTTCTCCGCCAAGGCGCGCGCAAGGGACTGCATTCCCTCGTCCGACCGCTGCTCGGCCAGTTGCGCCAGCTCAGCGATCGCCCCCCGCGCAATGCCGAACGTCGCAGGATTGACGTCGACGGTCTTGGTGGCGTCGTATGCCAGCCACGCTTCACGGTCGAGCAGGACAACGCGGTCGTCCGGCACACGGACGTCATCCAGGTTCACCGGCCGCGTGTGCGTGCCACCCATCGCAAGCAGGTCGAGGACGGGTCCCGGCTCCACACCGTTAGTCGACGTTGGGGAGTGACCGGCGGGAAGGAACGCGCACACGAGCATGCCCGCGTCCGGTCCAGATCCCTGCGCCATGATCATCACCACGTCGGCGATGTCCCACGACGTCACCCAGTCCAGGTGGCCATCGAACGACCAACCGCCATCGATCCTCGTGGCGATCGGGTCCGGAGTCCCCGGTCGCCGGACGTGGGCGAACGCGACAGCGGCGAGAAGGCTCCCGTTCCGCAGCCCCGGCAGGAGTTCTTCGCGCAGCACGTCTGATGCGGGCGAGACGACCGCAGGTCCCTCACCCTCCAAGGTGCGCAAAGGCGTCTGGTGCTGCACCCAGCAGAACCAGGTGCTGGCGTCCGCCATCGCGATGCTCTCGGCGAGCTCGCGCTGCTGCGCTGCGGGCAGTGCCGTCCCCAGGAGGCCCGCCTGAGCGAGGTCGTCGATCATGGAGCGCGCGACGCCCGAGACATCCACGGCTTCCGCGTCACGCGCCAGCCGGTCCGCCAGCGCATGCGGAAGCACAGCCTCCACTCCCGACGCCGGTCCGACCAGGTCCATGCTCACAACCTAACGACCCCTCGGCAGTAGGTTTGCGACGTGACCTCACCCCTCGTGCCCCGGATGGTCGAGCACAGCACGTCGATCTTCGGTGAGATGTCCGTGCTGGCGACGAAGGTCGGGGCGATCAACCTCGGTCAGGGATTCCCCGACACCGACGGACCGAGCGAGCTCAGGGACATCGCCATCGAGGCGATCAGGGACGGTCGCGGAAACCAGTACCCACCGCCACACGGCCTGCCGCTGCTGCGCGAGGCGATCGCTGCCCACCAGGAGCGCTTCTACGGTCTGCATGTCGATCCGGGCGTCGGCGTCGTCGTCGGGACGGGTGCCTCCGAGATCCTGCAGTCGGCTCTGCTCGCGCTGGTCGACGAGGGCGACGAGGTCGTCATGTTCGAGCCATGGTTCGACATCTACGGGGCCGGTATCTCGCTTGCGCGCGGCGTGCGCGTGGGCGTTCCCATGAGCGGGCCGACCCTGCGACCCGACATCGACCTGCTTCGCAAGGCGATCACGCCGCGCACCAAGGTGCTTCTCATCAATTCACCGCACAACCCGACAGGTGTCGTCTTCACCTCCGACGAACTCGCTGCCATTGCGCAGGTTGCTGTCGAGCACGACCTGATCGTCATCAGTGACGAGGCCTACGAGCACCTGTGGTTCGCCGGTCACCGACACATCCCGATCTCGACTCTGCCCGGGATGTTCGAGCGGACAGTGACGGTCGGGTCGGGCGGGAAGTCGTTCTCGTTCACCGGCTGGAAGGTCGGGTGGGCAAGCGGACCGGCCGCTCTCATCGGTGCCGTGCGGGTCGTGCGCCAGCATCTGTCGTTCGTCTCGGGTGGTCCGTTCCAATACGCGATGGCTGGGGGGCTCGGACTTCCCGACCAGTACTTCGCGGAGTTCCGCGCTGACCTGTCCGCCAAGCGCGACCTGCTCGCCGGAGGGCTGGCGGAACTCGGCTTCGGCGTCCTGATGAGTCAGGGCACCTACTTCCTGACCACGGATGTGGGTCGCTTCGGCTACGGCGACGGGTTGGCGTTCTGCCGTGATCTGCCCGAGCGTGCGGGCGTTGTGGCGATCCCGCACCAGGCGCTCTGCGACGACCCGGCGATCGGTGCTCCCTACGTACGCTGGGCGTTCTGCAAGCAGCCCGGCGTGCTGCACGAGGCGCTGGAGCGACTGGAGAAGGGCCTGACCTGATGGCGATCCTGGTCGATGGTGCGCACTGGCCCTGGCGGGGCCGCATGTGGGCTCACCTGATCAGCGACACCTCGATCGAGGAACTGCAGGAGTTCGCGGCGCGGCTCGACCTGCCGCCGCGGGCCTTCCAGGGCGACCACTATGACGTGACGGACGAGCTTCGCGACTGCGC
>Ga0181553_10005206_pt1 | contig 10930 bp, 7 predicted proteins | sample 011ome_17_FD_133753 | JGI IMG/M metagenome (GOLD analysis project Ga0181553, IMG submission 133753) | Coastal salt marsh microbial communities from the Groves Creek Marsh, Skidaway Island, Georgia - 011502XT metaG (megahit assembly) | ecosystem: Environmental > Aquatic > Marine > Intertidal zone...
GTACTCTCTCTCTCTCTCTCTTCTTTAAATAAAAAAGATGACCTCCATGTCCTCCATGGGGTCGCAGAGCAACAAAGATCGATCGAAGACGGCGTCATCTGCGACAGTCACGAGATTGTTTCAGAAATCTTTGAGAGACTTGATCACGGGTGCGTCGTGGTTTTATCTCGTGTCGTAAAATTGAATTCTCTTTTGCCCGCGTCTGCTGCGGGCTCCCAAAATTAAATTGAATTGCGCAAAACGACGACGATCCTTCTTCTCCTTCTTATGTGTTTTGTCGAGACCAATGGCATCATCACACTCGCTCAAACTTTCTACGATCGAGAACATCAAAGCGTTATTATTAATCCTTTTTTCTCTTCTATTCATCAAACAGGCATTCGAAGTCACAAAGACAATCAAAAGGATTTCATGAACAAGTCTTTGCAAGACATTCGCGCCGAAGTGGTCTCGTCGGACATTCGAACGAAATCAATCGCTATTGAAAAGGCGACGTATTTGCACTCTTTAGGATTTAACATGAACTGGGCGTCGTTTCACGTCGTCGAGTTAATGTCCACGGCGAACGTGAAATATAAAAGAGTCGGGTATTTAGCCGCCTGTCAATCTTTCGGGGACGATACCGATGTCGTGTTGTTAATTCCCAATTTATTGAAGAAGGATCTGGCGAGTCCGAATCCGGCGGAGGCGGCGTTGGCGATTTCGTGCTTGGCGAATATTGTCACGCCAGAATTGTCGCAAACGTTAGTCGCAGATGTGTATTCGTTATTGAACAACCACAAACCGGATTTACGACGCCGAGCGTGCTTGTGTCTCTACAAGTGCTTCTTGCGATACCCGGAAGCTTTGAGACCGTCCTTCGCGAGACTGACAGAATGTTTAGAAGATGACGATCAAACTGTCGTCCAAGCCGCGGTGACGGTATTATCAGAACTTGCCATGCACAACCCGAAAACATACTTGCCGCTCGCACCGAAGTTTTACAAATTATTGACGACCTCGTCCTCGAACTGGATGACGATTAAATTGGTTAAAGTATTCGGCGCTTTGACGCCTTTGGAGCCGCGATTGGGAAAGAAACTCGTCGGTCCGTTGTCGGAAATTTTGGAAACCACGAGCGCTAAATCGCTCATGTACGAATGCATTCGAACGGTTGTCCAAGGCATGACTTCTCAAGAGAAGATTGTTCGACAAGCGGTGGATAAATTGAAAGACATGCTCGAAGATACCGATCCGAATATTAAGTTTCTCGCGTTGCACGCGTTGACCTTCTTGCTCGATTCGCACCCGAGAATTGTCGCCGAACATAAGGGGAACATCTTTGGCTGTCTCGACCACGAAGATTCGAACATTCAATACTGCGCGTTGAAAATTGTCCGAGGTTTGGTGACGAAGAAGACGTTGATGGATACCACCGCTCATTTGATGGGCGCCATGGGAAGAGCCGATAAGAAATTCCGAGATGAATTGGTATGGTCTGTGATTCACATTTGCATGAGCGATAGGTACGCTTTAGTCACTGACTTTGTTTGGTATTTATCCGTGTTGGCTGATTTGATTCGCGTCCCGTCCTCTTCGCACGGGAAACTTGTCGGCGATCAAATCATCGACGTGTGCTTGCGCGTGGAAGTCATTCGAGAATCCGCCGTCGGTATCTTGTCTCCGATTTTGATCGACCCGACTCTTTTAGAAATGTCGAGCGTTAATAAAACGGTTCCGGATGCGCTCAAAGCCATTGCATGGGTCGTTGGTGAGTACGCGCATTATCTCACGGACCACGCCGAGCTCGTGCATGCGTTGACGCAACAACAAGTCACGCAGTTACCCGGTCCTGTCCAAAGCGTGTACATTCACAGCGCGCTTAAAATCTACTCGAGTGCAGTCAGCGAGCATTTGCAAGCTACGCGAGGTTCGGATGCGTCTATTTTGGTTCCAGAAACCGAAGATCTCGCGGATATTCGAGATATTATCGGTGGCAAACGTTTGATGCCTTTTATGGTTTCCTTAAATCTCGAAGTGCGAGAACGAAGTTGCCAATTGAAAACTATTCTCGATGCGGTTCAAGACGCCGAAGACGAAGAAGCCGGATCTGGTATGGCCCTCGTCGAAGAAATCGCAAATGTCTTCGCGGAGGAAATTCAGCCAGTTTCGACGAAAGCCCAGCGCAAACTCGGGGCGCCGGAGGATCTCAACGTCAACGCGCCGTTGTCAACGGAGTGGGATCACTTGCTCGAATCGAGTGACTCGGAATCCGACGACGAATACTCGGGTAGAAAAGGCAAGAAAGGTAAGAAGAAGTCGAAAGGACCAAAGAATGTTACCGATTTGTTTACGGTTAAAAAATCGAAAGAACAAATTGCCAAGGAAGAAAAGGAGGCGCGCAAAATGTTGGCCAACCATAAGAAGAAAATGGGCAACTATTATTTGGCTCCAGAAGAAGAAGCCGGCTCGGGTGGTCGCAAATCCAAAAAGGACGGTAAGGCTGCCGCTGCGCTCACTGCGACTGACTCTGCGGCCATGCAAGCGATGCAAGCGCACTTGGCAGCGCATAGCTTGGGCGGCCCGATTTCTAGACCGTCCATCAAGGGCGAAGACGATAGCTCAGACGAAGACGAGGACTTTGAGGAAGGAGCGGCTTTGAAAATTGGAGGATACCAACCAACAAATGCCGCCTCGAAGTTGCATTCGAACTTAGTCGCTTACGATCCACTCAAACCGAGCGAAGGCCGCGGCGAAGGCGAAATGCCGACGATTGAAGCGTATCCGAGATTTGATCCGTACGAGAGAGACGACGCGTTCAATCCGTTTTCAGTTGGCGATGGTAAAAAGAAAAAGAAGAAGAAGAAGAGCTCGAAGAAAGATAAAGATAGCGCAGCGGCGTTACCAAGTGGTGGCGAGAAGAAAGAAAAGAAAGAAAAGAAGGAGAAGAAGGAAAAGACGAAAGAAAAGGATGGAGACGGCGAAAAGAAGAAAAAGAAGTCTTCCAAAGCCGATGACGACGGCGAAAAGAAAAAGAAGAAAAAGAAGAGTAAGGACTAGAACCATGATGACCATGACTTTTAAACTGAACGTAACGTGTGTAACATTAGCTTTTGTTGTTTTTGAATAAATAAACGATGAAGAATTTTGTATAGCTTCACACTAATCAATAGAAATTCTCCTTCTTGTTCTTCTTTGCCATTTCAAGGACTCGAACAAAGAGTACTTTGGATTCATCGGCTGATTTACCTTTATATTTTAACCACCACTCCCACTGTTCTTTCCCGCCGTAATCAACAGAGCCATTCGATGTCCACATCGGGCACTCAGTATCGTTGTCGCCCTTCTCGACTTGCGCAACAGCGCCATCCAATTTGTACCAATCTGGCGGACGAATCGCCTGACCTCCAGGACGTTTGATGTATTTCCAGCTTAATTTCTGAAAGGAACCTTTATTCTCTTCGTAAATCGGTATAGCTTCTTCGATGTCTTCCTTGCTGATTGGTTTTTTCAAGAACGCATCTCCGTTTGATCCTCCGAGATCATCGTCTTCGTCAGAACCGCAAGAGAAGGAATAGAACTCCACCTCTTTCTCTCCGGGTGGATATAACTTCATCGATCCGAACTTCTTCTTAAATTGCGATAATCCGTTTGCGCCGTACTGTTTGAAGAAACCGACGACGTCTGCTCTTTGCTGCACGGTTCCATTCGATGGTGCGTTCTCTTTGACGAAATTATACTCCAAAGCCAATTGTTGACATTCGAGCAAAGTCAACTCTCGAGCGCGAGCTTTATCTTCGCTCTCATCCAAAGTTATGATGGTTGGAGAAGAATTGTCAGCGTGAGAGAATTGCACCATTTGATGAGGGTGGTGTTTGTGTTCGTGTTCCTGTGCTCGCGCGCGCGCTCGTGTGTGTGCGTGTGTGTGTGAAGAGTTTGTTTGTTTTTATCTTTTTTTTTTCGCAAAAGCAAAAAAATGCGTTACGTCCTAAATCAAGTCTTTCGACTCAGCGTTCTTTGCTTCGTGGCAACTTTAACAACTTTCTCGTCCACTTTCAAACCTTTACGCTTACGAACCATATCCATCAAATCTCTGGCGACGTTATCTGTTAACTCTTCTCCATCCTCGCCGAGCTTTTGGTACGGATCGATATCCAACTCTTTCCAGTGCGAAAACACGAGCTGAGCGCTGGAAGCACCCGAAGTGAGTTTCCGAAGCTCGTCGGCGAAACCAAACGAAGTTGCCACAGGTAAGTACGCGTGAATAATGAATACACCAGTGCCTTCGCGTATGGATTCTGAAAGTATATCAGATCGTCGTCTTCCTAAAACGGCGTAGGTTCCATTCAATGCTTCCGAGGTGGTTGTTATGACCGCTAAATACATAGCCTCGATCAACCTTGGGTTTGATTTCATCACGGCTTGTCGAATCACGTCGCGGGTAAACGTAATCACTTGTCCAGAATTCAGCTGCTCATCATCGTCGTTATTATTTACTTCGTCGTTATCCTCAATAGGCGCATCTAAGAACTCAACAGTCACTTTAAGGTTATCGAGAGGCTCGTCGCATATCGGTCCTCTTTCGCATGCGAGTTGGAATCCCAGCCGAATGGATTCTTCAAAGTCGTCCAAGAAAGTGTCACCACTATTACCACTAATACTACTACTAATACTACTAAGTTCTATATTCAAAGCGTTGTTGTTCTTTTTCTTTTTCTTCTCGTCCTTGGCTGTCGTCGCTTCTTTTTCGTCTACTTTCTCTTCCTCTTTTTCTTTGTCGCCAACAACAAGAAGTCTCTCCACCGACGCTCGCAACACTTTTTTACTACCTATTTTATAGTCCGCAAAACCAGCGGTCGTAATGCCTTCTTTGAAGTTTACCAAAGGTTTAGACACTCGAATAGGGACTCTGGCAAACCTTTCTCTCAAATCATTGATGCACCGTTCCAAGTGCACTTCACCGGCTGCGCTCAAAACGTGCTCTCCAGAATCCATAACTGCCATCTCGACGAACGCATCTGCTCGGTTTAACAAACGCAAACCTTCTAAAAGCAACGGCATGTCTTGCACATTTTCTGGTTCTACGGCAACCTTAACAATAGCGCTCGCCTGAAACATCATGGACCCGAATAATGGACACTCTAAAGATGAAGAAAGAGTCGAGGATTTCAAGACCACTTTGTCTAAACCTCCAATGGCGAGGAGATTTCCACTCGGCACTTCATCTACAGGGAACATCCCTTGACCCATCATCAAATATAACTCTGAAATTATAATCTCCGTAGGTTCGTCACCACCCAAGACGAATATTTTATCACCTTTTTTCATGATACCAGCGAAAACGCGTCCGAAACCGACAAACTTGCTGTCGCCGTGCGTCTCGGAACCTTCTCGTACACCTCCGTGAATCGAGCTCAAAGGAACAGCTACCATTTTCGAAATGAATACAACTGTCGTCGCATCACTGCTCTTGTTACACTTCAAAATATCGTCGTATGCGGCTATTTTACTATCTGACGGGTAGAGGAGCCGTTCTATTCGAAACGGCATTGCTTCAACCGGGTTAGGGAGCGAGTGGACGACCATTTCGAGTATCGCGGAACTCAAAGGCAGCCAGCTTCGCATGATTGCTAATAATGTCATTCGTTTATTGGATTGCGTCAACTCTTTTTCAGATATGCTTGTCAATTTGAGCGATTTCGCGAGCGTTGGTAAATCTTTATCGCCTGAGTAATACTCGTCCGCGGCGTCGTACAGTTTCCAAATCGGGTCGAGAATGCACTGCACGAACAACGGTTTCAATTTTCCGTTCGGGTTGAGTTTCTTCCCGACTATTCGTTTCGATTTTGGATGATAGAACCAATCGCCCCACAACCCTTTTTTCAAAGCTTTCTCCGAACATCCCAACTTTTCCGCGTATAATCTCGCAAACTGCTCCGGTCGAAATGCCCAACCGTCCATGGCTGAGGCGAACGCCACGTTACCTCGTTCCACGGAGAATACGTCTTCGGCATCCGTCATGTCCAGATGATCATCTAAATATTCCGCTAAATCTTCCACATCTTCGTTATTATCACTGTTGATGTTATTATTCCTTTTATCTTCCGCACTGAGAAACGTATCCGCTTGATTGATAAACTTTTCGGACTCGAACGCGCTCATGAGAGAATTCACCTCGTGCAAAAGCATTCGCAATCTTTCGTACGTCTCCAACGGGGAATACTTCAACTCCTCGATGAGCCGATCCATCTTGTTGAAAATTAAGCACGGTTTCAACTTTTCTTCCCACGCTTGTCGTAAAACCGCGTGAGTTTGGACGCAGACCCCTTCGCACACGTCCACGAGAACGAGCGCACCGTCCGAAAGTCTCGCCGCCGTGCTCACTTCGGAACAAAAGTCTACGTGACCGGGAGAATCAATGACGTTTATTAAAGTAGATTGCGAAGGAGAAGATGATGATGTTGATTGCGAGGTGTATTGTAACGCAATCGAAGCGGATTTCATGGTGATTCCTCGTCTTTGTTCTTCTTCGAGAAAGTCCATCATTCGTAAACTTCCCGCTTGTTTCTGGTTGATGAAGCCATTGTGCGAAATCAGACAATCCGTCAGCGTGGTCTTGCCGTGATCCACGTGCGCTAAAACGCATATGTTTCGGACGTGTTCCGTGGATTTCTGCTTATCTGCGAGGATATCCACGGCTCTCTGCATACTTCTTTCCTTCTTATCTCTCTCGTGTTTCTTTCTTGCCTTCTTCCAAAAGGAGGAAGAGAAGAGAAGATTTTTGCTTTTGCAACTGGTATTGTTCCCTCAACGAACTTTTCTTTTTTTTATCTTCTTTTGTCTTTAAAAATTTATTTAAAATACGATTCCTATATCCTGCCTTGCTATTATACTCATTTAATTATATGAACACACTTAAATATAATTATCGTACATGAATCTAATTTTGGTATAGGAAAACCGAGATAAAACATTGCATTACAAAAATATTTCAGGAGAATAAAATAAAATATTTTAATAACCTGCGCATTTTCCCCATTTATACTCATTTTGTCACATACAATTATACATTCATGCGCGAAAATAATTATTCTATTTATATTTGATAAATAAATTGGGACAAATAATCTGAAAAGTCAGAAAGGAATTGAGTTGTTTTATTTTTTCAAATAAAATAATAAAATAATAAAATTTAAAGGTTGAAATTACTGATATAATTGTACTAATCCGTCGGAATAGAGCAATCTTAATTAATTTGCCAACCATATCGTTCAGGATTCTCAGAAATACTTCATTTATGCTTTCCAGCGACAAAGTACCCCTACTTAAAATTTTCTTCGTTCTGTCTTCTTCACAAAGAATGGGCTGTGTTCCTTCCAAGTCGACGCTTCTGAAGAGAACAGATGAAAAGGAAAATCTAAAGCAGGAACCCGCGGATGTCTTCAGTGCCAAGTCGACGGCGAGAAGAAGAAGTAGAAGTGAGAGAGGAGCAACGACGACGACGACGACGACGACAACAACAACAACAACTTCCATTTGTTCATCGACTAACGACTTTCTCCTAGCGTATCCGAACAAGGTAACTCGGAAGGTATCCCTGATAAAAGAATCCAAAGATGTGAAAACAATCAATGAAAAATACAGAAAAGTGAAGCGATTAGGCGAAGGTTCGTTCGGGAAAGTCATGCATTATCGTTACAGGGGTAACGGTGATGAGAAGGAAACGGATTGCGCCATCAAAATTTACAACAAGAAACGATTGCAAAGAATACGCTCATCCAACAACGAACGCACCGCTCTGGACGACGCGTTTAACGAAGCGCAAATATTAGTTCAACTCGACCACGAAAACGTGACCAAACTCATCGAGTTTCTCTGGGACGAAGAGAGTCCGAAACTGTACTTTGTGTTGGAATATTGCGCTCTCGGTCCGATACTAGACGAGGAACGAGAAACGTTTGAGAAGGTCGACTGGAAGACGTGCCTTCGGTACGCTCGAGATGTGTTTTCCGGAGTTGCATACATACACGAGGTCTTATGCATAGCTCATTTAGATATCAAACCGCAAAACATGTTTGTACATGCGAGCGGAACCGTAAAACTTGGCGACTTTGGCACCGCGGTTATCCTCTCGAAAGATACCCGGACGGTACTAAAAACGCCGGGTACGCCCGCATTCACGGCTCCTGAATGTTGCGAAGGTAAACCGTACGATGGCTTTAAGGCGGATAGTTGGAGCGTAGGCATGTCTTTTCACGCGATGAGAACGGGAGGTTATCATTACAAGACAGGGAATTCGTACGATACGTATCAGAGAATATTACGCGAGGAGGAGGAGGACGAGGCGAAGAATCCGTTGTCCTTCTCCAATACGGAGGGCGGTCCAGGATACGACGCGCAGTTCGCGACGGTCTTGTCTTCTCTGTTAGTCAGAGATCCAAAAAGGAGACGTGGGATGGCAGAGGCAAAAGAAGAGATTGATCGCTTTTGAATGTAGAGAATATAGATAGAGAGGGTGTGTAGTTTACTTAGTTCGCAGTTGTTTGTGCAGACGATCAAATTTTTTTCACCACTCCTCCTCCTCGTTTTCTTTTCCTCCAAAAACGAAAACATAAGCAGAGCAGAGCGGGAATTACGCAAGAGGTCTTCTCTCGAAAAGAAAATTATTATATATTCTTCACACAAGAAACTCGTTCGTATCAGTAAGAGAAGAGAAGGAAATCAACCAGAGAGAGTGAAAGAGGAAGAGGGTGAAAGCGCTCTCAGTTGGTGCGAGATCTCTTAAGATATAAATCAACGCGCGTAAGAATATACGAAGAAAAGAGGAAGAGACAAGAGGGTAGAATTGGGAGGCGGAGGTGAAATTTGAATTTCGAAAAACCTGACCTCTTCTTCAAGAGAAAGAGAAGGTTTTGATACGGACGATCAAACGCTTTTAAAGCAGAAGCAGAAACAGATAAAGAGAAATGATTCCACCCGTGGAGGGTGGTTTGCCGTTGAATAACGCCAACATTCAAACCGATCGTAAGACGTGCAACTGCAGAAACTCTCGGTGTCTGAAATTATACTGCGAGTGTTTCGCCTCTGGGCAGTACTGTTTGCAAAACTGCAACTGCGTAGAATGTAAAAATAACGTGGAAAACTCGGTGCAAAGACAAGAAGCCGTAGAGGCGACTTTAGAGAGGAACCCAAACGCGTTCAGACCGAAAGTATTGCCGACTCTCAATGGCGGAGAAGGCGACGAGAAGCACAATAAAGGGTGTCACTGTAAAAAATCTGGCTGCTTGAAGAAGTATTGCGAGTGTTTTCAAGCGTCTATTTTCTGTTCGGACATGTGCAGATGCTTGGACTGTAAGAACTTTGAAGGGTCGGACGCGCACAAAGCGATCGCGAGTCAGCAAGAATTCATGCCAGCCGGGTCGGATGCGAGTTTACTAGTCGCGCCCGGGTTGCAGATGGACGTCAATAAAACAAACGGAGGCGCGATGAAACAAGAGGCGTACGTGCCGCAGAAATCTCCGATGGGTTTCGCCGCGAAAGGAGGCGCGAGCCCTCACTTTTTAAAGACGAAGAAACCGATTTTGCACGGTTTGATAAAGCCAAACGCGGTGGATCAGTTAGGGGAAGCTTTGCTCAGCGCGGCAGAAGTCGCGAGAAAGCGAGCACACGACCAGGTGGCGTACGACGCTTTGAAGAGGAGAACGCCGCAGCCACCGCCGCTCTCGACGAATGGTGGGAAGATTACCGCGAAAAAGTCACCAACAAAGTCACCGTCGAAATCGAATAACAATAAAATAGCCAAAATAGCGGAAGAAGAATCGACAGCAAAGCTCGTGTACGCGGAACAGGAGAAAGCGGTGCTGAAAAAATTATTGACCGAAGTGACTCAGTTAGCAGACGCCGCAGAGAAGCGGATTCAAAGTAGGAAATAATAGCGCATAACATAATTAATAAGAATCGTAGCAATACTCGCTGTATAGTATAACAAAGTTAAAAGTTGAATCTGCAAATGTCATCGCGTTCGCTACTCGCTCGGCTCGACGCTTCGCGCAACGTTTTGTAGTAATACGAGTGCGGTTGCTCTCTCTCAGAGTATTCCACGATGAGTTCTTCCATTATCTTACCTAAAATGATTCGATCCTCGGCGTTACTGTTCGTGCTATTCCTTTCCGCGATGGACTCGAACTCGTGACATTCCAGTCGAGCCAATCGTTCCACGTCTCTCTGTAAAATCTGAATACTATTTTTGTTGCTCGTCTTCTTTGTTGTTGTCGTCGCAAAATTACTTGTACTATTCTTGTGCCTGCTGCTATTGTTGTTGTTGTTGTTGATGTTGTTCGTGATGTTGCCTAACGCGCCTCTGTTTTGTTGCGCTCTGTTGCTCTTGTTGATGAAATTCTCTCCTCCTCCTCTATCTAAGAGCGAGGAGAAGATGTTGTTGTTGTTGTTGTTCTCGTTCATCGTTGTTCTGTGATGAACGTTCATGATTTCTTATTCTTCTTCTGATGTTATTCTTCAGACGAGGAAGACGGAGGAGAAAAAAAGACGAAACCCGTCGTAAAGCGCTCTTTATCCGCGGATCTGTGCGTGTTTCTCTCTCTCTCTCTCTCTCTCTCTCTGGAGAAGGACTTATCGCGACGATGAGAAGAAAAAAGTAACGAGGGGTCTTAAAATCGAGATTTGTGTTTGTGATGAGTCACTCTTTCCTCCTTTTTTCGTATTTTTGAACTTTTTTTACACCACCAGCTGGGGGCAGTTATTCTAAAAAGAGTCTCATCGTAACCACCCCCCTCCACTACTCTACCACCACCACTGCCACGACGAAGATGATGATGACGATGACTAACAACAACAACAGGATGATCTCTTCCTCCTCGTCCTCTTTTTCCTCCTTTTCGATGATGGAAAAATGTCCTCCTCCTCCTCATCGTCGCTCTCATCATCATCATCA
>Ga0181553_10005207_pt1 | contig 10929 bp, 8 predicted proteins | sample 011ome_17_FD_133753 | JGI IMG/M metagenome (GOLD analysis project Ga0181553, IMG submission 133753) | Coastal salt marsh microbial communities from the Groves Creek Marsh, Skidaway Island, Georgia - 011502XT metaG (megahit assembly) | ecosystem: Environmental > Aquatic > Marine > Intertidal zone...
ATGAATGGATTCCTTCGGGGCGCAGAGCACAAAACCGGGCTGAATATCTGATTCACTGACGCCAGTCACCTTCAACCGAACGTTCTCACCAGGTAAGCATTTCTTGCACTCAACTTCGTCTCGATACAACTGCGCAACCTTGCACACCGCTTTATTGGGCATCAACATCAGTGTCTGACCGACTCTGCAAGTGCCTGACTCTATTTTACCCATGACCATCGCCCCTGATTCGTTGTACTTGTCCATAACTGGCATGCGGAACGGCGCTGCGGGATCTCTGGCGACGGTTTGCAGATCATCAAGAGTGTCGAAAAGGGATTTGCCTTCGTACCACGGGCAAACATCGGCAGATACTTTATTCTTCATGTTGGCACCAGTCAAACCAGAGATGGGACAAAAGCTAACATCCGCATCGAGTTTGTATCCGCACTGCTTCAAGAACGGCGAGAGCTTCGTTTTGATTTCATCGTAGCGCTCCTTATCCCAGTTTGTTGACGGATCATCCATCTTGTTGATAACGACGACCAACTTAGAAACGCCCAAAGTCTTCGCCAACTGCGCGTGTTCACGCGTCTGACCACCCTTGTCGAAACCAGTTTCGAATTCACCCTTACGGGACGAAATAACAAGCACGCCCACATCGGCTTGGGCAGTACCCGCGATCATATTCGGGACATAGTTTTTGTGTCCAGGCGCATCCAACACTGTGTAACGCTTCTTCTCCGTCTCAAAGTTCGCGCGACCGACTTCGACTGTCTTACCTTTCGCACGCTCTTCTTCACTGGTATCCATAATATAAGCCATGTACCACGAGTCACGGTTCTTTTCTTTAGCTTCTCTCTCGTACTTTTGGATCACGCGGTCGTCGACTTGTCCAGACAAGAACAAGATCTGACCACCAATTGTGGACTTACCCGCATCGACGTGACCAATAAACACTAAATTCAAGTGTTCGCGGGCATCGAAGCTCGCATCTTCTTCATCTTCAACGGGATCATCCTCAATCACAAGCTCTTCAACCTTTTGCGCAACCTTTTCCACCTTAGCGGCGACGGGAGACTCCTTCGCCTCAGTCGCTGTCTCGGCCGCTGCCGCGGGCTCAGCTGCAGCCTTCGCGGGTCCACCAATGGACACCTCCTTCGCAGGTCCACCAATAGACAATGAAACCGCCTTCGCCGGTCCGCCAATGGACACCGACTTCGCCGGTCCCCCGATGGACACCTCCTTTGCGGGACCGCCGATGGTGAGCGACGCCGCCTTCGCCGGCGGTGCCCCAGCGGGCGGTGGCGGCGCACCACCCTCGCCCCCAGCCACGGGCGTCACCGTGCGCGGCTTAAACTCAAATGCTGCCGCGGATGGAGAGAACGAAAACGCCGCCGCGTTGGCCGAAAGCTTCGGCTTGGGTTGTTCCTCAGCCGCGTCTTCGGTGGGATCCCCCATGACGTCTGTGTGACTCTAGTTTGTGTGATTGACGACGACGACGACGACGACGCCGACCGACGGGCGAGCGAGGTGTGATGCGGTGTGTGCGCTACGTTAATCAACAACGACCACGACGCGGTGGCGAGAGAACGCGCGCGTGCGTGTGTGCGTCGCCCGTCACCCGCATCGCCGCCGATGGCATCGGTTTTCGGTTTAGGGTGTCCACATGTCCGAACTTTTCCAATCCACAGATTCATTCCGCGAGCGTTACTCGATTGAACGTTGCCTAAAAACTGATGCGCGAGGGGCACGCGTGGGTGGGACATACGCACGACGAGAGCGTGTGGACGTCACAACATGGTGGCACACTACACCGTATGACATTTGATTCATATCAACACAATATATCGTCGCGAAGAGGATTTGGTGGGGCGTGCGTGAGATTTTTAAAGTTGGAGTTGTCCAAGGACGACGACGACGTCGCGAGAGAATTGCGCGAGGACAAAGATGCTCAAAAACGAAACCGGGGGAAATCAAGGCGACGAGGACGTGGAGCAAAACTTGATCATCATGAGAAAAATGCTGGTGACAATACGCAATCGCGCGCAATGCTGGAGAGTGCGTTCATGGAATGGCTCGAGAAAGATGGAGGCACCTTTGTACGGCGCAAAAAAGTCGACGCCAGCGAAAACTTTGACGTTGCTGACAATGTCTCCGATGAGATCGATTACGACTTGTTCGACGCGATGGCGGGTTCAGATGACGATTTCATACCTGCTCTTCGCGTGAACTGTGATGAAAATGACAACACGGGGTTCGACTTCGATTTCCCTCGTGAGTTTGCCATAGCGCAAAAACGCCGCAGCTCTGTTGAATTCCAAACCTGGCTTCAGAGCGTTTCCAACTTGTCAGCCGACGACAACACGGCGTCTTCGGATGACGTACAATAAAAATGAATAATATGAATGCGCCGCTCGCTGTATTTGAATAATGTTTGTAAAATTCTGTCCTGATGGTTATATTTAAAATGACAACTCTCTCGCCTCTCTCGCTTGTTCGCGCTATCCCCTCTCGTGTGCTCTACACCTGTGTTTTAGTTTTATTGCCCAATCAAACCCGCGGCGTTGGCCACGAGTAAGATGATGAACGGAACAGTGATACCACCGATACCAATCAACGCCATGGGATCCTTCAACGGGTTTTGCCCCTCCTTCTCGGCTTCCGACAACCACGCGCCCTCTTTTTCGTTTTCGCGCAAAATTGGTCCATCCAATTTACGGTCCGGCTTGGCCCGCACGACGACGGCGTGACGCGCGGACGTTCGTCCCATGGCGCTCTTCATCGTCGTCGTCTTCGTCTTCGCGTTCACTCGCGCGTGCCCCGTCGTAGCGTTTATCGCCGCCACTCGCACGGTAAACATCGTCGTCGTCGTCGTCGTCCCTCGGTCCACGTCACGCGCGCGCGAGGTCTGCGGACGGCACGACCCCGCGCCCGTCGCGAACCCGTCCTCGTCGTCGTCGTCCGACTGGTGCACGTACGAAGCACCACCACACACCCATGTGAGGTTGATGGTGCGTGGACCACCACGGCGGTGTGCATGCATCGTGATTATTATAGGCCTCCATTCGCGTGCACTATGGGTGACCGACCGACCACCACGACCACCACGACCACCACGACCTCCATCCTCGAGGATCGATCGGCCAGTCGGCGCCGACGGGCCCGACGACCAACCCGACCCGACCCTCGCGTGAGGAGGGCGAACCCCAACCCTCTGGCGTGGCGTGGCCTGCACTTACGCGCGTGCGACCGCTCGAGAGGGAATCGCGCACCGTCGACTCTCGACACACGACGCACACGACACACGCGTGATCAGCACATCACACGCGCGCGCGCGTCCGGTTCACCGCTCAGCGCTGAACGAAAACCACAAAAGCTTTTGACCCTACGTTGAATTGCACCCGACGCCAACGCCGACGATGCCTTCGGTGATGCCGACTACGTTTGCGGCGCGTCACGCGATGAGCACGACGACGAGCTTGAAGAGCCGCACGTCGAGTGCGACGCGCGCGGCGAACGTGCAACGCACGGAGACGCGCGCGAGTGCTGCGAATGCGCGCGAAGACGCACGTCGTCGTGGCCCGCTTGAGAAATCAAACTTGTTCAGTGCGAAATACGTGCCGTTCTCGGGTGATACCAGCGAAACGTACTCGTTGGATGAAGTTATCTACAGAAGCAAGTCTGGTGGTCTTCTTGACGTCCAACACGACATGGAGGCGCTCGCGATCTACCCTCCGGAATACTGGAAGGCGTTGTTTGACGAGCGCGTCGGTAAGACGACGTGGCCGTATGGTTCTGGGGTGTGGAGTAAGAAGGAGTGGGTTCTCCCGGGTATTGATGATGAAGATATCGTGTCCATGTTTGAAGGGAACTCGAACTTGTTCTGGGCCGAGCGTTATGGGCGAGAGTACTTGAAGATGTCTGACCTCTGGGTGAAGCAGTGCGGTAACTCCCACACCGGTTCTTTCAAGGATCTCGGTATGACTGCGTTGGTTTCTCAAGTGAACCGCATGCGCAAGCAAGGCAAGCCCTTGTCTGCTGTTGGTTGTGCGTCCACTGGTGATACGTCTGCGGCTTTGAGTGCCTATGCCGCCGCCGCCGGTATTCCTTCCATCGTTTTCCTTCCGGCAGACAAGATCTCCGTCGCTCAGCTTGTGCAGCCGATCGCGAACGGTGCTCTCGTACTTTCTATCGATACTGATTTCGATGGTTGCATGCGCCTCATCCGCGAAGTTACCGCCGAATTGCCGATCTACTTAGCCAACTCTTTGAACTCGTTGCGTCTTGAAGGGCAAAAGACGGCGGCTATTGAAATTCTCCAGCAATTCAACTGGGAAGTGCCTGATTACGTCATCATTCCGGGTGGTAACCTCGGTAACGTTTATGCTTTCTTCAAGGGTTTCAAGATGTGCAAGGATCTCGGACTTGTTGATCGCCTTCCTCGTATGGTGGTCGCGCAAGCGCACAATGCCAACCCTCTTTACCGCGCGTACAAGAATGGCTGGGAATCGTTCGAAGCTGTCAAGGCGGAACCGACGTTCGCGTCTGCGATTCAAATCGGTGATCCGGTGTCTATTGATCGCGCGATTTACGCGCTCACGGAGTGCGATGGTATTGTTGAGGAGGCTACTGAGGAAGAGATGATGGATGCTGCGGCGGAAGCCGACTTGACGGGTATGTTTAACTGCCCTCACACTGGTGTTGCGCTCGCTGCCCTCAAAAAGCTTCGTGAATCTCAAGTCATCGGCCCAACCGATCGTACTGTGGTTGTCAGTACCGCACACGGCTTGAAGTTCACCCACAGCAAGGTTGCGTACCACGAGAAGAAGCTTGAAGGCCTTGCATCGAAATACGCTAACCCTCCGGTGCAGGTCAAGGAGGACTTTGGGGCGGTCATGGACATCCTTTCCCAGCGCCTTGCGACGAACTAAGGAAACGAAACGATAGTCATCGCGTCCAAACCGCATTTTAGATTGTATGTCATTTAAAGATCAGCTCTTTAACTTTATATAAACATCACCCTCTCACACGCGAGCATGTTATTAGTTTTTTCATTTTGATCAGCGTTTATTTACAAGTTGAATCGGCGCGTATTTCAGCTTCATCATCTAGCTATTTCGAGGCAAGGCTGCTCTCAGACTTGTGAGTGAGTAAACGTACATAACGGTGGCAAGGTAAAAGGTGGACACAAGAAGTAAAAGTAATTGTGCTCAACTCAGAAGAGGCGCTGATCTTCAAGCGCGCTGTGATGGGGATCGACGAATTCGCCATCTTGAAAGTTATACATAGTGAGATTATCCGTGAAAAACGGAGAGCTTTGCTCTTCTTGTCGCTGCATCGCATGAGATTGCCAGAAGCTTTCGAGAATGTAGTCTGGCTCGCCGCCGTATGTTGTCGGACCAGCTGCATTTCCACCAGCCTTGGATCGCTTCGATTGAGCAAGAAGTAGTGGTTCATCGCCAAATGTCGTAGCGATCGAGGCATCGGAAGTAACTTTCAGCATCCCACGTTTCTTCTTTTGAGCTTCCTTGACATCCAAAGTTGTAGGTGCAAGTGGTGGTGGTATCTCAATCGAAGTGACTGGCGGAATGGACAATAACTCCGGAGTATCAACAACCTCACCCTTCTCAGCTAACTTGACTCTAAGCTGAACATTCTCAGCATGCAAAACGTCCACTTTCTTTTGTAAATCTTTTATCGTTTTGCGCATAGTTGCACTGTCTGCCAACAACGTCTTGGCGGTATCCAAAAGCTTTGCGTCCTCCGCCTTCTTTCGAATCTTCGACCGCTTGGCCGATTCGCGGTTGGCAATCTTGCGACGATACGTTCTCAACAACTTTTCCCGTTCTTTTTCATCCATGTCGTCTGTAAGACCTTCTACCTCGATGCCCATCTTTTGAAGGTCGCTCACGCTCGTGTTCTTCTTCATAGACGAGTCCAACAACGAAAGCATCGACTCAGACTTCTTCATCGCGACTTGAAACACGCGCGAGAGGTTCGTTCAACTCAGCCCCGTGCGATTGGTCTTATGAACGTTTCCAACCAAAGGCGCTGTCAAAACGCTTCGTTGATGAGGGCGGTGTGTACTGTTGAACTCAAGTGCCCACGTCTGTGCGAAGACAAGATGCGGCGCGGCGAGGATTGGTTCAGTTCCCTTCTCCTCTCCGCTCGTTTCGGTCGCTGTCGTCTCTTGAATGCCGTGATAACACCTCAAAGAACCGAGTATGTACGCCACACACCGTTCGATCAACCGTGCTTCGCGCGTTCACCTCTCTCGTTCGCTCGATTCGTTCGCGTGCAAGTCAAGATCGCGGCGTTCTCGCGCACTTAACACCCCGAAGCGTCGTTCGTGCGTTACCGCGCGCGATCGCCGCTCGCACACGTGCGTCTTGGTGCGTGATACGTACGAGATCTATCTCTTTCACTCGCGTGATGTCCCCTCGCGCGCTGGTTTCGTACTCACGTGACGTGCGTTCGACTGCGGGGCGCGCGCGCAATGCGCCGACGTCCGCAGTCGTCCCGCGCGCGAACGAGCGTCCCACAACGCGCGAACGGGCGGGGGGTCTCCACAACGTACTGTGGGTGATTTAACCCTATCAGGTACACATAATACGAGATCCCCCCCGTCGCCGAGTCGCGACGTCGCGACAATAGGCTAGCGAACATTTGAATTTGAACCGAGTTTCTAGGGTACAGATGATCAACCAATCATGAACTGGAACCCACATGGATGGTGAGGGCTCGCGCAAAACGCGTGTGGCGTCGCTCGCGACGGCACTGCAGCTCGCACACGTCCGATGGCGGACGCCGAACAACACGTACCCGTGTATAACACTCTTGAAGACGTCTACGCCGGTGCGTTGGATGAAAACACCAAAGCGCGCTACGTTCGCGTCGCGCGCGCGTGCACCGATGCGCACGGGCACGCGCCGGACGCGTTCGCCAGGTCGCCTGGTCGAGTGAATTTAATCGGTGAGCACATCGACTACGAGGGATATTCTGTGCTGCCAATGGCGATTGGATTGGACACAATCGTCGGCATTCGCGTTAATCCCGAGCACGGATCGATCAAGGTATCGAACACCAACCCAGCATACTCGAGCAAGGAGTTTGGCTCGGACCCAGCGCAAGATGTCGATACGCAAAGTCTGCACTGGACAAATTATGTCATGTGCGGATACAAAGGAGTGTTTGATTTCATCAATGAAAATGCTCCTGGAACTGCACCGACGCCAGTCGGGCTGGAAATCGTCGTCGATGGCACGGTGCCCACGGGGAGTGGCTTGAGTTCGTCTTCGGCGTTGTGCTGCGCCGTCGCCGTCGCCGTCATGTCCGCATTTGGGTTGAACTTCACCAAAGGCGAGCTCGCTGATCTTACTTGTAAGTGTGAGCGATATTCCGGGACGCAATCTGGAGGAATGGATCAGGCCATCTCGATAATGGGTGAAGTCGGCGTTGCCAAGTTGGTTGATTTCAATCCGATTTCAACCAACGACGTCGCTCTTCCAGAGGATGCTGCATTCATTATCGGTAATTGCTTAGCTGTTAGTAATAAAGCCGAAAGTGCGCACATGCGATACAATTTGCGAGTCGTTGAATGTCGACTTGCGGCGATCGTTTTAGGTTTGAAGTTGGGAATGTCTGCCGAACAAGCTGGCGCGCTGGAGACGCTCAAGGAAATTGAAACCTTCCTTGGATCAATGTCTGCCGCAAAAGCAGCAGCCGAACAGCATTTGCATGAAGAGTATTATGATGCCAGAGAAATTGAACAACTGATTGGCGTTGAAACTTTCATGAATGTCTTTTCCTCGCCCGCTTCTGCGTTAGTTTTGGCGCACAACGAGAAAGGATACAAGCTCTTGTCTCGCGCGTTGCATGTGTTCGCCGAAGCTGGACGAGTTCATCTCTTTGCTGCCGCTTGTGCGATGAAAGTGTCGCCTGAAGAGCTCGGTGTTTACATGAATGGTAGTCACGAATCTTGCCGCGCACTGTACGAATGCTCGTGTGAAGAGTTGGATGAACTCGTGGACACTTTCCGAGCCGCTGGCGCATACGGCGCGCGTTTGACTGGTGCCGGCTGGGGTGGGTGCGCCGTGGCCATTGTCGCGAAGGACGCCGTTCTGAGAATTCTGGAAACCGTGAAACAAAGTTTCTATGCTCCGCGTATCTCTGCTGGCTTGGTGTCTGAAGCTGACATGCCGACGACTTTGTTCGCCACGGTGCCCTCTGCTGGCGCCGCTATTTTGAAGAATTTGTCTTTAGCCTAGGGGAGAACTAATGCTCCATTTGTATAATCATATATTTCTAGTTTTTTCATTCTCTATGCGCTATTTCTACTTTCTATTGCATGCTAGAGTATTGCTGCTATTTTATCGGTTAATCTTCTTGACGTTCGCCTGCGCGGCGTGAGCCTTGCGTCGCTTGCTTTTAAGAACCTTTCCACACAGTCGACATTTCAGTCCCTCAGTGTCTTTAGGTAGCCCACACGATGCACAGGAGCCATATGCATTAATCTGCGCTCGCGATAACTCGTTTTCTCTCGCCAAGGCCGTCGATGACGCGCTTAACCACGCGCTCAGTTCGGGAATGTCCCCCACGTAAGCTTCGGCAGCTTGACGCAGAAATGCCACACGACGCGCGATCGGTGTATCTGTTGGTGCGCCCTTCGGTCCAAACGATGGTGCCTTAAGACTTTGACGCGCCTTATCTCTATTCATACTCGCTTGAGTTGTACCACTCGACTCCACGCCGCGTAGTGGCGGCGGCGTGTGCGCCATTACGGTAACAACTGTAGTCGATTCTCTACGCGCGCAGTGTGTCTTTACACGTGTTGTAGATTACAGCGTCTATTATTGCTAAATATGTTTTGATAAGACTACTAGCTTTTAGTGTTTTAGTCACAACATCGACTGCGTTTCTGATGGTAACACGTCGTATCCATCATGGCCGTTCCACATCTCTCCTAAATTTCCATGTTTCCACCCGAGGAGCATGGACGTGCCCACGACTGTGGGAACGAGGTACGTAAGCGCGGGCTGACCTCCTTGTCCACCGACTTCAAAATACAACGCTGTGAATGTTAATGACATTCCAACAGCGTACGCCAAGAGCGACCAGAAAAAGTAATAGTAATTGATTTCCCCGAAGTCTCGCTTTCTGTTGTCAAACAGCAAATTGTGAACGATTAAGAGTCCGGGAAGGATTACGTCTCCGTAACCCAACATCGAGAACTCTCCAGAATGTGATAAGCGTGGGAATAAAAACAGCATTGGTAAACTCTCGCCTTCATCACCTCCGCGCGCCACGGCCACCATGACACTCTTCTTTCCAAATAGGTGCGGTTGCACGTACACCCAGAAAATGTCATACAACATTGCACCTCCGAGGAGGAAAGTTGCCACCTTTAAGTTGGGCAGATGTACTAGACGCAATATGTTCACTAGGAAAGACAAACCCATGATATCTTGTAATACCCATGACCAAGTAGCAGTTTGGAAGATGAGCCAAGTAGACACAATCAAGCCAGCCACGATGCCAGCCGGAATGGACAAGTGATGCACCGCGCCAAAGACTGGAAGTAACACGTGGTTTTCTCGAGAGTTTGACGCGCCACGAACCGATGCAAAGCCCTCGAATATGATCACTTGCAAACCTTGGAAGGACGCAAAAGCAAAGATTAGTCGCATCGCGACGAAAATCCAATGCTGCATGGAATAGAACAAGACCAATAGCACCACTGAAGCCATGATGACGAAGTACAACGCACTGTACTCGTTGATTTCAACGCCTTCATGCGTGCTCGAATCGTCTCCAATACCTCCTTGGCTACTCGAACCCTTCGAAATTCCAGCGTATCGTTTATCTTTCAGCGACCAAATACCACCGAGGACGATGGTCAGCAGTGCCATGCCAACCAGAGCGGTGGATGCCACAAAGTCAAATGAGCTCGGCACCGCTGCAGTCGCATCAATCATAATCGTAGTCTTTTCACTGCTCGCTGTAGACTCCCATATAGCATCTCCCAATCGACCGGCAACCATAGCGACGATGATGGACACCTCTTCGTCAGTGTTACACGTCATCGTCGTGAACTCTTCACCCGGGCTCACGATGATGAGTGCCTTTGCCCCGGCTGCTTGAGCTACTCGAGCTTTAGCTATAAACTCACACTCTCCGCGGGTAACCACTAACACACCACCTTGAAATGAGTCAGGTACTGCGGATGCGGTGCACCCGTACGTATCTAACGCAATGTTCGCGCGTTCCGCGATGTACGGCCCCACCGGGCCCGACTGCCCCACGTCCGAACCAAACAGCGCCAAAACTCCAGGCGCAACCTCTACCGTCTCTCCTTGTCTCAGCACAACTTCTAAAGATTTCGCTGTCGTTCGATTTGTACACGTTGCCGTGCTTTGTGCCGACGTCGTACCGAGTAAACTCGCCATAATCACCCCAAACAACATCGCCATTCGCAAGATCATTGGGCGCGTGCCCGTGACGACCCCCATCGCCTCGTTCGCGCGCGTTCTATCGTTCACCGCGAGTCAGGCGCACCGTCGCGCACTCGTCGTCTTTCCTCCGATCGGTCGTTCCCGTACACGAACCCAATCTTCGTCGTCGTCGCCCGTCTACGAGTGCGGCGTCGTGTTGGTTTGGTGTTCACCACCTCACGCACGAGGACGCATATCAGTCCCGCTGTGCTGTGGGTGTGTGTGTATTGGACGGCGAACCTCGAGCGCGAGGGGACGAACGCACCACGACGCACGACACACGACACACGCGCGCAGTCGTCATGCGTCCCGTGCGTGATGGTGGTGATGCGAAGCGTCGCAAAACCCACGCCGACGCCGACGCCGACGCCGACGCGGACGCGGACGGTGGACACGGCAAAGGCGCGGCTCGCGTGGATGTGCCACCGCCACCACCAGGGGGAGGAATGGGAGCACA
>Ga0181553_10005208_pt1 | contig 10929 bp, 10 predicted proteins | sample 011ome_17_FD_133753 | JGI IMG/M metagenome (GOLD analysis project Ga0181553, IMG submission 133753) | Coastal salt marsh microbial communities from the Groves Creek Marsh, Skidaway Island, Georgia - 011502XT metaG (megahit assembly) | ecosystem: Environmental > Aquatic > Marine > Intertidal...
CGCCGCCGCCGTACCCGCCGCCGTACATCGACCCCGCGCCGTACCCACCACCGTACCCACCACCGTACGCGCCTCGATACCCCGTATACCCGGCGCCATAGCCTACGCCTCCATAGCCGCCGCCGTAGCCACCGCCGTACGCCGACGTCGTCGAGCTCGCGTTCCCCCGGTACGTCGTCTCCCAGTTCCTCGCCGCGTTCTCGGGCGTCGATGTCGCCCCTGTGGGGTTATTTGCCGTCGCCACCGGTGCTGTGCGCGCAAAGAAACACATCACGAAACACATCGTCAGTCGTCGCATCGATGGATTGACGCGTCGCGCGACGTCGGACGCGCGACGTCGGACGCGCGCGAGACGCGGGACAATTACGCGGCTCGTCGACATCCAACGCACCTTGAGGCGTCGCACCCGCGCCTGGGCGATCCCACGGCTTAAGCGTAGACCCATCAGCGACCGGGGTGTCTTTAGACACCGTCGCACCCTCCGCGGTGGCGCGCGCCCATGGTTTCGGCGGTGGAGGCGTCGCCATCGATTGCGGCAATCAATCACAGCAATCAATCAACGAAACCTTCACCCGTCGCGCGCGCGACGTCGCGACGCGCGTGCGCGCGGGATGAATACGTGAGACGCGATGCAATGCGTGCGTCGCGCGCGTCGACGGATTACGGGACGGCGACGACGAACGCGGACGCGAACTCGAAGAGTCAGATTCTGCGGTCGCCACAGCTCCGCGCGCGGTCGCGCCTCTCGCGCGCCGCGGCGTCGACGCGTTTCGCGATGCACGCGCGCGAGAACGTGTTCGATATCATCCGCGATCGCGAGCTCGGCGATGGCGCGCGCGTGTACGGTGCGCGCGCGGTGCGCCGACGCCGGCGCGACCGCGAATCTGATGCGTATATAGAATCCTTGACGCGTGCCGACGCCACCGACGCCGCCGACGCGCGGTGTCACGCGCCGACGGGGGCGCCGATCGATGCGGTGATGCGCGATGTCACCGCGCGCACCGATGCCGAGCGCGCGGCGTCGACGTCGACGTCGGGTGCGGCGAGACTGGATGACGCGAAGACGCGCGACCGCGTCGCGGCGTGGGTCGAGTCCGACGCCTTGCGTCGCGTCGCGGGCAAGTATTGTCCGTTCACGCCGCCACCGCGAAGCACGATTGCTGTGGCGTATTCTCCAGATGGTCAAACGCTGGCGAGTACGCACGGCGATCACACGGTGAAGCTCATCGACGTCGGAGGCGGACGCGTTCGAGCGCTCGAAGGACACGGTCGAACTCCGTGGGTGGTGCGTTTTCACCCCACGAATTCGGACATACTAGCCAGTGGGAGTTTAGATAACACGGTGATTGTGTGGGACCGGCAAATCGGTGCGGCGCTGGCGCGATGGGATTTTGGGAAATCCATAGCGAGTTTGGCGTTTTACCACGAGGGTGATATTTTGTGCGTCACCGCCGGGCACAAGTTGTACGCGTGGAAGTATAAAAAGTATCGCACGCCCGGGCAGTTGAATGCAGATGGAACGGCGATAGATGTAACGAAGGCGGTGAAGGTGCTCTTGCGCACGCCGAGGTCGTTGCGAGCGGTGCACTTTCATCCGACGGGGAGGCCGATGGCGATGACGGCTGAGGTAAGAGACATGGATCCGGCGTCCATGGATCGTGCGTTGACGCGTGAAATCAGGCATGGGATGCGCATGGCGAATGGACATTATGATCAAGAGGCGGGTGTGTACGTGGCGGCACGTGATGCGCCGGGAAGCCAAGCTGGGACGCGACACGGCGTGCCGCAGCGCGAAGACGAAGCGGATCGATTTAGTTCAGGGTCTTCCTCAACCGAGGCTTTAGGGCGTTTACGATCGGTGACGATACGTAGCGATCGAACACCGCGCGCGGCAGAAAATACCATTACGCTCGCGACGCCTCGTGCGCCACAACGGGCGAATTTGGGTGTACTCAGCCGCGCGCCGATGCTATCGGCGTTGGCTTCGCGCTACGAGGCTCGCGCACGCACCAATTTTCACACCGCGCCAGGGACAGAACCGGCGGCTCAGATGCGCATCACGGGCCCACCTGCGTTTGTGCCACCGGGCGGTGGCGTGGCAGCGGCGGCGGCGGCGGCGGCACAGTCCAATGGTGACCAGGATCCTTGCATCGTGCGCTTGAAGCTGTGGAACTTTAAAACTGTCGTCGATGAAGACGGCGAGCTCGAAATTTTACCTTTTGAGGAACCAAAGCTTGTGCTTGAACACACGGTGTTATGCAGTGAGATGGGTGCGCATTTCTCGCCATGTGGACGGTATCTCGCCACGTGCCAGGCGTGCAGGCCACCGCCGTCGCTCGCGATGAACAGCACTGGCGAAACGACGCGCTACATTTGCGAGCTTCGCACGTACTCCATCGACGCTTCAAACTTTGGTGAGGTTTTGAACGCACGAGCAGTCAAAGCGGCACATTGTTTGACGAGCATTCAGTTCAGCCCGACGAGCGAGCATGTATTATTGGCGTATGGACGTCGCCATCCATCGTTGTATCTTCTTATGGCGGATGCCGAATCGTTTTCCCAAGTGCACACAATTTTGGAAATTTTCAGCGCCAAGGACATGCACCTCGTGCGCATCATACCATCCGTTGAAGATGAAGTCAATGCCGCATGTTTCCACCCGATTCCAGGACAAGGCATCGCGTACGGTACGAAGGAAGGTAAACTCCGAATGTTGACGCATGATCGATCGCCAGAAAAAACCGACAAGAGCTCCGAAGCCGCCGACGCGGAAAACTCCCCGCTCACCACCACGGTGTAAATTACCAGCACAGCAACAGACGCATGATTGAGGAACACTAAGTTTCACCAATCGTGCCATGTTTCGTGGTTATTATCATCAGTATCGTCTTATGAAGTGTATCAAAATGTTACGTATGAGAACCGTTCAGTACATCCCCAACACGCCGACGCCACAATTTCCCACGCGTGACGTCGACGCCTCGCGACGTCGACGCCTCGGACATCATCGCACCGCACGCACATCGACATTTCGCCTAGCACCCGTACCATCCCACGCTCTTTCGCGCTCTCGATCGATAAACGACGCCGAAATGCAGAGCTATAGACGGAAGCTGCTCACATTGGGCGAAGAGCTGATGTTTAACGTGACGGATCGCGCGGACGATCCGAGCGCGTCACGTCCACAGCGCGCGCCGTACGCGTGGCCACTATTATGGGTCGTCCCCGGCGCAATATTTTTGACGTTTGTCATGTTTCGCGATGGCGTGCTACGTCGATGTTGTCGCGGCGTTCGTCGACGGAGACACGGCCGAATGCGGATGCGGGACGCAACCGGGACGACGCATCCGCGAGAATTTCTTGACACTTCGTCATCGTCCACATCGTCCGTTGCCGACGCCGCCGAAGCGCGTGAAATGTTATCTGTGTTGCGTCGCGCGGAAGAAGGCTCAGCAATGGGTGACGACAACGCAACATTTGACGCGTGGCGACAGCTCTCGATTGGACGCGAAAGCGATTTTATGCGCAGACGTTTGAGAGACGTTGACGAAGAGAGCGAACATCGCCGCGCAATCGTCACCTTGCCCGAAGGTGTGCTCGCGAGAGAGGCTCATCACCATGAAAGCTTTTGGGAGCAGCAACACAAGCGAATCCGGCCGGCGACCAGGCGCGTCATTCAACTTTTGCCTCGCTGCGTCGTCGGTAGTCCTCGATGGTGGCAGTTTCTACGCGCCACGAACATGATCGAAACGCGCGGGGTGAACGACAAGGGCGAGAAAGAAACCATAGCCATCGAGCTCGAATGCCCGATATGCGTCGAGACGCTCGAGGCGGAAGAAATCGCCATCATCACGCGTTGCCAGCACGTGTTTCACCAACAGTGCTTGGTCGCCTGGCTTCGGCTTCACGCGTCATGCCCGACGTGTCGATCGGAGATCACCCGAATGACTCTCGTCGATCGCATGGCGGCGTTTACGAAATATAAATCGTCCGCAACGAGCGCGGGCGCGAGATCATCGGCGTCGGCAGATGTATCGAGCGCGTCGGCGTCGGCGACTTGGGCCGCGTAACCGATACCGCGTGGAGCCGACGCGAACATCTCGCACGCGTGCCCTCGATCGCCCCATCAAATGCGCGCACATGTAATGCAACGAATAGTTATGCGACGCGCGCGTCATTGATGTCAACACTCGCGCGTTCGGCGAGCGTCACGTGCTCGCGAGCCGTGAGCTCGTCGGCGGTTTGAACAGGTTTACTCAAAAGTGCTCCACAAACGTGTCCTCACACGCCGTCGCGTATCGCTGCGATCGCTACCACGCGCGTGCACGCGTAAAAACATACACTCTGACCCGCGCGAGGCGCGCGAATTAGGTTTCAAGGCGTCAGGCGCGCGCGGTTCGCTCGTAAAGTGTGTCTCGCGCGAGGCAATTCTTTTCGTGTGCGCGCCGACATGTCTTCCTCCGTGCGCTCGCCGAGCAAGGAACGAAAGGACGACGCATCGCCGGGATTACAAACTCCAAACGATGCGTCGCCTGAGCACTCCATCGCGACGCCCGGGCACGAAGGTGGGCGGTCGAGCGGGACGAAGCGCTCGAGAGACGACGAGCTCGAAGGCGAGACGTCGACGGACCGCGCGACTCGTTCGCGGAGCGCGTCGACTGTGGAGCGCTTGCCTGGCTTACGCGTGCGAGTTAAATCGGTCTGTGGTGATTTATCGTCGGTGATTACTAAATTACGGGATAGCGGGTGCGTAGTGGGCGAGTGTTTCGTTGAAACGTTGAAACGCCAGACGAGCGGCGCTCCGGGCGCTGTCGACGACGGTTGCCTGTACCAGTGATGACGGAGGGCTTTATTGATGCGATTTTGTGCTGACACGCATGTGTTTTAACATTTTTAGGTTGAGCGCTGAAGAACGCGCGCGTTTAGATGATCAAGCAGACGCGTTGCGAGAAGAACTCGAGTGTTTGGAAGGGTGCGTGAGGTTTAAACGACGTCGCCCAACGCCGTCGACTAAATGTGTTTATTTTTTCGCATCTCGCAGTGAAGTTTACGACGTGTACGAACAAGATGACGAGATCGCAGTTTATGTGTTGGAATTCATTAAATTTGCGCGCGCCAAAGCGCGTCCGACGGCGAATTTCACAACTATGCCCAACGACGTCTTGCACTTGGTATTGAGACACTTCAGAAAAGAAGCGAAGCAGTTAATCGCAATGTCAACGGTGAATAAACAGATGCGCGATGCGGTGCGAAATCCTATCGTGTGGCAATCTGTTGATTTGCGGGCGTACAAGTCGTCAATTACGGATAAGATTCTGTATAGTATCGTTCAGGATGACGACGCGTTTTCGTGCGTCAAAAGGCTCTACTTGCGCGACTGTTCTCAATTGACTGATCGATCCGTGCTCAAAGTGCTGCGCAAGTGCTACACGACCATAGAGTACATCGATTTAGAAGGCTGCGAAAGGTTGACAGAAGAGACGTTGCGTTTCATCATGCATGAGTGTAAGCAGCTCATCGCGTTAAACGTCAGAGGATGTAGCGGCGTGTCGGCCAAGTATATTTTCGACAACTTTTTCGCCTTGCCAGATGACTTGGTACGGATCAAGGTTAACGACACGCGCGGTATTCACGGACGCGTTGATCAAGATGACTTTTTAAAGCTCGCTGAATCGGTCGAGGAGTTCACAGCCAAGTATAAAGAGCGCATCGGAGACGCTGCGAAGGTTCAAGAGTGGGAGGCGCGGTTGAACAGTCAGAGCGACGTGTTACGCGTGGCCGAGTTTATCAAGGAGACTAGTCAACACGTTTCGCGCTGGAAACGCGGCGAATCTGCGGCGTGTGATCACGCACACACTATCCAACTCGTCGGCAGTCGACGCGCTGATCCCATTTTAACGCTCTTTCCGGAGTGCGGTCACGTGAGCTGCGTCGATTGCACGCTGAACGAGCGCCGGCACATGCGCCTAATCGATGGTGAGTACATCTACCCGTGTGGAATGTGTCACGAACCAATGCCCTCGCCTGGTGGATTCGAGGTTGTCGTGCGCGGTGCCGAACGTCGGGCATAGAGAGTGAAAACTCTCTCGCCTTGCATCTCGACGGCGCGGCGAAATACCCGCCCGCGAGTTTCGGTCGACGAGCGGTTGCGCCAAGCCCGCTCTAATTAAGCTAGCGACGAGCATGTCATCAGCACCACTTAGCTAGTGTACACGTAGTAGTTATTTTTGTAAAAAGCGATCAGTTTACAGCGCGGGCGGGCATTGTGTGTAACTCGCGCTTCGCGAAGCTCGAGCACGTGATTGTTTTTTCAAGCGAGAATCAGTTATCGAATGTGATTATTGAATCGTAACGTGTGGATTTACTACAGCGTCGCGTAGTGGAAAAGAAATGGCTCCTTGCCATACGACTTAAGCGAAAACGTTCACTTTGTTGTTGAGGGAAAAATTTTCAGCTCGCCGCTCGTCGACGACGCGTCGTCAGAGGATGACGACGGTCGCCTCGCGTCGGCGAAAAAAAAAACTTTCTTCTTACTTGGCGCAAGCACCAATAGCCCCAAGGTCCTTGTAGGCGGCCAAGAGGCGATCGACGGTGGCTTGCTCGGAAGCACGCACCCACGCGCGGGGATCGTAGTACTTCTTGTTCGGCTTTTGCTCGCCCTCCGGGTTGCCGATTTGGCCTTGGAGGTAGGCGTGGTTCTTCGCCTCGTACGCGCGCGTGCCTTCCCAGAAGCTCCATTGGGTGTCGGTGTCGATGTTCATCTTGATGACACCATAGCTCACGGCTTCGGCGATTTCTTCCGGGGAAGAACCAGAGCCACCGTGGAAGACAAAGTAGATCGGCTTGTCGCTCGCAGAGCCCGTCTTGTCCTTGACGTACGCTTGCGCGTTCTTCAAGATTTTCGGGGTCAACTTGACGTTACCCGGAGAGTACACGCCGTGCACGTTGCCGAACGCCGCAGCGATGGAATAGAAGTCCGGCGCAATCGGTTGGAGCGCTTCGTACACTTGGTAGATTTCTTCCGGCTTGGAGTAAAGATCCTCCGGAGCGACGTCGCTGTTATCCACGCCATCCTCTTCGCCCCCGGTGATGCCGATTTCCATCTCCAAGAAGCAGTTGATCTTCTTCATGCGCGTCAAGTACTCCTTGCAAATTTCCAAGTTTTCCTCAATCGGCTCTTCAGACAAATCAAGCATGTGCGAAGAAAACAACGGTTCACCGTGTTGAGCGAAATACTTTTCATTCGCCTCGAGCAACCCGTCAAACCACGGGAGCAAGTTCTTCGCGCAGTGATCGGTGTGCAAAATCACCGGCACGCCGTACGCGTCCGCCAACTCGCGCACCATCAACGCCCCAGCCACGCATCCACGCACCGCAGCTTGTTGATCCTTATTATCGAGTCCTTTCCCCGCCATAAAGTGACCACCACCGTTGGAAAATTGCACAATCATCGGCGCGTTCGCCTTCTTCGCAGCCTCCAAGCACGCGTTGATCACCGGCGACATCGTGCAATTCACCGCGGGAATGGCGTACCCGTGTTCTCGCGCGTGGTTCAGCACGTCGATCATATCTTGACCGGTGACGACGCCCGTCTTAAGCGTCGCCGGGGCCTTGGTCGCCGACGCGCGCGTCACGCACCTCGACGCCCGCGCCGTCGTCGTCGTCGTCGTCGTCGTCGTGCGTCGCGCGCCCGTAGGGATCGCCGCGTGCGCCTTCATCGTCATCATCGTCGTCGTCGTCATCCTCCTCGGTGTGTCGTTCGAGCGGTGTGTCCTTCGTAAAGAAAAGTCGTGTGGATGCTCCTCGTGCGTTGAAGAACGTGTCACGTACGGATCGTGTGGTCGTACGTCACGCGGCGCGTCGCAATGTGGCGCCTCGCCGACGCACCTCGCGAGTGGATAGGGGCGCCTAAAACCGCGTGCGACGACGCGCGAAAACCACACCCACGCCGACCGAAAACGACCGACGACCGACGACCGACGACCGCCGACCGACGACGACGTGGGACGGCGCGTGGGCCATATAATAGGATAGGATAGGATACAAGTATGGGTCGGGTCGGGTCGGGTCGGGTCGGGTCGGGTGTGGATAAGATGTGTGTGGATGACAGGATGACGTCACGCCCAGTGGCACGCCGTGTGCGTGTGTGCGTGTGTATGTATACTCGCGTGGATGGGTGTTTCGTGTGTAGAGTATGGGTCAGGGGCGATGACATGCGCGTGGAGAGACACATGGCGGACGTGTAATATATATATATAGATGCTTATGATGGGAGTATATGAGCCCCCCCACGGGCGTCGTCGGACACTCGGACACTCGGCGTCATCGGACACTCGGACACTCGGCATCATCGGACACTCGGCGCCATCGCGCGACGGCACGCCACTGGCCGATGCGATGCGCGTGGATGACGACGACGACGACGACGACGACGGGCTCGATGCGCACAGGCGCGTGCTCGGGGTGACGCGCGAGGCGTCGATCGGGGACGTGCGGCGGGCGTTTTTGGAGGTGGCGAAACGCGCCCATCCCGACGTGGCGACGATGGCGACGATGGCGACGACGCGTGGAGGCGGTGGAGGCGGTGGAGGCGGTGGAGGCGGTGGATGCGGGCGCGGCGCTGAAGTGTCGTTTAGGGATGCGGTGGAGGCTCGCGAGGTGTTGGTTCGGTCGATGGTGTATGCGTCTCGCGGTGGGTTGGGTGGTGCGTCGTCGTCGTCGTCGTCGTCGATTTCGATGTCGTTCGGGGCGGGAGCCGCGCGCACGGCGGGGACGCCGCAAACCAAGGCGTACGCGGCGGCGCTCGCCGCTCCGGCGTTTGTCGTCGCGGCGGTGGTGATGTTTGCGTTTCCGAGCACGAAAACGTATGGGCATGATCGTGAGTTTGTCATGGGGCGCGTGCATGGGGTGATGAATGTGCCGGTGAATCCGTGGTTGAAGCCCGAAGCGACGCGGCCGGCGAAGACGAGCAACGAGGACAGAATGTGGCGGCGCGTCTTCGGCGGTGGCGAACGCGGGGGGTGAGTGCTGTGCTATCGCGCGCGCGTGGAGCGCACAGATGTGCTTTTGTGTAGTGTAGCTGGTTTACCAAATATTCATTGTATTCCTATACTAGTGTACGTACTATTTGCATTCGTTGACGAGCGGCGCGCCCGTCGCCCACGCGTCCAGGTTGGCCGCCGTCGTGCTCGCAATTTGTTCGAGCGCCTCGTGCGTTAAAAACGCAATGTGAGGGGTGATGATGACTTGGGGCAAGTTACATAACGCCGCAAGATCTTGGTTCCACGTCATCATTTTCTCTTCGACGGATAACTTGGAAAAGTCTTGAAAAAAGAAGTGCGACTCGTCTTCGAGGACGTCGGCGCCGAGCGCGCCTATTTTCCCGCTGTACAAGCCATCGAGCAATGCTTTGGCGTCAATCAACCCACCACGCGAAGTATTGATGAGTATCGCCCCTCGTTTCATCGTCGCGATCGATTTCGAGTCGATCAGGTGCTTGGTTTCGGGCGTTAAGGGCACGTGCAAGGAGACAACGTCGGATTCAGCCAACACGTCCTCGAGTGCGCGATACTCGCCAACAAAATCATCCTTCTCGTATTGATCATACCCGAGCACGCGCATGCCGAACCCTTTAGCACAAATATCCGCAACCCCGCGTCCAATTTTCCCCGTACCGACGACACCGAGCGTGCGCCCGCGTAAACTATGCCCAACGAGCCCGTCCAACACAAAGTTGCCGCCTCGCACGCGATCGCGCGCCGAGCCCAAATGCCGGTTCAGCGACAGCATCATTCCCACGGCGTGTTCGGCAACGCTCAACGGATCGTACGCGGGCACGCGACACACGGTGATACCGAGCTCGGCGGCGCGCGATAAGTCAATAGAATCCGTCCCGGCGCAACGCAACAGACATAACCGAACGCCGCGCTCGGCGAGGATATCGAGCACGCCCGGCGATTTCAGGTCATCGTTCACGAACGAGCACACGGCGTCGTGACCATCGGCTAACGCTGCGGTGTTGACATCGAGTCGGGCGTCGATGAACGTCGTGGACGCCGGAAGGTGCGCGCGCAAGGTGGCGAGCTCGTACTTGCACGCGCTGAACACGCACACGCGAGGTTCGGTCGACGGCGCAGCCGCCGCGCGAACGACCGAGCGCTGGTGGCGACAGCGAGACGACGACGCCGATGTCGCCGCCGCCGACGGCGACACGCGGACCGAGCGAAGACACGCGCGAGACATGTTGTGAGGAGGCGCGCGTACGGTATTCCTAAACTCCTCGAGGTTGATTATCACACAACATGCTAAAAAAATCAATGCTTGTTCGCGGCAGCGCGCACGTGTCTGAGCGGTAACGCCAGAGACAAGCTCCCAGTCAACGAACTCCCACCGTTACGTAAGTCTTGATCGCGAGACTTGTTCCACGATCGCACGTCGTCGCCTCGCAACGTCACCGACCGCGCCTCCCCGCGTTCGTGCCTCTCTCTACGCGTCGCCTCGAGCTTGGCATCCGTATCCACAAACTTACGCATCAACCAGTGCATGAAAATCGTCGGCGGATTACGAATATTAGCCACTAATCCACGCACGTTACGCACTGGAACCCACTCGCACAAACCGTTGCCCCACACCAACGTGTGCTCGTCCACGACGCCGTTCACCCAGCACTGACGAAGCGACCCCATGGGCGCCGGTCCGCGCACCTTACCCGTGCGATCGCGATAGAACCATACGTTATCCTTGGCCGCTGTGTATGCGCGCGCGTGCGACGGCGTCAGTACGGGCGCAACAGCGAAACACGCGACCGAAACGACGCGCGTCAAGGCGTGCGCAGCGATTCGTTACCCTACCATCAGTGGCGCGAAGATCGTTGCGCTTGTCGAACGCGTAGGCGTCGAGCGTGGTGTCCCATTGCTGGAGCTTCCGACG
>Ga0181553_10005210_pt1 | contig 10927 bp, 7 predicted proteins | sample 011ome_17_FD_133753 | JGI IMG/M metagenome (GOLD analysis project Ga0181553, IMG submission 133753) | Coastal salt marsh microbial communities from the Groves Creek Marsh, Skidaway Island, Georgia - 011502XT metaG (megahit assembly) | ecosystem: Environmental > Aquatic > Marine > Intertidal zone...
CCATGCCTGGCCGGGAAACGTGCGAGAACTGAAAAACGTGGTGGAACGCTCAGTCGCTTATACGCCGCCGGACAATAAAGTAGGGTACATACTCCTAGACCCGTTTGACGCCGAGGCGCGAGTGGCGGATCACCAGGCGCTACCCCCCTGTGACGAAGAAAACCGTGCGACGCCTCGGCCACACGATTTAAGAAGCACCGAGAACGCATCCGCCACGGCGACTCCCGCCCACCTTACGTTCACCGACCAGGTTGCCAGCTTCGAGCGTGAGTTACTGCAGCAAGCCCTAGCAGCCAACCAATACAAGCTGCAAGAAACCGCTGTCGACCTCGGACTGTCCTACCACCAACTCCGCCGTCTAATCAAAAAACACCACATATAGTTCTAGAAATGCGGATCCGCATGAGCTGGGCACCTTGGCAGCTCATCCTCAGGGCGAGTCATGCCCCAATTTTCGGCGTTCCAGAGCGTATTTTGACCTTCACGCTCGAACCAAAGCTTGCCCCGAGACCGCTCAATTGGCGCAATCTGATTCATCGTAGCCACGTCGTATAAACGACCATCCACACTGACCAAGCGCACCGAATCCGTGTTGCGGATATCATCTAATGGATTTTTCTCTAGAACGACAAAATCAGCCAGCTTACCTGCCTCAAGACTGCCTAGACGCGAATCCATATTGAGGTATCGTGCACCATCGATCGTAGCCGCACGGAGGACATCTCCAGGCGACATCCCACCCATCGCCATCGACCACATTTCCCAGTGATACCCCAACCCTTGCAGCTGCCCGTGCGCGCCCACTGTAACCAACACACCGCGGTCTTGCAGTGCCTTGCCACTGGCAGCGACTTCTTGAAAGAAGTAATCATCGTCGGCGGCTTGCTCCACGCGTCTGGAGCGCGCGGTTAACTCCGCTTGCGAAGTGTACTTTCCGAGCAGTGCATGCTGCCAAACCGGCATGTGCTGGTACCAGTAATACTCGCTATTCAGTCCAGCGTAGTTAACAACCAGAGTTTGTGTATAGCCAACCTCGGGCACAGCACCCCACAAGGAGAGCACATCCTCGTAGAGTGGTGCCACTGGGAGATTGTGCTCCAAGCCGCTCGCTCCATCAATAATATGCGTGAGCTGGTTGTAGAAGGTCGCGCCCCCTTCGGGGTAGACCGACATTCCCAACTCCGCAGCAGCCTGAAAAATGAACTGCCGCTGATCGCGTCTTGGCTGATTGTAACTTTTAACCGAGAAAGCGCCTTGGTCCCTCAAGCGTTTTAAATGCATCCGAGCGTCATCAAGTGATTCGATGTCAACAAACGAGTTTGACTTCGCGCCATACAATACTGCGCCGGTTGAGAAGATTCGCGGAGCAATAAGATCACCGCGTCGCTGCAGTTCAGCAAGCGAAAACACAGTCTCTGTGTTGGTTGAAGGATCGTGCGTGGTCGTGACACCAAACGCTAAGTTCGCCAAATAACTCGCGTTTGTCTGAGGTAATGGAGAGGAGTAGAAGTGTCCCGTGTGATGCGCGTGCGTATCAATAAAGCCCGGGGACACCGTGTTGCCCTGCAAATCGATCACCTCGGCGTCATCTGGGATGGCTACCGCTTCGACTGCACCGATGGCTTCGATAAGGTTGCCACGAACCAACATAACGCCATTTTCCAAGCTATCACCCGCCATCGTTATGAAGCGTGCATTGGTATAAGCGAGCAAACGATCGCTACGCTGGACCTCAACCTTAAAATCGATATCAACGGACTGCGGCGCCTCGTCTGCGGGGTTCCAGGAAAAATACCGAGAACCCAAGCCCCAATGCAGCGAATCAGCAGACCAATGTAAGTACCGCCCCGCCTCTTCACTCGCGGCTTCAACGGCGACCGAGCCGACTTTTCGGCTCAGCTCCTGCACGCGTGCTGAACGCACCATAGGCGCCACGAACACCTTGAAATCTTCTCGAAATGCGATCCTCTCGCCTCTGGAATCGATTCTCCATTCGCTCACTCGACCTAAGTTGTAGTGCTCCCGACGATCGGAGCCAAAGTGGTCAATCGAGACGATTTTTTTCTTATCGCCGCCGCCGGTCTCAAACGCGATTCGGCTTTGCTCACCCAACCATTGCGGGTTTCGCCCCTCGCGCTGGATTCTGCGCGTGGCACCTGTATCGGGATCAAAGACATAGAGCCCGGGCTCTAATCCATGCAAATACCCTCGGAAGCCGTTACCTGTTTGCTTTTCGTAAACCACAGCACCACGATCATTAACACTTGGATTTTGATAGTGACCTGGCTCCGCGGTAATTTTTTCTAGACGGCCTACCCCCTTTCGCCCCTGCCAGCGCGCTCGATACAGCGATCCATAATCCTCGTCACTCCAGTGAGCGAAAACGACATAGCGACCATCGGGGCTGAAGCTGGGCGAGTATTCAAAACCATCTAAAGCAGTCAGTCGCTTCGGCTCACCACCGGACAACGCTACCGAATAAAGACTGCCAAGGGCGTGGAACAGGGCGTATTTGCCGTCGGGCGAGGTCGCCCAGTCACGCAGCATATGCGCACGAAACTCGGGCTCACCAACCTGGGGCTCCGCTTTCTTGGTTTTTGAAACCTCGATTTCCACTTCGGCTACAAAGGGAACCTCGGCAAGTGATCGAGTGGCGATATCGAGCCTATAAATACCCCCTTTCGCCCAAAAGTAAATCGCGCTGCTGTCCGGTGTCCACGCGAAGTTGGGGTATAAACCAAATAGCGCCCAGACCTCTTGTTGGTCATGATCCAAACCGTCGTAAAGGGGCCGATTTGAGCCCGTTTTACGATCGTACAGCATCAACACGGACTGAGTTTGTACGCGCTTTACGTAGGCGATGAAGCGACCATCGGGTGAGGGTTCTGGTCTAACCGCTCCGCCCGGACCGCCCAAAAGCGCGATATCTTCACCTGATTCAAGATTTAAACGTCGAGTAAGATAGATACCTTCGTGAGGATTTTTGTTGTACTGAAAATAGGGCCCCGGCGTAGCATCTTGGGTATAAAACAAGAATCGACCGTCAGGTGAATACACAGGATCGTTTTCATCTTGCTGGTCATTACGTTTTTCAGTGAGCTGAACACCCGAGCCGCCGTCACGGTGATAAAACCACATCTCGCCCGAGCCGAGCGATCGTGTACCCGTAAAATGTTTGCGAGCCACCAGACCCGATCCATCTGGATGCCACCGCGGATTCGTGATGAGACGAAAAGTCTCTTTGGTCAAGGCGCGTTGTTCGCCCGTTTCTAGGTTCATAATCATTAGATTATGGCCGCCACCCACATCACTGATGTAGGCGAGCTCTCGGCCATCGGGACTGAATTGTGGCTGCACTTCTTGCGCACGAGTTGTAGTCAAGCGCGTGGCTTTGCCGCCTTCCACCGGGAGCGTGTAGAGATCCCCCAGCATATCGAATGCCAGCGTCTTGCCGTCCGGACTCAGGGTGAGGTTAAGCCAAGTACCTTCGTCGACGCTAAACTGAACCAGCTGCGTTTCGCCCTGCCAGATGGGCTGCGCAGGTTCGTCGACCGCTGCGGCTTCCTCGGCATGTAGGGGTTGCACAAAGATCGCCATTGCCAGAATGCAGGCCCAACGGTTTGCTTTAAACATGCTATAACACTCCTAATTTTTATCAGTACGCCTGGGTCTGCTTAAGCGCTCGCTGCCATTGCATCACGCGTTGCTCGCGCTGGGGTTTACGCAGTACCGGCGCGAACCGCTCATCAATCGCCCAAATCGCCGCTAATTCCGACTCATCACTCCAGATGCCACAGCCCAAACCAGCCAGATACGATGCGCCGGCCCCAGTGGTTTCTGTCTGCGTTGGACGGATCAATGTGCGCCCGAGGACGTCGCTTTGTATTTGCATGAGTAGATTATTGACGCAGGCTCCACCGTCAACGCGCAAATCACTCAAGCGGCGACCACTCTCACTCTCCATAACGCGCAGGATATCGGCATTTTGAAGCGCAATCGCATCCAAAGTGGCGCGTGCAATATGGGCGGCACCTGAACCCCGCGTCAACCCTGTAATGGTGCCCCTGGCATTGGCGTCCCAATGCGGCGCCCCCAAACCTGTGAGCGCAGGAACAAAGTCAACGCCATCACTTGAGGGCACTGATGCCGCTAAACTCTCGATATCGGACGACTTTTTTATGATCCCAAGCGAGTCTCGCACCCAATCGACTGCCGCACCGCAAAGAAACGCTCCGCCCTCGAGGGCATACACCGGCTTCATTGAGGCGCCCAATTGCCAGGCAACGGTGGTCAACAGCCCCGACTGCGAGGGCACAGCGCGCGAGCCTGTATTCATGAGAATGAACGAACCCGTACCAAAGGTGCACTTGGCGGAACCGGCCTTGAAGCACGTCTGACCAAACAGGGCCGCCTGCTGATCCCCTGCCACACCCGTGATGGGGATTCCATCGGGTAACCAGCCAACGCCTTTGGTCTCTCCAAATGAACCGCTGCTCGGCCGAACTTCCGGAAGAACGGTTTTATCGACTCCAAACAATTCGAGCAGCTCGTGGTCCCAACTCAGCGAATGTATGTTCAGCAAGGACGTTCTGGCCGCATTCGAGACATCAGTAAGATGCTCAAGGCCGCCAGTCAGCCGATACAGTAGATAGGTGTCAATGGTTCCCCCACGCAATTGCCCTTGCTTCAACCAGCGCCGAGCTGATGCATCCCGCTGCGATAAAAGCGCGAGCTTGGTTGCAGAGAAGTACGGATCCAACACCAAACCCGTGCGCTGTTGCACGAGAGGTTCCGCCCCCGCTTCTTTCAGCTCAGCGCACCGCGATGCGGTCCGTCTGCACTGCCAGACGATGGCTTTTCCCGCCACCTCACCCGTCTTCTGATGCCAGACCGCCGAGGTTTCGCGCTGGTTGGTTATGCCGATACAAAGCACACCCCTAACATCGAGTTTAGCTTTTTCTAACAGCTGACAGACGGCGCTCTGCACCGAACTCCAGAGTTCGCCTAAATCATGCTCAACCCAACCCGGCTTCGGGTAATGCTGAGGAAAATTCACGGTAGATCTGTCGATAATGCGTCCGTCCAGCCCCATAGCAAGCGCTGTGCTGCCGGTAGTACCTTGATCGATGGCGAGGATAAATTCACGCATGTTAGGACGCCTCGTAACCCTCAATAGCTTTGATTTCTAGGTAATCAGTGAAACCGTGAGCGCCCCACTCTCTCCCATTACCCGACTGTTTGTAGCCGCCGAAGGGGATATCGGTCCCCCCCGAGGCACCATTGATTTTTACATTGCCGGCCCGAATACGGGCGGCGACCGTACGCGCACGCTGAATATCGCTACTCTGCACGTAGCCCGCTAAGCCGTAATTGGTATCGTTGGCGATACGAATGGCCTCTTCCTCAGAATCATAAGGAATCATCACCAGAACCGGGCCAAAGATCTCTTCTCGCGCGATTGTCATATCATTATTAACGTCCGAAAACACCGTGGGCTTGACGAAATAGCCCTGCTCCAACCCGTCGGGGCGACCGAGACCACCACATACGAGGCGAGCGCCCTCTTCCAAGCCCTTGGCAATAAGACCTTGAACGCGGTCGAACTGGACTTGGCTGACCAAGGGACCCATGGTGGTTGTTTCATCCTCAGGATTACCAACAACCACGAGACTCGCTGCCTGAGCCGCTGCAGCCTCAGCCTCGGCCAATTGAGTTCGATGCACCAGCATTCGAGAAGGCGCATTGCAGGACTGCCCGGTGTTATGAAACATGTGCATTGCGCCGCGAACTACAGCCTCTTGAATGTCCGCGTCAGGCAAGATGATATTGGGCGACTTGCCGCCGAGCTCTTGCGTGACACGCTTCACGGTCGGCGCCGCATTCTGCGCGATCAGACTCCCTGCTCGTGTGGAACCAGTGAATGAAACCAAATCGACGTCCTTGTGCTTCGATAGCAAGGTACCTACTCCCGCGCCATCGCCATTGATGAGATTAAATACCCCGGCTGGCACACCCGCTTCATCCATAATCTCCGCAAAAACGTAGGCGGAGAGTGGAGCCACCTCACTGGGTTTCAACACCATGGTACAGCCCGTGGCAAGCGCGGGAGCCACCTTGCATGCGATTTGATTCATAGGCCAGTTCCAAGGCGTGATCAATGCGCACACCCCGATGGGTTCTTTTACGACTCGGTGCGCGCCCTTCACTTCTTCAAACTCATAGCTCTGCAGCACTTTTAGCGCTTCGGCCAAATGCGCCAAACCCGACCCCGCTTGGGCCGTGGCCGCCAGCTGCGACGGGGCTCCCATCTCCAAACGGATCGCTTCCGCTACATCATTGTAGCGCTTTTGGTACACCTCAATGATCTTTGAAAGTAGCGCCATGCGCTCTTCTATAGTGGTCTGTGAATAGGCCTCGAAGGCGGCCTTTGCTGCTGCGACAGCTGAGTCCACCTCAGTCTCGGCGCCAAGATTGATTAAGGCAACCGCCTGCTCAGTAGCGGGATTGATGACTTCACACAAACTCTGAGCTGCACCATCTACCCATCGACCGTTAATATAAAATTGCGTGTACTGTCTCATTAGGATCTTCCTATTATCATTTTACTCGTCTGACGAGTGTATCAGCAGAAAACGTTTTGCAAAGTCCAAAATAGTGAAAAAGGCGATACGCAATGGTGTTTGCCACTCGGGTCGACTTGCCGCTACCATAGCCGCTCAATTTATGGAGGAAAGCCAATGAATAACGACGAACTCAGCCTATTCCGCGACATGGCGAGACGCGCATTTGAAGCCGAGATTGCCCCTTTCTACGATGCCTGGGAAGAAGAAAAGATGGTCCCGCGTTCGCTTTGGAATACCCTTGGCGCCGCAGGATTGCTCTGCCCAGACGTGGCAGAGGAATACGGTGGTGCCGGCACGGGGCCCGATGTCACCCTCGCGATGATCGAAGAGATGTCCGATATGGGTTTCGGGGGACTCGCCTCCGGCTATGGCATACATTCCAATATTGTTGCTCCTTACATTACGCACCACGGCACAGCGGCACAGAAAGAGCAATGGCTTCCCAAAATGGTAACCGGTGAGGTCGTGGGCGCACTCGGCATGACCGAGCCAGGGGCCGGCAGTGACGTACAAGGCATTAAAACTCACGCCGTCCGTGATGGTGACGAATGGATTCTCAATGGCTCGAAAATTTTTATTACCAATGGAATGCACGCGGACTTGGTTATCGTGGCCGCGATTACCGATCCAGGGAAAGGTGCCAAGGGTACCTCGCTATTTCTAGTCGACACCACGCTCCCCGGGTTTGAGCGAGGCAAAAAGCTAGACAAAATCGGCCAGCATGCATCTGACACTGCACTCCTGTTTTTCCAAGACATGCGCCTACCTGCGGACGCATTACTTGGCGAGGTCAACAAAGGTTTCGTGATTATGATGCAAGAACTGCCCAGGGAACGCCTAGGAATTGCGGCGCAGGCGGTTGCGCAAGCCGAGGGCGCGCTTAAGTTAACGGTGCAATACGTACAAGAGCGGCACGCGTTTGGTCAGCCCATTGCTAAGTTCCAAAATACTCGGTTCAAACTGGCTGAGGTCAAAACTGATATCGCGCTTAATCGAGCGCTGTACGAACGCTATGCGGACCAGTACTCTCGCGGGGAGCTCACGGCAGATGAAGCAGCCATGCTGAAATTGGCCTCCTGTGAAATGCAGTGTAAAGTCGTAGACGAGTGTCTGCAGCTTTTTGGGGGCTACGGCTATACCACCGAGTATCCAATATCGCGCTTCTACACGGATGCTCGGATTCAGCGGATCTACGGAGGATCAAGCGAAATCATGCGAGAACTGGTTGCGAGAAGCTTATTGGGCCGTTAGACGCACATAAAACAATCGGATCGCACAAGCGATACGTATTTAGATGAGTAATCAACCTCGGAGGTAAACGATGAAGAACTCAAGATGGGTCGCCCTAGCGGGCGCACTAACATTCGGCGTGAGCGCTGCAACCATGGCGCATCAGGTTAAAGATGAGCCACAGCAGAGCTATCGACAATCGTACTTCACCCTAATTGCAGCCAACTTTGGCCCCATCGCAGCAATGGTACAGGGCAAAATGCCCTACAGCGTCGAAGGTGTGCAAGAACGCGCTAACAACCTAAAAGCGCTGTCTGCAATTGACGTAACAAGCGCTTTCAGTGCGGGATCTGACAAGGGCACGACGCGAGCCAAACCTGAGATTTGGGCAAACACTGCCGATTTCCAAGCAAAATTTGCAGACATGCAGGAGGCAATGGCGGTTTTGCAAGCGGCTGACGGTGAGCAAGGCGCTGTGGCGAAAGCCGTTGGCGGCGTTGGACGGACCTGCAAGGCCTGCCACGACGAATACAAAGCGAAGGATTATCTCTACTGAGACTCACCAATAGAGGGGCTCGGGCTCAGGCAATAGCTCGCCCAGCCCCCAACCAAGAGTCACGATCACAGCCAACAACACCAGAGCAAATCGTAGGGAGCGCGGTTTATGTGCGCTGATCCTGGGCACGCCCGAACCAAACCACATGGCACGCACCAAGTTGCGTTTCTTCAAGACCCGGTACAAAATAATAGCGGCGATGTGTAGCACGATAAAAACCTGCAGCATCAGCCAAAGCAGCTCATGAGCCTCGCTAGCCAATTCAACCAGGCTGTCATCAGCGAGCACGACGAGCGGTCCATCCAAAAATAGCTCATCGGTATTAAACAAACCCGATGTAGCCTGAAGTAAAATCAGCGAAAGCAAGGTAGCCACGGATAACGCGCCCAGCGGGTTATGACCGAGCTCTATATCGTCGCCCTTCCTCAAATAGGAACGTAGCCGCGATGGCGTGGGCCAGAACTGCTTGAATTTGGCATAGTGAGACCCAACAAAACCCCATGCCATCCGCCATATCACAAGGGCGAGGAGAGCATACCCGACATACGCATGCCACTGCATATAGGCGTTTTCAGCACTCCACCACGAAAACGCGATAAGCATAGGCAATAGCCAGTGCGTCAGACGCTGTGGCAAATCCCAAACCGGATACCGCATATCACAAACCGATGCTATCCAAGGGCGCAAAGCCTTCCGGCAGATTAGAGACGCAGCTCGTTATGATCCCTTCGCGCATCTCGCTCCGGTGCCGCGGACCAGGGGTATCGGGATCAAGCGAGTGAAACCCAGCGTCGCCGGGATACATAGCCGTAAAGCCGCCTTCGATGAGTGCGCCATGAGGCTCAACAACCACCGGATTGTGCCCCCGCAAAGCCGCTGTCACCTCTGCCACCGACCTTGCCGGCGCTATGGCCTTGAGCGTCATGTATGTTGGAGGTAGCATTTTCATCTGCCCTTGTGCATGACGCTCCAAAGCCGCGGCGGGTGAGAGCCAAATCGCATCGTGTATCTCACCCTCGTCGATTGTTACCTCTGCATGCCCGTTGACGCCGGCAACGAAAAGCCAAGTTGAAAAGCGTCGCGGCTCTCCTTCCGGAGTGGTCCAGTGACTGATCGCCTGCAAATCATCTGGTGACACAGATAAACCACATTCTTCCTGCGCCTCTCGGCACGCGGCCACTTGAGCGGCCGCTTGTTCATCACCTTGTAAACCGGCTAGGTCAGACGGATCGACAGAACCACCGGGAAAGACCCACGCTCCTGCTGCGAAAGCCAATGCTTTATTACGTCGGAGCATGAGCACCTCGATACCCAGATCAACATCTCGGATCAGCGCCACTGTACCCGCGGGCTTGATAGGTTGCTTTTCTTTACTACTCACGCCCCATCAACTCCATCAAAGCCAGAACCGTCGCTTCAACACCCAAGGTGATTGAGGACTCTGGTTCGATCTTAAATAAGCCGGAGTGGTGTGAGGGCACGGGCGCACCGCCATTCTCTGCCGCATCAAAATCGGCTTGGGGGGTGCCACCAATACCAAAATAGGTGCTTGGAACGTAGGGTATCTCAGTAAAAAAGCCAAAGTCCTCCGCGCCCATGCTCAGTCGCTTTTGATCGTGCAGGACCTCAGGACCCAGCTCTTTGGCCCACATGCCCCGCAGGCGAGCAGACAGACCGGCGTCATTCACGGTAGGCGGCACGCTCTCTTCACTTATCGTTACGATGGGCAGCTTATCCTCTGGTAGACCGGCCACCCGCCCCATGTTTTCCGCAATACGCACAATGCCATCTAACAGGGTTTGACGCGACTTGGGGTCTTCACTGCGGACCGTCAACTGAAGGTGAGCAGAGTCTGAAATAATATTGTGCTTAGTGCCCGCGTGAAAAGAGCCGACCGTGACAACGCCTGGCTCTCTCGGCGGCAACTCACGACTCACTAAGGTTTGCAATGCCATGACAATTTGCGAGCCTAGAACAACCGGATCGATACCGGAGTGCGGACTCGCGCCGTGCGCGCCGACCCCCTTTATCGCGATGTCGACTGTATCAGCACCCGAATACATCGCGCTCGTGCTCGCCACAATTTTTCCGGCTGGCACCTCTGAGGAAACGTGCAGAGCCAGGGCGTAATCGGGTTTGCCGAATCGTCCCCACAGATCGTCTTTCATCATAATTTTCGCGCCGATGATGCGCTCTTCCGCTGGCTGACCGATAAGCATAAGCGTACCCGACCAAGCGTCTTTTGACGCCGCCATAAATCGAGCCGTGCCAACCAAACTGGTTATATGCATGTCGTGACCGCAGGCGTGCATTACCGGCACCTCACGCCCTTCCCAATCGTTTTGACTTGCGGTCGACGCGTAAGACAATCCAGTTTTTTCTAGCACAGGCAAACCATCCATGTCGGCCCGCATCATCACCATAGGACCCGGCCCGTTCCGCATAATCGCGACTACGCCTGTGCCACCGACCCCCTCCGTCACTTCAAAGCCGGCATCCCGCAACTCCTGAGCCAAAC
>Ga0181553_10005212_pt1 | contig 10923 bp, 8 predicted proteins | sample 011ome_17_FD_133753 | JGI IMG/M metagenome (GOLD analysis project Ga0181553, IMG submission 133753) | Coastal salt marsh microbial communities from the Groves Creek Marsh, Skidaway Island, Georgia - 011502XT metaG (megahit assembly) | ecosystem: Environmental > Aquatic > Marine > Intertidal zone...
CCATTTAGTATAGCGTGCGTACAGGTACGCTGTTGGAGTGCGTATGCTGTATTGTAATCACCAAGTTTTGTATTTTGCCCGTCTGTTCCGTCCCGAGCGAGTCGCGCGTTTCCGCGACCGCCCCGCCATCCTCACACCCGCGCACGCGTGCGCGAATGTTCCCGCCGCGCCCCGGACAATGCGCGTACGTCATCGACGGTGCGCACACAGAGTTCCTCGTCACCGAATACAGCGATCACGTCTTCGTCGTCGCCACGCAGGTCGGTAAGCTCGGCACGGTGTTCCAATGCGAGCCCCGCGGCGAGGCAGACGTAGACTACTTGCTCGACGTTGATCCAGACGCGTGCGCGGTGGCGGTGCGAATGCGAACGTTGATCGGAAAACGTGACGACACGACGTTAAATGCGTGCGCGAGGCACATTGGAGAGGTGCTTTATTCTAGAGGATTGCAAAAGTACGTTGACCGACAGTCGCGAACCGCGTAGAAAAAAGTCTCAGCGCGCATCTAAAGCATGCGTTGGTTTCGCGTTCGTTTATTCACTAACGACCGTTGTTTGCGTTTTGTGTTTCATCCAGACCACTTGTATGTGCGCTAGGTTTGCGGTCGTCGGCGAGCGTAGACGCGTTGCGCGCTGTCGCTTCGCTCGTCATCGACAGAGTCACCGAGTTGTTGCAAAGTCCCGTGCCGGCGACTTCTTGAGCGAGCTTGTGAGCTGGAATATTACATAAGGTAGCTAGCATTTTAGAACCAATTAGATTTTTTAGAAGTTTGAGAAGAACGTCACAAAATTAAAGTTCATCCTTCATAGCCGCGTTGGGATCGTACGCGCACTCACCCGATTCGTCATCCGAGCCAATTGAGCATTTCTTGGCTTCTCCTTCGTCTTCACCATTGCTCTCCGTTTTCGTTGCATCCGACTCCAACTCCTTCTGCAACATTTCGGCGTACTTTTTCGGCGCTTCCTTCTGTTTAATCGTTGTGTTCGTACCGTTGACGTGCACCGAAACGTCCAAATTGTTGTTGTTCGTCATCTTCAAATCTTCGGCAGTCATGCTAAGGAGCGCATCAACGTCCACATCTAACCCACTGTCGTCTACGATGTCACGAAATCTGTCTGCTTGCTCTTTCGCCTTGCGGCGTCTCTTCGCGTTGCCGCTCTCACCCGTATCCGCGCCCGCCTCGTGAAGCGCTTTGATGATTTCCGTCTCTCGCATGAGCTCCGCGAGCTTCATGGCCGATAAGCCAAGATCCATAACTGCAGTCTTTTGCACGTAATTAATCACCGCACCTGCGTCGATCAAAAGCTTGACGCAATCCAAACTACGCGCCAACACCGAACGCATCAACACCGTGTACCCGAGCCCGTCGACTTCATTCACATTCGCCCCGTAATCAATCAACAAATCCATCGCCTTGACGTTGCCCATAAATGCCGCCTTCATAATAGGCGAAAAACCTCGCGTTTCACCGAGCTTCTGACACTTCTCCTTCAAGTTCGGCTTCCACTTTAACAAATCTTCCAACTCATCCATGTCGTCGTCGTCGATGGCTTCGTGAATCGACCCCGCTGGAGATTCCCCTTCTTCAAGATCCGACGACGTTATCGGCTTAAACGCATCAGGGTCGTCATCTTCAGCCTTCACCGCGGCTTTCTTTGACTTTTTACGGCGTTTCTTCGGCGCCGACGACGCGTCGGCGTCAGCCTGCACCTGAGCCTTCGTCGGCGTCGGCTCCACCGCGCTCGGCTTCACCGCCTCCACCTCCGCCGCCGTCGACCCAACTTGCGACTCACCGCCATACAACCCATCGCACGACCCGTGCATCGCCGCCACGATCGTTAGCAGCAGCGCGAACACCGCGACGAACCGATATCCTCGTCCGACCATGGTGTTGATGAAATCCGTTCTCGTCCGGAACTCGCGACGCACGCGCGCGCGATACCGTCCGCGCCCTCGCGCGCGCGCTCGAGCGAACGAACGTGCGTCGTTCGTCGCGCGCGCGATGCCAGGCGACCGTCGGCGGCGGTGGCGTCGACGACAGCGACGTGAGCTCGATTGTGACGCCATTCGTCGACGACACCCATGCGCGCATCGCGCTCTGCGACGACGCCGCGCGCGCCGCGCGGGACCAGGGCGACGACGACGAGACCGACGACGACAGCCGCGGCGTCGGCGTCGACATCGACGTCAGCAGAGACGACGAAAGATGTCATCGTCATCGGCAGCGGCATCGGCGGGTTGTGCGCCGCGGCGCTGCTCGCGAAGAGCGGCATGTCGGTGACGGTGTTGGAATCGCACGCGCACGCGGGCGGCGCGGCGCACGCGTGGCATAGAGACGGGTATACGTTTGAGAGCGGGCCGTCGCTGTACAGCGGCCTCGCGGCGCGGCCGACGACGAATCCGTGCGGGCAAGTACTGCACGCGATCGACGAGGAGGTGGAGTGCGTGAATTATAACACATGGATGTGTTATCTACCCGAAGGAGACTTTTTAACGGAAGTTGGGAACGATCAGTTTCTGGACGTTCTCGCAAAGTTTGTCGGCGCCGACGCGGTGAGCGAATGGACGCGGTTGAAAAAATTGATGGAGCCGCTCGCGACGGCGTCGGCGGCGCTGCCACCCGCCGCGGTTCGGAGCGATATTTTTGGGGCGTACACGCTGGCGCGATTCGTGCCTGGTTTGGTGAAATCGGCGCCGTATATATCGAAAATTATGGCGCCGTACTCGAAATTTATGGATGAAAACGAGATTCGCAACCCATTCATTCGCAACTACATGGAGATGCTTTGTTTTTTATTAAGCGGCGCGCCGGCGAGCGGTACGATGGCTGCTGAGATAGGATATATGTTTGACGATTGGTACAAGCCGAATTCGACGTTGGAGTTTCCCACGGGTGGATCAGGGGCGATCATTGACGCGTTGATTCGCGGCGTGGAAAAATTTGGCGGCGAAATCAAACTTGGCTCGCACGTTGAAGAAATACTAGTTGAAGGCGACGGCGCGAACAAGCGCGCCGTAGGCGTGCGTACGCGCTCGGGCAAAACGTATATGGCGACTAAGGCAGTCATTTCCAACGCAACGCTGTGGGATACGGTTCCTATGCTCCCGCCAGACGCCATGCCGCAAAGTTGGCTCGACGAAGTCGGCGGCACGCAAATGTGCGAATCCTTTATGCATTTACACATCGGCATAGACGCCAAAGACTTGCCGAAAGACTTAGAAATTCATCACATTTACGTCGAAGACTGGGCTCGAGGCGTAACCGCGGAGCAAAACATGGTGCTCGTGAGCATTCCGAGCGTGCTCGACCCGTCCATGGCGCCAGACGGGAAACACGTCATTCACGCGTACACGCCTGGCAACGAGCCCATGGCGATTTGGGACGGCTTAGATCGCACGAGCGATGAGTACGCGCGGCTCAAAGAAGAACGCTCGCAAGTTCTGTGGCGAGCAGTAGAGAAGGCTATCCCGGACGTGCGCGCGAGAGCGGAAATCACGATGGTTGGCACGCCGTTGACGCAGGCGAGATTTCTCCGACGTAAGCGCGGCACGTACGGCGGCACGGGTTGGATTTCGGAAGACAACGACACGTTACCGATCACGTCCGCGTCAACGCCGCTCAAAGGATTATTAGTCGTCGGAGATTCTAATTTCCCCGGTCCTGGCGTGCCCGCCGTCGCGGCGGGCGCGTGGAGCGCGGCGAACGAGCTCATTTCGCCCGCGCAAACGGCGAGACTTTTAGACGTCGTGGCGCCTCCGGGGAGCGTAAAGTAAAATACACTAGGTACGGTAGCGTGTGTTAAACATTTAATTACGTATTTCATTACAACAACAAGGGTACGAGTAACAGCCCTCGCGTGTCAGTAAAAGATGCTGAGCGCTGGCATTGAATAATATAAGGATCAATCAAGGTTTCAGTGTTGAGGTACGTTTGACAAGATATTAAAATCACGCGGCTGCAGGAACGTCATCGTCGTCGTCTTCAGCCGTCGCTTCAGCGTAAATCGCATCCTTCGCCGACCCAGCGTGTCCAGCATGTCTCTCGCCCTTCGCAGAGTGTTTTTCCTTATGCTTACGCATCGCACGCGCCACTTTATCCGCGCACGCGTCAATCGTCCCGTACAAATTATCCCCGGCGTCCTCCGCGTGAATCGTCGCCCCGCGCGCCATGAGCACCGTCACCTCCGTACGATGTTCATGCCCACCGCGCGACTCCTCACCACCTCGCGCAGAACATCGCACGTCAACCTCCCGGATATCTCTCGGATCCGCGTGCGAGCACGCCTTGTTAAACTTGTCCCGGCAATACGCGTCGATCGCCGGCGTAATGTCCAAGTGGATCCCTTGCGTGATCATCTTCACCTCGTTCCCCGTCGCCGCGCGCGTCATCGTCGACGTGCGACGCGACTGGACCGGTACAGACGAACGCGCGTGTGCGCGTCGATGCGCCGACGCACGGAGTTTCGGCGCGAGCGCGCGCGCCGTGGACGTGGATGTCGTCGTCAACATGATGGGAGGTCGTTACGTCGGGTGCACCGAAGGAAGCGGCTTTGCGCGCGACGGCGAGGCGTGAATGCGCGTGCGGCGATGCGTGTGAGGCGCGAAGCGTTCGATGTGCGCGTCGCGTGCGTGCGGCGTGCGGCGTGCGTCGGGGCGCGTCGCGTGGAGCGGTGTGACGACCGCGCGATCGAGATCGGGGATGCGTGTGCCGCGCTGACTCAGACTGTGCATCGCGTGAATGCGTTTGGGTGGTGTTGAATAGTGTGGTTTGGGTGGAGATCTTTCGAAAATCATCGCGGGTGTGCCAAGAGTGGGGCGGTAGATACATATAATGGTGTGTACAGTACGGGCCGTTGACTCGAGTGTGACTTGAAATTGCGCGATAAACATAAGTAGGTTTTTTCTAAACCCTAGATAGGGTTTAGGCGAAAACACAAAAAAAGCACGACGTCGGCGCGCGTCGTCGACGTCGACGTCGTCGTCACACCTCGCCGTCGCGCACGCCTCCGCCGCGAACACGATGCTTCTTCGCGCGTGCGTCATGCACACCGTCGCGCCGCGCGCCACCGCCGTCGCGGTGCGCCGTACGCGAGCCCCATCGTCGTCGTCCACCCATCGCGTGGTGATTCGCGCCGCGAGCGGTGGACGGGAGACGACGAGCATGGACCCCGAAAAGGCAGCCGCCAAGGCGAAGAACCGCACGATGATTGATTTGCAACCGCCCAAGGGCACGCGCGACTTTCCGCCCGAGGACATGCGCGCGAGGTCGTGGTTGTTTGGACACTTTCGGGACACGGCGAAGGCTTTTGGGTTTGATGAATTCGACGCCCCGGTGCTCGAGAATGAAGAGTTATTCACGCGTAAGGCTGGGGAGGAGATTTGCGGGCAATTGTATAATTTTGTGGATAAGGGTGAGCGCCGGGTGGCGCTTCGTCCGGAGCTCACGCCATCGTTTGCGAGGTTGATTTTGCAACAGGGCAAGTCATTGGCGTTGCCGGCGAAGTGGTTCGCCGTCGGACAGTGCTGGCGTTACGAGCGCATGACGCGCGGGCGTCGACGCGAGCATTACCAGTGGAATATGGATATCGTTGGTGTTCAAGGCGTCGAGGCGGAGGCGGAGCTTTTAGCGGCGATTACATCGTTTTTTAAGCGCGTGGGTATCACGAGCGCCGACGTCGGCATCAAGGTGAGCTCGCGTAAATTGTTGAGCGAAGTGTTGAGTCGATTTGATATCGACGGCGAGAACTTTGCGCCAGTGTGTGTGGTGGTGGATAAGATTGAAAAGCTCCCGCGCGAGAAAATTGTCGAGGAGTTGCGTGCACTCGGGGTGAAGGAAGAGGCGGTGGATGGTATTTTGGCGGCGACGTCCATGCGTTCGGTGGAGGAATTGGAGGCGCTCATCGGCCCGGATGCGGAAGCGGTGAAGGATTTAAAAAGGTTGTTCGAGTACGCCGACGCGTACGGCTATCAAGATTGGCTCGTTTTTGATGCCTGCGTCGTCCGCGGATTGGCGTATTACACGGGGATTGTTTTCGAAGGTTTTGACCGCAAAGGCGAGTTGCGCGCGATTTGCGGCGGCGGTAGGTACGACAAGCTCTTGGGCGCCCTCGGCGGCGAAGATCAGCCCATGGTTGGGTTTGGATTTGGTGACGCCGTGATCGTTGAGTTATTAAAAGACAAGGGCGTCATGCCTGACTTCTCCAAGGGCGCCGTGCAAGACTTGGTGTTTCCGTTGAGCGAAGCGTTGCGTCCGGCGGCCATGACCATCGCCGCCAAGCTTCGCGACGCCGGTCGTAGCGTCGATTTAGTTTTGGAGGACAAAAAAGCCAAGTGGGCATTCAAACAAGCCGAGCGCGCGGGTGCAGAACGTGTGGTGATCTTAGGCGAAAACGAATGGGCCGCCGGCGCCGTGCGCGTGAAAAACTTAGCCACGCGCGAAGAATTTGACGTCAAAGTTAGCGACTTGTAAATATTAATTGCGCGCCAGCGGCAAGTATATTTAATTAAAATCCCTCACTCACGGTGAGAAGCACTTCCCACCTTCCGTCGGAATCGCATTCGGCAAATCCCCACCCATGCTGACAAACACAAAGATGCCGTACAACGCGAGCAAGTATGCGATGCCTTCGGCGCCCCCGAGCACGCCCCCCGGTCCCGCCGGCAGTCCCGAGCCCGTCACAATCTTCTTCCCCGCGCTGCCCACGATTAACCCACCGGTGACGAGGTACGAAATACCTTCCAAACCACCGACTAATCCAAAAGGACCGGGCTGCGACGCGCAAAAAAGATAAAAACAAGCGTCAGTCGTTCGTTCGCGCGTTCGCGGATAACGTCCCGCCCGGCGTCGAGCGCTCAAGTCACGCACCGGTAATCCACACCCCGTATTCTGCAGCACGTATAAAGAGTACCCGCAAACCACCGTCGACGCCAGCCCCACGACGCCCGCGACCGCCTCGACGTTCCCAGACGCCAGCCCGTCGAGCGTTTCGCCTCCGTCGACGCTCTTCAAGTCATTCACCAAATCAGCCTCGAAAAAGCCCTTCTTCTTGTCGTTCGACGCGCGCGCGACCGCGAAAGCGGCGCGACGCGGTGTGGAAACTCTCGCCGCGGTCGTCGCGCGCGCGGCGATCGAGGGCGCGCGAGATGTCGTCAACATGTCGCGGTGAGCTCGCGCGTCAGAGTGTGACGCGGTGCTCGCACTTTTTGTGTGCAATGTCGGCGTGCGCGGCGTGCGCGCTGAGACACGACGGCGAGACGGCGGTGGAGGCGTATCGTGCGGCGTGTGCGGGCATCGACGGCGGTGGCGGCAGCGGCGCGAGCGGCGGCGCGAGCGGCGTGTGCACGGTGTGTTTGGGGATTTTGCAAGTCAGCACGGCGCCTTGGACGGCGGCGCCTAAAGACGGCGATGACGCAGTCTCGCGCGCGAACGAGCGCGTGCTCGAAATCAATGCGTTACGTGTAATCGTGCAACGCGCGGTGGATCGCGGGCACGCGCCGGAGAGGGCGAGAATTGAGGTTATTTTACCGGCGGCGACGGCGACGCGCGAGCGCGCATACGCGGCGGCTCGAGCGGCGCGGAACGCGGACGACGTGGGTGGAGGCGATGACGATGTACCGACGACGGCATCGCGAGAGATTGTGTCTATCGATAGCGTGTTGCGGATGTTGCTCGCGCCTGAGCTCGAGCGCGCGTTGGGGTGTCCCGTAGACGGCGCGCGCGACGGCTACGCGCTGACGTTAAAGTACAAATACGGAGATGACGCGAAAGATACTGCGTTTCTTAACGCCGTGGAGTTGTCAATGTCGAAGCAAGAGCGACAAGAGCGACGAGGGTTCGGGGCGTGGAATGCGAAGAAACGCAAGCGTGGTGGCGATAAGCATTTGTCGCATTTGAGCTCGCCGGAGGATCCATTCGCGGAGGAATTCGACGTCGCGAGGCGGCTATTCAATGACGCCACACGCAAGTTGGCCAACGAGCAATACGTGCTCGATAGAATGAAAAACCACACCGCGGTGCCACCGGAGGCGCCTCGCATGCGCGCGCGATGCGTGGTTGAGGCGCATCACAAACCGACGCACGTCGGCGGTTGGTACATGAAACTCGACCGCGGCGTGCCGCAATCGCCTTGGGTGGACCGCGCCACTGGAAAGCGCATCGGGCGCGGTAGCGTCGTCGAAGCGATCGAAAACGTTGTGTTAAAGCGCCTGGGATCGGCTGGTGCCAAGTTTAATTCGTCTGGACGCGAAGACATTGACGTACGCATGTTGGGCGCCGGAAGGCCGTTTGCCATTCAAGCGCACGACCCAAAGACGCCGAAGTTGTCTCCGAGCGACTACGCCGAAATGGAGCGCGAGATTAACGAAAATTCTAGACACACAGGCGTAAAAGTTCGCGGTTTATGCGCATCGGCGAAAGAAAAGTACCATGAAGTCGGCATGAATGCTGGTGAGAATGAAAAAGAAAAGAGCTACACTGCGCTCGTGCGCGTCTCACGTCCGGCGACCGACGCGGACTTGGCACTCATCGCATCACAATCGCGATTGGTGATCCAACAATCGACGCCCACGCGAGTCGCACATCGTCGGGCGGATTTGGTGCGACCGCGCACGATCGTATCAATGTCCACGGACCGCATCCCGGGATCGCCAGATACGTTTCTGTTGCATTTGCGCACGCAAGCCGGGACGTACATTAAAGAGTTTGTCCACGGCGACCAAGGCCGCACGACACCGAGCTTGGGGACGCTGCTCGATTGCAAAGCGGACATTTTACAGCTCGATGTCACGGAGATTGACGACGAATGGAATCCTTAGACTTGATTAGCGACCAAATTGTGTAACAGAAAACAGTCGTCGACACTTTTTGACATGCCAACTCGTATCCTCTTCTGTGGTCACGAATTCGCAGATGGTTATCGCTACACGCGCGAGTGGGTAGACGCCAACTGCGAAGACGTTGAAGTTTCGAGGTGCGAGCGACACGAGGTCGAAGCGCACATCGCGTCGGCGGATATCGCTGTCCCGTTGATGACGCGCTTGGGACCCGAGCTCCTCGAACGCGGCGCACAAGGTCGGCTCAAGCTCGTGCTACAATACGGTGTCGGTCTCGAAGGCGTAGATATCGACGCCGCGTCGGATCGCGCGCGCGTTCGCGTTGCGCGCATACCGAGCGAGAAGACGGGAAACGCCGTGAGCACGGCTGAGATGGGCGTGTACTTGGCGCTCGCGGCTCGCCGAAGACACAACCAAATGCAACAGAGCATCGCTGAGAGGCGCCTTGGCTCGCCCACGGGCGGAGCGTTGTTTGAAAGCTCGGTATTGATCGTCGGATGGGGCGCTATCGGTCGAGCTATGGCTGTGCGGTTGCAGGCGTTTGGATGCGCGTTGTCGGCAACGAAGCGCTCGCCGTGGGCCGCGGATGGCGAGAGCGACAGATGCGGCGTTAGTCTTCACAACGTGTGTACGACGAGCGATACACAGGCATACAATGCGTTGCTAGGGCGTGCTGATGTCGTGTGCATTTGCTGCACGCAGGACGAGTCAAACAAAGGTATGATTAACTCGGAGTTTTTAGCGGCGATGAAACGCGGCGCGGCGCTGGTGAACGTCGCTCGCGGAGGATTATTTAATCACGACGACGTATTAGATGCGTTAAATAGTGGTCAGCTCGGCTATCTCGCGAGCGATGTAGCGTGTGTTGAACCCGTAGATCCTAGCGATGCGTTAGTCACGCACGAGAATGCGTATTTTGTTCCACACGTGGGAGGTGTCACGCATTACTCGTACACGCGCATGGCGGAAATTGTCGGTCGTGCTGGCGCCGCAGTCGCTAAAGCGAAAAATTTGAGCGATTGGCCGAGCGGCATTAACGAAAAGTTGGATATACAAATTGTGAATTGATACAGTGATATCTAATATGCACGCACATTTGCGCATGCGCTATTTTATTCATCCGTAATTGACGACCGAACTTGCGCTTGAACGTTGGCGGGCATTAAACCCCCACGTTTACCGAGTAAGAACCCTTGTCCTCCGACAACGGTGTTCACACCAGAGTCTTTGTATTTCACTCGTCCCTTTTCCTTCTTTCCTTTTTTTTGATATTTGTGTTCGGCGCGTAGGCGTTCCTTCTTTTTGGAGTTGTCCAAGCCGAGCGTTTCCATCATGTCGTTCAACACGGCGGCGGCGAGAGGATCGTCTTCGCGATTGTCGTTAGACTGTAGCGTGTCGTCTTGCCCCGTCTTAAACACAATCGCGCCTGCGCCGTAACCAACCATGTGATCTTCGCCCAAACGCGCCGCTCCAAGCGGGCCTTCGTAGCCTTCTGGAGCGTTGCAATAGAGCAATTTGCCGTTGATGTAATCCTTGAGCAAAAGACGACCGGCGCGCACTTCATCTGGACGTCCACCGACCAGTGTAAAGCCACGCGATGCGCAGTATCCACGAAGAATTTCACCCGCGGTGGCGTTTCTATTTTGATCCTCATGCAGCGCTGGCAACGGAAGTTTCATGTTGTACACGTGTTCGATTGCGTCTCGCGGGATGCGTCGAGCGATGATGTCAATCGGTGCCCGTACATCCGTCAGACGGTCGATCGGGATCACACCGTTGCATACCAAGTCCGCTTTCGATGATGAAAACGACGGGAACACCAAACCAGGGCAATCAGCCAAAAGTAAGTCATCACCGAGCTCGAGCGTTTGGAAGTGTTTCGTCTTACCCGGCGTCGCGCTCACACCCGTCTTCTTCTCGGCGACAATAGCATTCACCGTGCTCGACTTACCGACGTTCGGGTAACCTACCATACCAACAACCACGCGGTGCGCCTGTGGGCCTTGACGTTTAGGGCGCGAGTCGCCCATGTCGCGAACAGCCTCTTCGGCTTTTCGCTGCAGTACTTCTAAGAGTTCGGCGCGGGACCAA
>Ga0181553_10005243_pt1 | contig 10882 bp, 11 predicted proteins | sample 011ome_17_FD_133753 | JGI IMG/M metagenome (GOLD analysis project Ga0181553, IMG submission 133753) | Coastal salt marsh microbial communities from the Groves Creek Marsh, Skidaway Island, Georgia - 011502XT metaG (megahit assembly) | ecosystem: Environmental > Aquatic > Marine > Intertidal...
CGTAGCACATCCGACGACAGCGTTTGAAAGTTTTTCAACTGCTGTTCTTAGAAGCATAGCGTCAGGTCTGAACATAAGTTATCACAGCATTTCTAACGACTTATCCAGCGTAAATTATTCATCTCTAAGGGCTGGCAGCTTAGAGGATCGTGACCAGTACAGGGTGCTTCAGAAGTTTATGATTGAACACTTCATCGAGCCGGTATTCCGAAGCTGGTTGAAGAACGCGATGACTAGAAGCATCAATCTTCCTATCCAGAAATACGACAAGTTTGCCGATGGCGTGACGTATATTCCAAGGTCTTGGGGTTGGGTTGATCCGCAGAAAGAAATGATGGCTAACATCGCTGGGCTTCAGAATGGCATCGTGACGTATCAAGACATAGAATCCAACTATGGGCGCGATGTTGAAGAACTATTTGAGCAGCACGAACGCGAAGATAAACTTGCTACTCAGTATGGCGTGAAGACAGCGTTCCAGCCGTTTGGAATGAAGATGCCGGTAGACGCAGACATTCAAGGAAGCGATGATGCCGACTCCGACTGAAGGCATGAAAGAAGACGCGCAGCGCGGTCTTGATTGGCGGCGTGAGTTTGGTCGTGGCGGTACTGAAGTCGGGATTGCTCGCGCTAGAGATATCGTCAACGGAAAGAACCTGTCAGATTCTACGGTAAAAAGGATGTATTCATTCTTTTCACGGCATGAAGTAGACAAGAAGGGCAAAGGTTTTAATCAAGGTGAAGAAGGCTATCCGTCGAATGGTAGGATAGCTTGGGCGCTTTGGGGTGGTGATGCTGGTTTTAGCTGGTCAAAAAGATTGGTTGAGCAAATGAAAGACGATGAAAGATCATCGGATTTGATTGACATTAGTGATAATATACCCATGACTGACGAGGTGAAAGACATGGAACGACACATAGTTAATGTGGAAGAAACAGAAGACTCATTCATCATTGAATTGACTAAGGCTGATACAGGCGAAGAAGTCGAAATCGTCGATGAGGTTCAAGCTGAAGACGCTGAATATGAAGCGATGGCTGAAGATATTGAAAGAAGCAAGGCTTCTGAAATGGTCTATCGCACTGTTGACCTTTCTAGCGGTGCTATAGATGAAGAAAAAAGAATTGTTCGGATTGGAGTTTCTAGCGAAAGTCCAGTCGAACGTGATTTTGGCTTAGAGGTTTTAAGCCATAAGAAGGAAGACATAGACATGGAGTTTATGGCTTCAGGTCGTGCGCCCCTTTTGAACAACCATAAAATGGATGAACAGATAGGTGTGGTGCGATCATTTTACCTTGACGAGACGCATCGGCGCACCGTTGCGTTGGTTGAATTTGGCAATTCAGCCTTGGCTCAAGAGGTTTTTGCAGACGTGAAATCCGGTATAAAGCAGAATATTTCTGTCGGATATAGCGTCAAAAAGCTGGTTCGCGCCAAAGACAATGAAGGTCGAGAATACTACAGGGCAAGCTGGACACCGATGGAAGCATCGATTGTTTCAATCCCTGCTGATAGCTCAAAATTTGTTGGTGTTGGTCGATCCTCAGAAAAAACTCTAAACACTAATAAGGTGGAAACTATGACTGAAGAAACTAAAGTCGATGTGCGCCAAGTCAGTGAGTCAGCCAAGGCAGAAGCATTAGCATCTGTGTCTGAGATCATTGCATTGGGTAAGCACCACAATCAGCGTGATTTAGCTGAAAAAGCTATTGAACGCGGTGTAACCGTTGAACAATTCCGTGGCGAGCTTCTTGAAGCCGTGCGAAATGATCAGCCGTTAGAAACGCCTGCTGCTGTCGTTGACGTAGCGAAAAGTGAGCGGCGTGAATATAGCTTGATCCGAGCTATTAAAGCTGCTTCATCTGGTGACTGGCGTGAAGCTGGCTATGAGCGTGAAATCTCAGACGAGATTGCAATTCGTTCTGGCAAAGAAGCCCGAGGCTTCTACCTTCCTGCTAACATCAATTGGGGCCAACGTGATCAAACTGCTGGCACTGATAGCCAAGGTGGGTTCTTGGTTGGTACTGACCATTTGGCAGACCAGTTCATCGAAGCATTGTATGCTCGATTGACTATCACTTCTTTGGGTGCTCGCGTAATGCAGGGTCTGAAGGGCGATGTTGCTATTCCTAAGCTCAGTGCTTCTGTAACCAACTCAGCATTTGTTGCTGAAGGTTCAGCACCCAGCGAAGGCGCAGCTACGTTTGCACAAGTAACCATGTCCCCGAAAACGCTAGCGGCATACGTTGACGTTTCGAGAAGGCTAACACAGCAGTCAGACCCGTCCGTAGAACAGGTTCTTCGTAACGACATCATCAACACTTTCGCACGAAAGATCGATGACGTAGCTATCGAAGGCGGCGCTGCAAATGCACCATCGGGCATCATTGCAAACGGCTCTACTAATGTTGTAGCAATGGGAACCAACGGTGCTGCTATCACCTACGCTAAAGTAGTTGAATTGATGAAGGCTGTCGAAGAAGACAATGCCATGATCAACAGCTCTGCTTTCTTGACGAACCCTAAAGTCATCGCGGCTTTACGGACTGTCAGCAAGCAAGCGTCTGGTGTTGAAGGCAACTTCATCATGGATCCAAACGGCACGATCTTAGGAACTGAAGTAGCTTCTAGCACTTTGGTGCCTTCTGATCTGACCAAAGGAACCGGAACGGCGTTGTCAGCAATGATCTACGGCGACTTCAGTCAAATTATGCTCGGCTTCTGGTCTGGCGTTGACGTGGTTGTTGATCAAAGCAGCTTGTCTACTTCTGGCGGTACGCGATTAGCGTTCTTCCAAGACTTAGATGTTGCTCTTAGATACCCCGAATCTTTCGCGGTAATCAAAGACATCATTGCAAGCTAATGAGAACGGGGGGTTTCGGCCCCCCAATCTTATGGGGATTATTATGGAATTAGTTATAAAAATGCCTTGTCACGTTCATGGTGTGCCTAGAGCCATCGGTGACGTAGTTTTAGTATCTTCAGCGGAGGCCAGACAGTACATCAGTTCAGGGCATGCCGTAGAATTCACCAAAGAAGAAAAGCCTTTAAAAAAGAAGGCTGTTGAAAAAGTCGCGAAGCGATGAGTTTAGAGTTCGATGCTGACTTCGATGGATACTTTGACGTGCTAGGTCATGGCGTGGCTTGTACCTATACGCCAACGGGTGGGTCAGCAATAACTGTTAAAGTCATTTTGGAGCAAGAGTATTTTGAGGTTTCTGGTGACACTATGGGGGTCAATAGTTCGCAACCAGTAATCTATGGAAAGGCGAAAGATTTAAGAAATTCGTCTTATGGTGATCAATTTGACTTTGCAGCAATTGTTGATCTTAGCGGAAACACTATTAAAGACGCTGCAAGCTATAAAATTACATCTGTTCAACCTGACAATACTGGACTGGTTGCAATAACACTGACTGAAATGACAACCGTTGTCGTTCTTAACGGTGAAAATATTAATGTTACTGATTTGTCAGAACAATTTGTTGAGGTTGAATAATGACAACCCATGTGAGACAACAGATCAGGGATAGAATCGCATCAAACGTGACGGGATTAACTACCACAGGGGATAGGGTTTATAAGTCAAGGGTTTGGCCTTTGAATGCGGATACAATGCCAGCTTTGTTGGTTTATTCGACAAGCGAAGATTCAGCGACCGACATCATGGGGCCGTCTTTGGTGACAAACCGAGAGCTATCGGTAGTGGTTGAAGGTTATGTTAGGAATATAACTGTTTATGATGACAAAGTTGACACGATAGCAAAAGAAGTTGAGATTGCGATGGCGGCAGATCAGACTTTAAATGATCTTGCAAAATTCAGCTATTTATCAGGTACCGAAATAAGTTATAGCGGCGAAGGTGATCAGCCCATTGCTGTTGTCTCGATGACTTATCTAGTACAATATCGGACTGCTGTTGACAGTCCAGATGTACCTTTATAGGAGCCAGAAATGGAACTTAAAAGCCCAGATGGAAGTGTGACGGTTGATGCCCATCCGTCTAAAGTAGAATCAATGCTGGCTAAAGGCTGGAAGCCAGCTAAAGAAAAGAAATCAGTCAAAAAGGCTGAAACTGTTCAAAATAAGGAGTCTTAAAAATGGCTACACATATAGGCAGAGATGGGGTTGTAAAAGTAGGCGCTAATTCAGTCGCTGAACTTCGATCTTTTTCTATTGATGAAACAGGTGATACTGTCGAAGATACAGTGATGACTGATACTGCTAGAAGTTATATTTCTACTTTAACGTCGTTCACTGGTTCGGCTGATGTTTACTGGGACGAGACTGACACATCAGGTCAGGGTGCTTTGACTGTTGGTTCTTCCGTCACTATTGGTTTCTACCCAGAAGGTGAAATTGCTGGCGATACTTATTATAGTGGGACTTGCATTGTGACAGGCGTAAGTCGTTCAGCGTCTTTCGACGGAATGGTCGAAGCGTCAATCACGTTTCAAGGATCGGGTGCCCTAACAGCGTCAACTGTTTAATGGGTATCTTAGAAAAAGCCAAGGAGCACTATCAGAGTGTCTTGGCTAGTGATCCTAAACCGATTGATATACCAGAATGGGGTGGGCGTTATTTTGTGCGTCCACAGATTTCCGTCAAGAAGAAGATGGAAATTCAACAGAAGCTGACATCTGAAAAGATGGATGAAGGTTTAGCTTTGACCCTGATCTATTATCTGGTAGATGATAACGGCGATCCTTGTTTCAAAAAGCTAGAACTGGTCGAGATAGTTCGATCAGTTGACCCTGACGTTTTGATTAGGGTGGCTGGCGAGATTGCAGAGATGCAACCAAAGGATGAGGATCTGGAAAAAAACTGACAGACGATCATGCCCTACTGTTCTGTTATCAGTTAGCAGAACATCTTCACAAGACGGTTGAAGAAGTTTTAGAGATGGGCGTGGTCGAATTTCAGGGTTGGATCGCATACTTTGAGGTGAAAAACCGTGGCTCGTGAAGTAAAACTACAGCTAACAGCGCAGGATAAAACAGCCGCTGCATTCAATTCGCTTAACAAAAAGTTAGGCGGTCTTAATAAATCAATAGGCGCATCAGTCACTAAGATCGCAAAGATCGGCGCAGCATTTGGTGCTGCTGGTGTTGCTGCTGGTGTAGCCTTGACCAAGGCATCAATGGCATCAGTCGATGCTTTAGCAAAGACTTCTGATCGGTTAGGTATAGCCACAGAAAAACTAGCCGGTCTTCAACACGCTGCAAGCCTTGCGGGTGTAGAAAATAGAACCCTAGAAAAATCACTTCAGAATCTAGCTGTTGGAGTTAGTGACGCGGCTGATGGTACAGGTGTCGCTAAGGACGCACTGCTGGAACTTGGTCTAAGTGCTGGCATTTTAGAACAGTTGCCTTTAGATCAGCAGATGCTTGAAGTCGCTGACGCGATGCAAGGTGTTAAGAATCAGGCTGATAAGGTCAGAATCGCGACAGATCTATTCGGCGCTAGGGGTGTATCTGTTTTAAACATGATCGGCAGTGGTTCTGAAAACCTTACAAAGATGGCAGAAGAAGCCGAGCATTTAGGAATTGCTGTTTCAAGGGTTGACGCTGCGAAGATCGAAGCTGCGAACGATTCCGTCACAAGAGCAAAAAGTGTGTTTGCCGGATTGGGAAATCAACTTTCAGATGCGTTTAGCCCGATCATTGGTGAAGTTGCCACTAGATTTTATCAGGCAGCACTTGATACCGAAGGTTTCGGCAATATAGGTCAAGATGTGGCTGCTGCTTTAGTGCGAGGTTTTGGCACGTTTTTAGATACGATTCAAATGGTTCGGCATGGCATTCTTGCCGTAGAGCTAATTGCCTTGAAAGCTAAGAAAAGTTTTCAAAATGTATTTGAGCCAACAGCGGCAGAGACTGAATTTCAAAAGCAAAGAATAGCTTTCCAACAACAAATAATAAAAGGTGAAAAGACTCAACAGGAATTTGTTCTTTGGCAGATAGACGCACAAAAAAGATTGCGAGATGGGACTTTTATAGCCAACGGTGCAATAAAGCAAGGTTCCCAAGAAACAGAAGCCGCCATTGAAAAAGTTATTCAACAAATGGCAGAGCTAACTGGCACAGCATTACCAAGCGAAAGAATAGAACTTTTTTATAACAGAATAATTGCTAAGGCAGAAGAAGCGGGGAAAGTGGTTGCTGATAATAGTCCTGCAAAAGTATTAGCAGATAGCGCAGGCGAAGGCGTTGAAACTGTTGTTAAGAAATTAACCTTCTTAGAAAAGACTGCGATAGAAGGAAGCAAACGACGAACAGAATTTGAAGCTAAGTCAATGACTGAACAGACGGATCATGTTCTAGGTGAACTAAGCAATCAATTCTCAGGCATAGCTCAAAACAACAAAAAACTATTCGCATTGAACAAAGCCTTCCAGATAGCCCAAGCGGTCATGCAGACCTATCAGGGTGCAACGTTAGCCCTTTCAAGTTATCCACCACCGCTGTCGTTCATTATGGCTGGCGCACAAGTTGCCGCTGGATTAGGGCAAGTTGCACAGATTCGCGCACAGTCGTTTGAAGGCGGTGGTTTTACAGGTCGCGGTGCTAGAGCTGGCGGTCTTGACGGTAAAGGTGGTCAAATGCATATGCTCCACCCGAATGAAACTGTCATAGACCATACGAAGGGCCAAGGCCAAGGCATTACGATTATCAACAACATTGACGCGAAGGGTGCTGACGCAAGCGTAGATATGAAGATTCGCGCAGCAATGCAGCAGAGTTCGCAGCAGACTGTTGCGACAATTCAGGATTTGATGCGTAGAAGGCGTTTCGTATGACAACTTATACATTTCCAAGCATAACGCCATCGTCCAGCACGTTTGAACTGGTAACGAATACAAGGACATTTCAAAGCCCACTGACTAACGCAGTCCAAACAGTTGCTAGAAAAGGCTCGCTTTGGAAAGCATCGCTTCAGTTCAACAATCTTTCGGGTGATGATCGTGCAGTCATGCAAGCGTTTTTGACCAAGTTAAACGGTCAAGAACATAGGTTCTTCTTGCCTGATCATTCATATACCAAAAGAGGCGCAGCGGCGACAGTAACGGTCAACGCGGGTGCGTTTGTGAATGGTACGATTTACGTCATCACGGTAGTCGGAACAACTGATTTCACGGCTATCGGTGCGTCAGCGAACACTGTTGGGGTCGTGTTCACTGCAACGGGTGCGGGATCTGGTACCGGATCAGCGACTGCGAATAATCTATTTGTTGCGGGTGCTGGTCAGACTGGATCGACGTTAAACGTGGACAACGCTTCTTTGAATACGACTAATTATCTTCGTGCCGGTGATTACATCGCATTTAACAACGAACTTCACATGGTCACAGATGACGTAGATTCAACGGGGACGGGTACGGTTGCGATACCGATAGCGCCACCGATCAGGAAGCCAACCGATAATAATGACTTGGTTGATTTCCTGTATCCTGTTCTTGGCGTCTTTATGCTCGCAGGATCTACGTCTTGGGACAACCAAGCAGGAATTGTTTCATCATTCACTATTGAGGCGGTCGAGGACGTTCTAGCATGAGCAGGGGTTTTCCGGCAAACGTAGCAACGGCATTAGCACAGCAGCACGTTGCTATTGTTACATTCGCAAAGCTAGAGTTTCCTTCTGGTACTTTATATGTTCACAACTCATTGGGAACGTATACTTGGGATAGTCAAGACTGGCTTGGTGTCGGTGATTTAGGGTCTATTTCACAAGTCGAAGAAGGCATCGACGTTAGCCCTTATGCAATCACCTTAACCCTGTCAGGTCTTGATGCCACAATATCGGGCGCAGCGCTGACCGAAGATTACTTCATGCATCCGGTAACGGTGTACATGGGTGTCTTAGATGCTGACGATGCTTTGATTGCTGACCCTACGCAGATTTGGGCTGGATTCATGGATCAAATGAACGTCAGTTTAGGATCTGATGGCGGCGATGCTATCCAGTTAATCGCGGAGTCTGAGCTTTCACGATTCGACGTATCACGGAACTTGATGTACACCAACGCGGCGCAGCAAGAAAGACACTCAGGCGATTTATTCTTTAGCCATATTCACAAGGTTCAAGGTGCAAAATTCAACTGGGGAGCTAGGATCGCTGGTACTGATGGTACTTTCGACCTTGAAGATGATTCTAAACGTTTAACAACTAAAACTGTTGATTAATGCAGTTGCAAGTCTTACAAGCATTAAACAAATGGGAGCGTAGAGACTTTGACTACGGGGATGCTGATTGCTGCCAGTTTGCTGGATTCATTGTAAAAGAGCTGACCGGAAAAGACTATTTAACTGATTTCCACTATAATTCAGAAGACGAAGCGTATCAGATAATCAGGTCGAACGGAGACCTAGAAGACACTGTTTCAACGGTCTTAGGCGAGTCTACAGACGAGATTGACAGTCTTCCTGATGGTAGCCCTGTATTAATTACCTTGCCTGAGACACAGCTTCTAGGCGTTAAATTAGGCAATCAAGCGGTGTGTCTGACGTTAAAAGGTCTAGCCAGAATGCCTAAAGAATTCATCGTTATGGGTTGGAAATTATGGGGCCAGTAGCACCTTTTTTATTAGCTCTACAAAAGATTGGAATAGCGGTTGCTGGCGCTATTGGTGGTCTTGGTGCTGCTGCTTCCCTTGGAATAGGGCAAGCAATAGCTTTAGGTGGTGCGGTTGTAGCTGGGGCGACACTTGTCGCGAATAAGGCTCTGTCGGCTATGTATGAGATCGACATGCCTAAAGTCGATACCGATGCAAGTCGTCAAAGAACAGTAAAGTCAACTACTGAACCTTATAAGACGATTTATGGTGAGACGCTTGTTAGTGGCCCTATCAGCTATATAGGGATGGCTGGAACTAACAACGAAGATCTTTATCACGTCATAGCCTTAGCAGGTCATGAAGTCACAGATATTACGGATATCTATTTTGACAATGAGCTGATACAAGATTCCCAGATAAACGGCGGTTCGAGTGCTGGCGGTAACGTTACAGCAGGGACTTTTGGCCCTAAAAACAGCACGACTATTTGCATAATTAACAAGCATCTAGGAACGGCTACACAAGCTGCTGATTCTATGATGGTTGGCGCGTTTGCTGATTACACTTCAGCCCATCAAGGTAAAGGCATTGCTTATATAGCAATGAAGTGGAAGCTCAACGAGGATTCAGCAGAAGTCTGGGACAAGTACGCACCGTCAGATATTAAAGCTATCGTCAAAGGTAAGCCGGTATATGATCCGAGGCTAGACACAGGCGGTTACGGTGACGATCCTACTAATGATTTATTCATTACCTATAACGCAACGGCTGGTAGTTATGTCGGCCAAGGTCAAAATCCTGCGCTTGTGTTAGTTGATTATCTGATCAACGACGATTTCGGAATGGGCATTGCCCCATCAAAAATAGACTGGAATGCAGTAGTAACTGCTGCGAATGGTTGTGATGTTTCTGTCGTTGTTCCTAACGGGACACAAAAGCGCTTCACGGTGAACGGTGTTTTATTTGGGACTGATTCACACCGTACAAATATCAACAAGATCTTGTCTGCAATGAACGGGCATCTCGTTTATTCCAACGGCAAGTATATTCTTCATGCTGGTATTTACGAAGCACCTACGGAAAGTCTAAACGAAGATGATTTGATCGGTGCTATTGGTATCAAGACATCATTTGAGCGGTCAGACAGATTCAACACGATCAAAGGTCTTTTTGTTGATCCAGCGCAGAATCACAAATCAACCGAGTTCCCAAAGGTACAATTAGCCGATGCTGTAACAAGAGACAACGGCGAAGTCTTAGAAAAGGAAGTGCAGTATCCGATGACAAACTCTAGCTACATGGCTCAGAGATTGTCCAACAAATTAATTCAGTTAAGCGATCAGCAAAAGGTCGTAACGTTTCCTGCGAATTTATCAGCGCTAAGAATTACCGCAGGAGATCGGGTACAGGTATCAGTCGATGAATTAAGCTGGTCGAACAAAATCTTCATGTGCGTAGGCTGGGCGTTTTCAGATGAAGGCGGCGTTAATCTTACACTTAGAGAAGATTCTTCGACTTCCTACGCTGACCCAGCGACTAATGAATACTCTACCATTACCGCAACTGGGGACATCACAGACGCATTCAGAGGCGTTCCTAGCCCGTCTGGCTTAAGCGTTACTGCTGGGTTAAAGAACAACGAATTGAACTGGGTGAACCCTGCAAGACCCGCTGACTACGGGACTATTTACGTCTACGCCTCGCCAAATGGTAATTTTAGTTCAGCAGTTAAAATAGGCGAGACAGACGGGACGCAGTTTGTACATGATGCGTCTAACTCAGCAGATTCTGTTAGTGCTGGTGATGTGCGTTATTACTGGGTCAGAGCTGTTAAGAATATAGGAACTGACGCAGCTAGTCAGTCTAACTTAGAACCAAATGCTGACCCTAATACGACGGTATTTGCTACAGTCGGCAGGGTTAATTGGGCAGACGTTTCTGGATCTACCAATGCACCAGCGGATAATGCGACCGTAGGCGCACAGATATCTGTCAACCTGTACGACGCCGATGGCTCTACAGTAATGAACCAAGATGACGTCAAAAATTCAGTCTTGGCTCAAGAAATTCTGCAAGTCGAAGTCGAGGCTGGCGAAGTCTTAGACTTAGAGACAGGACAAAACGTAGACATCCAGAATCTCGGAGACGTGGCAATCTACGTTTCTAATCAAGATGCAGTGCTTCAGAGCAATATCAACACTGTCGCTAATTCGCTGTCAAACCTTGAAGACGTTATTGTTGATATCACGTCAGGAACGTCTGATATTTACATTCAGACAACGGCACCTGTTGCTGGTGTTGGTGGTATTCCAGACCCGATACCTGAA
>Ga0181553_10005246_pt1 | contig 10879 bp, 10 predicted proteins | sample 011ome_17_FD_133753 | JGI IMG/M metagenome (GOLD analysis project Ga0181553, IMG submission 133753) | Coastal salt marsh microbial communities from the Groves Creek Marsh, Skidaway Island, Georgia - 011502XT metaG (megahit assembly) | ecosystem: Environmental > Aquatic > Marine > Intertidal...
GAAGTTCACCTCTGACATTTTTTATTTCGTCTACTCTAGAGTCAATTAATTGTAAATCGTATAATGCTCTTAATCTTTCTTCGACAGAAACTTCAGCTTTTTTTGCCATAATTATAAATACTTAACCGGATTTGTATTTGTCTTTGATAAAATGATTGCAAAATTAGTAATTTTTTTCGAGAGATAGTCTACTAAAAACGATTTTGTGAACTGTTCGCTTTCATAATGTCCGATGTCGGCTAATATGATTTCACCCTCTGCAGTAAAGAAATCGTGATATTTTAAATCTGCAGTTATAAACAAATCCGCACCAGAGGCTTTTGCTGCATCAATTGCAAAACTGCCAGAACCTCCTAAAACGGCAATTTTTTTAATATGTTTTGATGATAATTTTGAATATCTTATACATGCAGATTTGAATGTGTTTTTCACAAATTCTAAGCATTTAGTCACTTCCATTGGCTTACTTAACTCACCAACCATTCCCATACCAGTATTTGCGTCAGTGTTATTAAGCGTGAATATTTCATAAGCTGCCTCTTCATATGGGTGCGTAGTTAAAAGAGCTTTTAAGACTTGTTTTTCGAGATGTTTTTTAAAGATAACAGAAATTGAGGTTTCATCTTCAGAATGAAACTCTCCTTTTTTACCCATTGACGGATTAGAATCTTCATTACCTAAATATGTGCCCTTTCCTTCTACATTGAAACTACAAGACTCGTAACTACCTAAGCTTCCAGCACCAGCATTGAACAAGGCTTCTCTCAATTCTAATGCTTTTTCCTTTGGCACATAGGTCTGTAATTTTTTAATTGTACCCGTTTGAGGTATAAGAATCCTTTTGTTTTCCAATGCTAATTGATCACATATAATAGAATTAACACCTTCTATGGCATTATCTAATGCTGTGTGGATTGAAAAAATTGAAATATTATTCTTGATAGCTTTTATTACAACGCGCTCTACATACGATTTTCCAGTAATTTTTTTTAAAGCCTTAAATATGATTGGATGAAAACTAACGATAAGGTTACAGTTGTTTTCAATAGCCTCATCTACCACAGCTTCTAGAGTATCTAAAGTGACTAGGATTCCATTAACTTTTTGGTTTTTATCACCAACTAATAATCCTACATTATCAAAATCTTCAGCATAACTCAATGGGGCCAAATCATGTAGGTGATTAATAACATCTTGTACTATCATAATTAGTAATTTGTATCAAAAATAGCATATTTTAGTGGCAATGAAATTCATCCGAATTATATTATTTCCATTAATGCCAATATACTATATCATAACTTGGTTGAGAAACTGGTGTTATGATAATGGTATATTAAAGTCAAAATCTTATAATGTACCTATTATATGTGTTGGGAATTTAAGTACTGGAGGTACTGGAAAAACGCCTATGATTGAATTATTAATTTCTTTATTACATAAAAAGAAATCGGTTGCAACTTTAAGCAGAGGTTATAAGCGCAGTACCGAAGGATTTATTTTAGGTGATGAAAATGCTTCAGCCTCCTTAATTGGTGACGAACCATTTCAGTTTTTTAAAAAGTTTGATGACATAAAAGTAGCTGTAGATAGTAATAGACAGAATGGTATTTCTAATTTATTGAAATTGTCTTCTCCTCCTGATGTTATTTTACTTGACGATGCCTATCAGCACAGAAAAGTACGAGCAGGATTAAATATATTGTTGACCTCATTTAGTAAACCATATTATAAAGATTATGTTTTACCAACTGGTAACCTTAGGGAACCAAGATCTGGTAAAAATAGAGCTGATATTGTTGTGGTAACAAAATGCAAAATAGGAATAACGGAAACTGACAAAGAGGAATATAAAGAGCGCTTAAAACTAAAATCTAACCAAAGTATTTTTTTTAGTTATATAGATTATGCTGGGGATGTTATTGGGTTAAAAACTACCTTAAAATTAAATGAACTACCAAAATTTACATTGGTAACTGGTATTGCAAATGCTAAACCTTTAGTTGAATATCTTGCTAAACAAGATTTGACATTTGATCATATTGAGTATCCAGATCATCACAATTTTAAAACTTCTGAAATTGAAATGTTAAGTCAAAAGGAACTTATATTAACTACAGAAAAAGATTATATGAGATTGTCCGATAATGATAGCCTTAAAGAAATCCTATTTTATTTACCAATTCAGACGAAAATTGATGGTGTGGATAACTTCAAAAAGGAAATAAAATCATTTATTACTTAGAAAAAATTTGAAACGACTTCTTTACCTGTAAGTACATCATAAAGTTTGTTTTCGAAGTCTTCTTGCTTAAACGGTTTAGAAATAATGTCGTTAAAACCGGCCTCACCAAACTCATGCATCTTATCTTCAAGCGTTACGGCAGTTAGTGCAAAAATTGTTAATTCTTTATCAAAGGTTCTAATGATTTTTGTTGCTTCTAATCCACTTATTCCTGGCATATGAATATCCATTAATACAACTTTATAATCAACCGCACGAACTTGTTCCACAGCGTCTTCACCATTATCAACCACATCACAATGTAACCCCATTTTATTTAGGATCTTTTTTGTGACCATTTGATTTATTTTGTTGTCTTCTACAACAAGAATTTTTACTCCACTTAAATCTAAACCTTCCATTTTACTTGGTTTTTTGTTGTCTTCAACTTTTTTGATTTTAGACTCTTCAGCAACTTCTAATGGAATTTCAAAAAAGAATGTTGTGCCTTTTCCAAGCTCACTCTTCAGATAAATCTTTCCTTTAAGAATTTGAATAAGTCCTTTTACAATTGATAAACCAAGACCAGTTCCGCCATACTTTCTGTTAATTTGCACAGAACCTTGAGAAAAACTTTCAAACATTTGGTCTTGTTTTTCTTTTGTAATACCAATACCATTGTCTTCAATTTCGAAACGCAAATTGCAGATCTTGTCTTTTTGATCTACTTTATGCGCTCTTACCCAGATGTCTCCATCTTTTGTGAATTTAATAGCATTACCAAGTAGGTTAATTAAGATTTGGGATATCTTAAGTTGGTCTCCAATGTAGGTTTCTGGTAGACCGTTATCATATTTAAAATGTAATTTTGTGCCGTTATCATTAGCTGAATTACTGAGAGCTGACATTACATTTTCAATTTTTGTTTTTAGGTTAAATCTTTCTGGATCTAGTTCAACCTTATTAGCTTCAATTTTATTTATTTGAAGTATATCATTTATAAATGTTAACAAATAATCACCTGAAAATTTGAGTGATTTTAAATGAGGTACCTGATGTTCTTTTGGATTTTCATCTAACAGCATACTTGTAAGACCTGTAACTGCATACAAAGGTGTACGTAACTCATGGGTTACGGTAGATAAAAAGTTTGCCTTTGTTTTAGATGCAAGTTCTGCTTTTTCTTTTGCAACGATGAGCTCATCATTCTTCTTATGAAGCATGTTATTTGTCTTGAGCCTTATGTTGTTGTTTTTATAAAGAGACAAGGTTAGTAAAGATAAAATTGTGATTAATGCTATACTAAGAATAGTCGTAATTCTAGTAAAATTACTCTCAGCACTTACCTCTATAATTTGTGCTTTTAATTGAGCGTTTTCAGCATTTTTATATGCATTTATATATTTACCAGATATTCCTACACTTAAATTCTCTCTTTTTATGTGCAATAAAGAATCAGAAAGTTTAATGTGCTGTTTAAGATATAGTAATGAGTTTTTATAGTCTCCATCATTATTATAAATTTCGCTCAAAGTACTGTAGGCTGTATTAACGTTATCAATAAGGTTGTTTGCTTGTGCAATTTCGAGCCCTTGATTTACTTGAGCGTATGCTATGTCATGACTTCCTAATCCACATAATACCTTACCAGATTGTATAAATGCACTACTTAATAACCTTTGTTGGTCGTATTTTTTTGCTATTATCGTTGTTCTTTCCAGAAGTGTTTTAGCATCTTCATATTGTTCTAAGGCAATATGTGCCTTGGCTTCATTAAGAGTAACTTCTGAAACGTACTCTTCTAATCTTTCTTGCTCAAATAAATTTTTTGCGGATTTAAAATAATCCAGGGCATTTTCATAATCTTCCTGTGCACTTAAGAAAACTCCTTTAATATTATAACTTACTGCACGATTGCCATAATCATCTATTTCTCTTTGAATATTAAGTGCGTTGGTTAGCGATACGTTTGCTTGATTGTGCTCATTTACAAGAAATTGAGCTTTGGCAATTTTTGTATAAATAATGCCTTGACTAGATTTATCATCAATTTTTATTGCAACATCTAGTGCTTTGTTAAGATTATCAATAGCGTTAAAGTAGTCACCACGATCACTCTCAAGCTTAGCTTGATCTTCGTAGTTTTGTTGGCGTAGAGCAAGCATATCCACGTCTTCGACTTCATCTTGTTGTGCGAAAACTAGGCAACAAAAACTTGCTAAAAAAACAAATAAATAATATTTGATTCGGGACATTTCAGCTCTCTTAATTGAACAAATATAATTATTTATTCGACAAAAGTGATGTTTTCTCCGATAAATTGCAAATTAATTCTAAAATTCTTGAACTGTAACCTGTTTCATTGTCATACCAACCCACTATTTTCAACATGTTCCCGATGACAGAGGTCATCTGAGAATCAAATATGCATGAATGGGGATTTCCAACAATGTCAATTGATACAATTGGATCTTCAGTATATTGTAAAATGCCTTTAAGTTTTCCTTTTGCAACATTTTTGAAGAGGTTGTTAACTTCGTCTATTGTAGTTAGCTTTTTTACATTAATTGTAATGTCGGTAAGAGAGCCATTAGCGACAGGAACTCTGATACCGCAACCACCAATAACATCTGATAAATCAGGAAATATTTTTGTTAATGCTTTTGCTGCACCAGTTGTAGTTGGTACAATTGACTGACTCGCCGCTCTTGCACGTCTTAAATCCCGATGAGGTTGATCATGAAGGCTTTGGTCCGTAGTATAGGAGTGTACCGTAGTTATATATGCTTGTTTAATTCCAAAATACTCTTTAATGACAGCAATCATTGGAGCAGCATTGTTTGTTGTACATGAAGCATTTGAAATAATAGTATCATTTGTATCTATACTATTATCATTTATGCCTAAAACAATTGTTTTTATATTGTCTTCTATTGGAGGTACAGATAATATAACTCTTTTTGCACCATTATTAATATGTTGCTGTAATACTTCTTCTGATTTAAATTTACCAGTAGATTCAATTACAAAATCGGGTTTTACTTTAGACCAATCTATATCTCGTGGATGAGAGTGCTGATATAAAGGTATTTGCTGGTCATTAATTATAATGTGATTCTCATTATATGATATAGTCTCATTAAGAACACCATGAATGCTATCATACTTTAACAGATGACTTAATGTTTTAGCATCTGCCAAATCATTAATTGCAACAATTTTTATTTTGGGATTTTGAAGCGCTAACCTAAAAACACGTCTTCCTATTCTACCAAAACCATTTATGGCAATAGCAATCATTAATTAATATGTTTCTGAGCTTTATATGAAGATCTAACTAGAGCACTGCTTTCTACATGTCTAAACCCAAGACTGCGTCCAATTTCTTCGTATTCTTTAAACTCGTCTGGATTAATGAATCGTTTAACAGGTAGGTGCTTTTTACTTGGTTGTAGATATTGCCCAATGGTTACGACATCAACATCATTTTCCCTTAAATCATGTAAAGTTTCAATAACTTCTTCTCGCGCTTCACCTAGACCTAGCATAATCCCAGATTTAGTTCGTCGCTGACCTTGCTGTTTTAAATATTTTAAAACATCCATGCTACGATCGTATTTTGCTTGTATCCTTACTTCGCGAGTAAGGCGTCTTACTGTTTCAATATTATGTGAGACCACTTCTGGTGCAACATCAATGATTCTGTCTATATGACATTCTATACCTTGAAAGTCTGGAATAAGAGTCTCAAGGGTAGTTTCTGGATTCATTCTTCTTACGGCTTTAACTGTTTCTGCCCACATAATACTTCCCATATCCTTTAAATCATCCCTATCTACACTTGTTAAAACGGCATGCTTTATTTGCATTATCTTGATAGAACGAGCAACTTTTTCAGGTTCATCCCAATCTACAGTCTCAGGTCGCCCAGTTTTTACGCCACAAAATCCACAAGAACGTGTACAAATATTCCCTAAGATCATAAATGTCGCTGTTCCTTCTCCCCAACACTCGCCCATATTTGGACAACTACCAGAAGTACAAATTGTATTTAATTTGTATTTGTCAACAAGTCCTCTTAATTCGGTATATTTTTTACCAGTTGGTAATTTTACACGAAGCCATTTTGGTTTTCGCTCTGGTAATATATTTGAAGCAACTTTCGTTTCCATGCAATTTCAATTTCAGGAAGTAAAGATACGAAGTAATAAATTAAAATAATCTTAAATAGTTGTTAGGTACCAGATGCTGAATCCTATTAAAAATGCGATTCCAAACCATGATAAGATCCTTAGTTTTAAGTTTGGTTGCCATTCTTTTGGAGTGTGTTTGCTAGTAATAAGTCTTAAGTTTATTATGGCATAAAATGGAGCTGTAATAAAGGAAAGAATCGTGGCTATTTTAATCAATAATCCCATTTCTGATATAAAAGCAAAGAAAATAACCAACGTGCCAATTGTGAGAACTAATATCCAAAAGAAATATCCTCTAGGAAAAGATTTTCTAAGTAATAACTCCATACTGTTTGTCATTGCTCTAGGGGACGCATCCAATGTTGTAATGGTTGTACTAAACATTGTGGTCAATGCTGCAACTCCTATAATTATAAAAGCCCATTTGCCCAGAGTACTCGTGTAAAGATCAATGAGTTGATTTGAAAACACCGAGGCTTTATCACTAAAAGTTTCTCCCGTATTATACATTACCAGGTATCCAAGAGATAAAAATGCAATACCAAGAATAATAGTACCTATATAACCAATATTAAAATCTAATAATGCTGTTTTTGGAGAGAATTTATTCTCGCCTTTCTTTTTTTCTACAGCCCAGATGGAATGCCAGACCGAAATATCTAATGGAGCAGGCATCCAACCCATAAAGGCGATTAAGAATGCAATTTCTAAAGAGTTTTGTGGCAATACTTGTCTTAAAGAAATTTCATTTGTGTTTTCTATAAGGGCAAAACCAACCGCAACCAATGTACTTATGGTTAAGATTATAATAATGAATTTAATGAGTTTGTCTAAAGCACTATACTTACCAATGAATAGAAAAAGTAGGCAAATACTTAAAATTATCATAGTCCAGATTTGAATACTAGATATACCAAGAGACTGACTATTTAATGCACTGATATCACCAAAAAGAGAATTTGCCAGTCCGGCAGTTACGATTGTAACTGCTGTTTGAATTGTAAACATTGTGGCCAAGTTTAAAATAAAGTAGACAATTAATATCCCTTTATTCAATTTATAATACCCTTGTAAGAGATTCTCACCAGTTGCGGCTGCATACCTGGGACCAAACTGAAAGAATGGGTATTTAAACAAATTTACTAGCAATAGTGCCCATAATAGACCTAATCCGAAATCAGCACCAGCTCTTGTGGATTGAACCAAGTGTGATACACCAATTGCTGCACCTGCAAATAGTAGTCCTGGTCCTAATTTTTTAAATGTCTTGAACATTAGCTTTCGGTAATGATTTCAGCCAGTAGTTTTTTTGCTCTTAGAAGTTTTACCTTAACATTATTCATAGGTTCATTTAACTCTTCTGAAATTTCTTTGTAACTCAATTCTTGAAAATACCTTAAGTTAATTACCTTTTGGTAGTGAGGTTTTAATTTCTTTATATCCCTTAAAAGATTAGCCAAATTCTGTTCAGTAATAATTTTATCCTCAGGAGAGGGAGAGTCATCGATAATGTCGAAGTAGCTGTCCTCGTTATCTTTAGACGTATTTCTAATAGATTTTTTTTGTGATCTTACTAAATCAATATGGATATTTTTCGAAATGGTAATTAGCCAAGTTTTAAACTTGTATTTATCCTTGTAAGTATCAATTTTATCAAAAGCCTTTGAAAAGGTTTGAATGGTAATATCTTCTGCATCATTCTCATTTTTAGTACGCGTTAATTGAAAAGCATAAACATCATTCCAAAAGCTATCTAATAAGAAATTAAATGCAATCTGATCTTTTTGCTTTGCTCTATTAATTGCTTCTGTTAATTCCAATGCCTGGGTTTAGATATGAGATTAGCAATAAAGATAAATAATTGGGATATAACTAAAAATAAATCTAAAAGAGGAATGAAGACTATTAGGTCCCTTTCATTTAGTTTAGAAGACGTTAAGCCGGTACAAACTATTTGAATCAATATTCGAGATAAGAATAAAATAAGTATTAGCCAGTCGTAGTTAAAAATAAAACACATCAGTGATATTATCCAAAACATTATTTGACTGAAATAAAATAGACCTAAAAAGAACTTATGTTCAGGTTTGTACAATTTGGCAGTGCTAATATGCCTACGTTTTTGGTTAAACCAATCTATAAAACTTGCTTTAGGCTGAGAAATTGTAAAACTGTCCTTAGTGTAGCAAATAGCCGTATTTTGGCTTGTAGCTACTTCATTAATAAATAAATCGTCATCGCCAGACTTAATATGCATATGTTCCTTAAAACCAGAATTGTTAAAAAACAATTCTTTTCTGTAAGCCATATTTCTTCCAACACCCATATACGGTATCCCTAATTTGGTATAAGAGAAATATTGTAAAGCAGTCATTAAAGTTTCAAATCTAATAAGTTTGTTGAGTAGAGAGTATGACTTTTTTGAATAAGCTCCATAGCCTAAAACGATTGATTTTGTATTTGAAAAGTACCCACTTATATTAGCCAGCCAATCTTCAGAAACTGGAGTGCAATCTGCATCTGTAAAAACTAAGAAATCATTTTTTGCCGCCTTGATTCCAAGTGTTAATGCATATTTTTTGTTTCCCCAAAAAACCTCATTCACCTTCACATCCACCAATGAAATATTTTTATGTTTTGATTGAAATTCCTTCATGACTTCTAAGGTGTTATCCGAGGAACTATCATTAACCAAAACAATTTCAAAATTACCATATTTCTGATTTATAATTGAAGGTAGAGATTCTTTTAGGTTCTCTTCTTCGTTCTTTGCACAAATTATTACTGATAGCGGAAGATTATGTTTTAATTTCTTATCTGTACTTTTTATAGCAAAGGAAAAAAGAAAGGATAGGTAATAGCCAGCTTGAATACTTACTACCGCAATAAACGCTACAAATAGTATAGTCGTTAAGCTCATTAAGTATTAAGAATGTTGAGGTTCTTTGCAGTCTTTGAATTGGTCTGGTGTTTTACCGCAGAACCCACAGGCTTCACCATCTTGATTAAGCATTGGATTTTGACTTGCGCAGGTTCCGGCAAATTCACCATCTTTTTTTGCCCATATTTTAATTGCAATTCCTGCAACTGCCAAAGCCAATAAACCTAGTGTGAATAGTAGTAGTTTCATGTCAAAAACTTAAATAGGATATAAAGATACGCTTTTACTTTATTTTTTTAATTAATTTAGAATGTGACTTGTTGAAAAATCAATGTGTCATATTAATAACTAACTAATAGAATCAATTATGAAAAAATTATTCGCTGAGTTCTTTGGAACTTTTTGGCTTGTTTTTGGAGGTTGTGGTAGCGCTATTTTTGCTGCAGGATTTCCTGAATTAGGAATTGGCTTCGTAGGTGTAGCTCTTGCTTTTGGTTTAACTGTACTAACAATGGCTTATGCCGTAGGACATATTTCTGGAGGACATTTTAATCCAGCTGTTTCCATTGGATTGTGGGCAGGGGGAAAGTTTAATGCTAAGGATTTAATAGGTTATATCATTGCTCAAGTTGTTGGTGCGATTGTAGCTGCCACAGTTTTGTATCTAATTGTGTCAGGTAAGTCTGGATTTGAATCTGTAGGAGGATTTGCGTCTAACGGTTACGGCGAGTTATCTCCTGACGGTTATGGATTGACCTCTGTAATAATAGCAGAAATGGTCCTGACAGCATTTTTCTTATTGGTAATTTTAGGGAGTACAAATGCTAGGGCTCCAAAAGGATTTGCTCCAATAGCCATTGGTTTGGCATTGACACTTATTCACTTAATAAGTATTCCAATTTCAAATACATCTGTAAATCCTGCAAGATCTTTAAGTCAGGCTCTGTTTTCAGATGGAGCACATCTTGCACAAGTATGGGTATTTTGGGTGGCACCAATTGTAGGTGCAATTATTGGCGGAATAATCCATAAGACACTTTTTGAAAAAGAGTAGAAAACAAAAAGGCGCTTAAAAAGCGCCTTTTTTAATTCTTTAAATTAAGATTAATTATCCTTAAGTGAAATCTCAGCTACTTCGGTATTGTTTTCATTGGTTTCTTCACCTTTTATACCGATTTTAATACTTAATGCAAGTGCATCTTCCATATAAGGAATTGGTTTCAATTTACGATCAGATTCATCTAGAATACCCAGGTTTACCATTCTGTCTTGAAGCTCCGCCCAAATTTGGTAGTGTTGTTCTTCAGGCAACTGAGGTAATGTAATAACGTCAATCATAGACGTTTTATCAACCGGATTAATATATGCTACTGTTTTTAGGTTTTTAGCTCTTTCATTGCCTGTCAGCACATATTTTTTAGCATCTGGATTATTTAATTTCATTAATAGATCAGACAGTTCACCAAGTTTATTGTTGTTATTTTCAATATCACTTCTTAAGTCAAAAATTTCATCAATTACAACATTATTTTCATCAAGTAAATTTTTATATTCAAATATTTTTTGACAAATTAATTTAAA
>Ga0181553_10005254_pt1 | contig 10873 bp, 9 predicted proteins | sample 011ome_17_FD_133753 | JGI IMG/M metagenome (GOLD analysis project Ga0181553, IMG submission 133753) | Coastal salt marsh microbial communities from the Groves Creek Marsh, Skidaway Island, Georgia - 011502XT metaG (megahit assembly) | ecosystem: Environmental > Aquatic > Marine > Intertidal zone...
CAGGGCAAACCCCACAGGTTCGCCATCCACTTCACAGATCAAACAATGGGCTTTCGGGTTTTCGCAAAACAGCGTTTGCGCAATCATCTGCTCATTGGTTTCCACTTCATGCGCCAGCTTTTCATAGACCGCCAGCGCATTAATAAATCCAAGGATGAGCCCTGAATCACCAGGGGTTGCTTCTCGTATTACCGGTTTCAAAATTTTTCCTCGTCTCTGGCCACGCTTGGTAGCTTATTGCCAGTGCAATTTATCATGCAGGCTTACCACTTCACCGACAATAATAAGCGTTGGCGCCTTTACATCAGAGCTGGCAATGATACCCGGCATGGTCTCCAGTGTTCCCGTATACACTTTCTGGTTTGGTGTTGTGCCCTGTTGAACCAGTGCAATGGGCTTATCGGCTAGCATGCCATGCCTGATCAATTCCTCGCAGATAACGGGGAGCCCAATCAGGCCCATATAAAACACCAGGGTCTGGTCTCCTGTGACAAGGCTCGTCCAATCCAGATCGCAGGTATCATTTTTCAAATGCCCGGTTATAAAACGCACTGACTGGGAATAATCCCGATGAGTCAGGGGAATCCCCGCATAACAGGCACAACCGTTGGCTGCGGTAATTCCCGGGACTACCTGGAAAGGTATATGGGACTCCGCCAGCTCGGCAATTTCTTCACCGCCGCGACCGAAGATAAAGGGATCTCCCCCTTTGAGCCGTAAAACACGCTTGCCTTCCTGTGCAAGTCTGACCAGCAGCTGGCTGATTTCTTCCTGGGGCATGGTGTGCTTTTTACGTTCCTTGCCCACGTGAATTCTCTCGGCGTCCTGCCGACACATGTTTAAAATCTCTTCAGTAACAAGACGATCGTAAAGCACCACGTCGGCCTGCTGCATCAGACGCAACGCCCTGAAGGTAAGAAGATCAGGATCACCAGGCCCCGCTCCGACCAGGTATACCTCACCCTGCGTGGTCAGTTCCTCGACTTTGCTTAATGAGTCCTCCAGCAGTTGGCGTGCAACATCCTCCTTGCCCGCAAGGGCCTGCTCAGTCACAGGACTGCTGAGGATTTTCTCCCAGAAGCGCATGCGCATTCCCATATCCTTGATTTTTCCCTGCACGGTGACGCGGTACTCACCGAAGAGCTCAGCCAGCTTGCCGTAACCGTAGGGAATAAAGGTTTCCAGTCTTGACCGGAGAAGCCTGGCCAGCATAGGGGATTTGCCGCTGGAAGAAACGGCCACCACGACAGGCGAGCGATCCACAATAGAGGGAAAGATAAAATCACAGAGTTCCGGGTTGTCCACCACGTTCACTGGCAGGTGACGGCTGCGGGCTTCGTTGAATACGGCGCGGTTAACCTGTTCATCATTGGTCGCCGCGATCACCAGGTTCACACCAAACATATCCGAAGTGTCAAATGCCCGACGCAATACTTCATGCTCTTTCCCTGTGAGCATTTTTTTTAGTGCCGGTTCAACATCCCTGGCGACAAGACGAATAGTCGCCCCGGCACGCATCAGCATACTGACCTTGCGCAGTGCCACCTGCCCGCCTCCAACAACCAGAACCTGTTGTCCGGCAATTCTGAGGAATATTGGCAGGTAGTCCATGGTGTCAGGGATTGAGTATGCTGCTCACTCCACCCATGTAGGGCTGCAGTGCTTCAGGGACAGTGATGCTGCCATCAGCATTCTGGTAATTCTCCAGCACGGCAATCAGGGTACGACCCACTGCCAGGCCGGAGCCATTGATGGTATGTATCAGTTCCGGCTTGCCTGTTTCAGGATTACGCCAGCGCGCCTGCATACGGCGCGCCTGGAAATCACCAAAGTTCGAACAGGATGAAATTTCGCGATAGGCATCCTGTCCCGGCAGCCAGACTTCGATGTCATAGGTAATCTCGGCTGAAAACCCCAGATCTCCCCCGCACAAAACAACTACACGATACGGCAGGTTCAGTTTCTGCAGGATGGCTTCAGCGTGAGACGTCAGGTCTTCATGGGCCTGTTTTGATGTTTCAGGTGTTGTCAGCTGGACCAGCTCCACTTTTTCAAACTGGTGCTGGCGAATCATGCCGCGCGTGTCCTTACCGTAGCTGCCAGCTTCACTGCGAAAACAAAGCGAGTGGCAGGCAAACTTCAGGGGCAGCGCATCGGCCTCTACTATTTCATCGCGCACCAAATTGGTCACTGGCACTTCAGCCGTTGGAATCAGGTAAAAGCCCCGCTCATCCTTCACCTCAAACAGATCCTCGGCAAACTTGGGCAACTGGCCCGTGCCAAAAGCGGAATCGGCATTGACCATGTTAGGTACATTCACTTCGGTATAGCCATGCTCCTCAGTATGAGTGTCGAGCATGAACTGGACCAGGGCACGATGCAGTTTTGCCACCTGACCTTTCATGATGGCAAAACGTGAACCTGTAATTTTTGTTGCTGTGGCAAAGTCCAGACCGTCACTGGCCTCACCAATTTCCACGTGATCTTTTACATCAAAATCAAAACTGCGCGGCTCTCCCCAGCAGCGAATTTCCTGGTTGTCTTCTTCATCGCTGCCTTCAGGAACGCGCTCATCCGGAATATTGGGGACACCTTGCAGAATTTCTTCGAGTTCCGAGGCGACCTTGTCCAGCTCGCCTTCTTTTTCCTGGAGCGCGCTTTTCAGGTTTTCCACCTCGGCAAGCAATGGTGCAATGTCTTCCCCCGCAGCTTTTGCCTTGCCGATATTTTTCGACTTTGTGTTGCGTTCGCTCTGAAGGTTTTCGGTGACCACCTGCAGCGTTTTACGTTTTTCTTCCAGCGCAGAAAAAGCCGCGACATCCAGCGTGTAGCCTTTTTTCTTCAATAACTGTGCAACGGTTTCCGGTTCACTGCGAACCCGTTTCGGATCAAGCATGTTCAGTCCAGTAAAAATCAGGTCTAGAAAAGAAGTTTGGCCAGCGACAGGCCAAGCCAGGCGGCAATTATACAGACGAGGACGCTCGACAGCACGTAGAGAAATGCGTTGGTGAAGTTTCCCTGTTCAATCAGGCCAATCACATCCATGGAGAAGGTGGAAAAGGTGGTAAAAGCGCCCAGGAAACCAACGGTCACAACAGCTCTCCAGTATGGCCCAAGCTCCATGCGCTCGGTAATCAGGATAAAGGCAATACCAATCAGGAATGAGCCCACCACGTTGACAGTCAGGGTTGCCCAGGGAAAGGTCCCCGACGAGGCGCGCTGAAAAGCACTGTAAACCCAGTAACGGGACATGGCACCCAGGGCACCGCCAAAGGCTACAGCCAGGTAGGTCATCTAATCGTCCTTATGAATAGCGTTTATCTGCGCTTTGCTCATCCAGGCTTCGCAGATACTCAAGTTTTTCTTTGATCTTCAGTTCCATGCCGCGGTCAGTGGGCTGATAGAACTGCGTCTCTTTCAACTCCTCCGGAAAATAATTTTCCCCTGCCGCGTAGCCGCCGGGCTCGTCATGAGCATAGCGATACTCAGAACCGTACTCCAGGTCTTTCATTAATTCAGTCGGCGCATTACGCACGTGTAGCGGCACATCATAGTCAGGCGTTCTTTTTACCGTCTCCATGGCCTGGTTGAAGGCCGTGTAGACCGCATTACTTTTTGGTGCACAGGCAAGAAAGACCAGCGCCTGGGCAATGGCAAGCTCACCTTCGGGACTGCCCAGTCGCTGTTGAACATCCCAGGCGTTGAGCGCAAGCTGTAACCCACGAGGATCAGCATTGCCAATATCTTCGCTGGCCATGCGCACGACGCGCCTTGCTATGTATAAGGGATCACATCCACCATCAAGCATGCGACATAACCAGTATAGCGCCCCATCAGGTGATGACCCTCTTACCGCCTTATGCAGAACAGAGATCTGTTCATAAAATGAATCCCCACCCTTGTCAAAGCGTTTGGCATTACCCTGCACCACCTGGGCCAGCGATTCATCGGACAGGGTCCTGGCACCCCCGTCATTGTCTTCGAACAAATCCAGCGCGACCTCAAGAAGATTAAGCACGCGCCGTGCATCACCATCAGCCGCATTCACCAGCAGGGTTTTCTGTTTATCGGTCAGGGCAATTGCTGAGTTGCCCAGCCCTCTCACCTTGTCAGTGAGCGCCTGGTCGAGAATTTTCTGAAGCGCATCCTCTCCAAGACTTTTCAGTACGTAGACGCGCGCCCGGGATAACAAGGCGTTGTTCAATTCAAAGGAAGGATTCTCCGTGGTCGCCCCGATAAATATCACGGTGCCATCTTCGATATGAGGCAGGAAAGCATCCTGCTGACTCTTATTGAAACGATGCACTTCGTCGACAAAGAGAATCGTTTGCCGACTGCGGACATCTCTTTCCTCTTTGGCGCGGGAAATGGCTTCGCGGATTTCCTTTACACCGCTGAGGACTGCGCTCAGGGTTTCCAGGTGGGTATCACAGGCACTGGCGATAATTTTTGCCAGTGTGGTCTTCCCTGTCCCCGGAGGCCCCCAGAGAATCATCGAGTGCGGAATACTTGATGTGACAGCCTCATACAATGGCTTGCCGGGTGCAATGATATGGTCCTGTCCGGCAAATTCATCCAGCGTGCGCGGTCGCATGAGCGCAGCAAGTGGCTGGTAGCCCTCCTGGTTTTGCTGGAATAGAGAAAGCGTCACGTTGGCTACAACTCACCCGTGTTGTCGATAATTTCCATATCATCGGACAGTTCAACCGTGAACACTGACGCATCAATATCACGATTGATTTCCAGGTTGGCAAAACTGAGACTTGTTTTCTGACCCAGGCTATCCTCGAACTGCATTTCTTCGAGCAGGTTATTGGCAAACGTTAGGCTAAGTCGCGTAAAGAGACTGTCCGTTACACGGGGGGTAAGAATGAAGCGCTGCCTTGAGCCTGAGTCCGTTGCCGCAGCGGCCACGAAATAGGTCTCGGCGATATCGTCGGCATTTCCATTGAGCAGCAGTACTGGTGTGCGACCTACGTCATCACTGAAGGGTTCAATGGTGATCTGCTCCAGGTCATATTCAAAACGCCAGATCCGATTGCCATCAGTTACCATCAATTCCGGATAAGGCGATATGGTTTCCCATGAAAAATGATCGGGCTTCTGCATGATCAGGCGTGACTCGGATTCCTGGATTTCACGGCCATCCTGGTCCAGGGTGAGCACGTTGACCTCGGCAGACAGGGTTTGCATGTCGCGCAGCAGGGAAGCAAGGTTTTCTGCTGCCCCAAGGTTCTGCTCTTCCTGCGACATCTCTTCCTGGGCTGCAATAGCAAGGCTAAACAGCAACAGGAAAGCCTGGAAACATAATTTAATCATCATGATGGGAATTCTACCGGAGAATGAACAGGCACGCCCCTTCAAGACTTTCCATTTCAATCTGGAGTTAAGTCTGGATTAAGTCAGAAAAAAGCGGATCAATCGCCAACCGGAGGTGGTGCAATCACTTCGCGGTTGCCGTTGGTGCCCATTTCGGAAACCACCCCGGCCATTTCCATGGCTTCAATCATCCGTGCGGCGCGGTTATAGCCAATACGCAGTTTTCTTTGCACGGCAGAAATGGAGGCTTTGCGGGATTCAGTGACAAAACGTACCGCTTCATCATAAAGCGCATCGCTTTCTTCATCGCCTTCGGTACTGCCTTCTGAGGGCGTAAGTCCTGGCACACCATCGCCTGAAGAGTCAGAGGTGATGCTTTCAATATAGTTGGGGTCTCCTCTTTCTTTCCAGGCGGCCACAACACGATGCACTTCATCATCAGACACAAAGGCGCCATGCACACGATGAGGCATGCCCTCACCCGGTGGCAGGAAGAGCATGTCACCATGACCCAGTAATTGCTCTGCGCCGCCTTCGCCAAGAATGGTGCGAGAATCCACCTTGCTTTGCACCATGAAGGACAGACGCGTAGGAATATTCGCCTTGATCAGACCCGTCAGCACATCCACTGAGGGACGCTGGGTAGCAAGAATCAGGTGAATACCGGCTGCACGGGCTTTTTGTGCAATACGGGCAATCAGCTCTTCCACTTTCTTGCCGACCACCATCATCATGTCTGCCAGCTCATCCACGATCACGACAATCTGCGGCAACTCTTCAAGATCTTCCGGGATCTGGTCTTCCTCGGGCACATCAATCAGCGGATCCGGTTTAAACAGTGGATCGGGAATCGGTGTACCTGCCTTGGCGGCATCGGACACTTTCTTATTGAAACCTGCCAGGTTGCGCACACCCAGTGCTGACATGAGTTTGTAACGTCTTTCCATTTCGGCCACCGACCAGCGCAATCCGTTGGCTGCATCTTTCATGTCGGTGATCACAGGAGTAAGCAAATGGGGAATACCGTCGTAAACAGAAAGTTCCAGCATCTTCGGATCAATCATGATCAGTCGCACATCTTTCGGTGACGACTTGAACAGAATGCTCAGTATCATGGCGTTAATACCAACCGACTTACCTGAACCTGTCGTACCGGCAACAAGCAAATGGGGCATCTTGGCAAGATCCACCACGACGGGGTTGCCACCAATATCATGGCCCAGTGCCACACTGATGGGTGAACGGGCATTATCGAACTCAGGCGATGACAATACCTGGCCCAACTGGATTATTTCCTTGGTTTCATTGGGAATCTCAATACCGATAACGGTTTTGCCTGAAATCACTTCCACGACTCGCACACTGGTAACCGCCAGTGAACGGGCAAGGTCTTTCACCAGGTTGGTAATGCGACTGACTTTAACACCGGGTGCCGGCTGGACCTCGAAACGGGTGATCACCGGACCGGGGTTAATCGCTTCCACTTCAATCTCGATGCCAAAATCCCGCAACTTGATTTCAAGCAGCTTGGACATGGCTTCCAGGGCATCCTTGGAATAGCCTACCTGGGGATTGTCTTCCCATTCATCCAGCAACGAAATGGGCGGCAGCTCTCCCACGGAAGCCGTTTCGAATAGCTTGCCCTGCTTTTCTTTCTGAACCCGTTTGCTGGGTTCTTTTGGAGCCTTGCGAACCGGTTTGATTTCCACCGGCTTTTTACGTTTCTTTTCTTTCTCGACAAAATGGTCAAGGGATTCCTTGCGCTGGCGAACTATGCGTTCGGTTTCCGCTTTTTCACGACGCGCTTCTTTCCAGTGCTGCAGGCGCTCGCCAATGTATTCATAACCAAGGATGCAAAAGCGACCCGTGCCATCCACCACTGCCAGCCAGGACAGTCCGGTGGCCAGGGTAATGCCAATAAAGAGCATGGTCAGGAAAATCAGGGTAGTACCGGCCAGGTCAAAAGATGGCAGCGCAATGCTGGTAATGGCGTTGCCCAGCAATCCACCGGCACTGCTGGAAAGCTCGGTACTGAAATGAATACTGGCCAGCGTTGCTGCACTAACCAGGGTTAAAATCACGCCCGTCCCTCTCAGCGCGAAGAGCTCCCAGGACCACTCTCCTTCATCCCGGCGCTGCCGGAATATCACGATTGCCCGGTAAGCGAGCAACAGGGGAAATAAATAGGACAGATAGCCGAACAGAAGCAGCAGAACATCGGATATCCAGGCACCGCTGCGTCCCACCGCGTTGGCAATATTGTTGGGATCGCCGGTGCGGGACCAGCCCGGATCCATGGGCGAATAGGTGCTGATGGCCATGAACAGGTACAGGCCAAGCGCCAGGAACAGCAGCATGAGCCCTTCCTTCAGGAAAAGGGTTTTCAGGGTGATCGCATGCTCTTCCGATGGCGATGTTTTGGCGGCTTTTTTACTCAATGTCGTCCAGTTCTTTTTATGGCTTTTACCAGGAATGTCATCCCAAATGACCCTGGTTCTCCAGAATCTCAAGTAAACGGCGGGTATTGTAACCCAATGTGGGGTTTTTGTGTCACTCTTTGTATAGCATGGACGCCCCATATCCAGTGGCTTCGCGGCCTGCACGGCGTATATGGTGTGTCATGACCCCGATTATCGCTTTTTATCCTTCGGGTTTTTCAATAACATAGGCTTCCTTGAAAAGTGGCCAGTGAGACCCGATTTCTAAGCCATTCCGCCGTATCTAAACCTCAACACCAGGAAGTACATTCAATGAGCGAAGCGCAACACCACCGCCTGATTATTCTGGGCTCCGGCCCTGCCGGCTATACCGCTGCAGTCTATGCCGCACGTGCCAATCTTGACCCTGTCGTGATCACCGGCATGCAGCAAGGTGGCCAGCTGACCACCACGACTGACGTGGATAACTGGCCCGGAGACGTGGAGGGATTGCAGGGTCCTGACTTAATGGAAAGGATGAAGAATCATGCGGAACGCTTTGAATCTAATATAATTTTTGACCATATAGATTCCTGCGATCTGAACCAGAAACCCTTCAGGCTCAAGGGCAGTGTGGGTGAATACACCTGCGACTCACTCATCATAGCTACCGGCGCCTCAGCCCAGTACCTGGGTCTGCCTTCAGAAGAGCAATATATGGGCAGCGGCGTCAGCGCCTGCGCTACCTGTGACGGTTTTTTCTACAAGGGACACAAGGTCGCAGTCATTGGCGGCGGCAATACTGCCGTGGAAGAAGCGCTCTACCTGTCGAATATTGCCAGCGAAGTCGTCCTTGTTCATCGCCGGGACAGCCTGCGTGCCGAGAAAATTCTCCAGGACAAGCTGTTTGAAAAGGAAGCCAATGGGAATGTCACCATCCAGTGGAATCATGTGCTTGAGGAAGTACTGGGTACCGACGGCGAAGTCAGCGGCATGCGTATCAAGAGTACCGAGGATGACAGCACCCAGGACATCGATCTGAGTGCCGTTTTTATTGCCGTAGGCCACAAACCCAACACGGATATTTTCCAGGGTCAGCTGGAAATGGAAAATGGCTATCTCCAGATTCATTCCGGGCTGACCGGTAATGCCACCCAGACCAGTGTGCCTGGCGTCTTTGCTGCCGGTGATGTGGCCGACCATATTTACCGCCAGGCGGTAACATCTGCGGGATTTGGCTGCATGGCAGCATTGGATGCAGAAAAATTCCTCGATGACCTGGGATGAGCACATCCTGAGACAGCATCATGTCTTCCCTGCCCTGGCTGAATGCCGATAATTTTGAATTCCCGGAACCGGATTCAGCCCTGCAGGAACCCAATGGCCTGCTCGCCGCAGGCGGCAGCCTGGAACCCGAGCGTTTGCTTGAAGCCTACTGCAAAGGCATCTTTCCGTGGTACGAGGAAGACCAGCCCATCCTCTGGTGGACACCGGATCCACGCATGGTGTTATATCCTAACGAATTGCATATCAGCCGCAGCCTTGCACGCACCCTGAAGAAACATTCTTTCCGAATCAGCTCCGATGAAGCCTTTCGCGATGTCCTCATGGCCTGCGCAGGAGAACGCGCCAATTCAAGCGGCACATGGATTACCCGGGAAATGGTCGAAGCCTATTGCGAGCTTCATGCACTTGGCATTGCCCACTCCGTGGAAGTTTGGGAAGACAAGGTACTGGTCGGTGGACTTTATGGTTTGGCGATAGGCACGGTATTTTTTGGCGAGTCCATGTTTAGCATTCGGGATAACGCTTCCAAAATTGCATTCGTCACACTCGTCAAGAAACTCAAGACCCTGGGCTATACCCTTATAGATTGTCAGGTTTCCAGTTCCTTCCTGGCCAGTTTTGGGGCCAGGGAAATCCCACGCCGTGACTTTATGAACCAGCTCCCAAAAAGTCCTGATTACAGTCGCAATCAGGCACACTGGCCATTACAATAGCCTGCATTAACTCAATGCGCTAAACGTATGAAATTATTGAAATAGAATTTTTTCTTTCTGGTTCTATTTTTTAAGACTTTATTAACAGTTAACAATTCACACCAGTTTTCGATCATGACCTCGCTGAAGGACATAAAGCTTTTCACAACGCAAACCCACCCCTGCAGTTACCTGCCAGGTGAAGAAGCGCGCACGTTGTTTATTGATCCTGAATACCCGGTCTCTACAGATTTTCATACGCACCTCTCTGAAATTGGTTTTCGCCGCAGTGGTGCTCACATGTATCGGCCACACTGTTCCAATTGCCAGCATTGTGTTGCCTGCCGGGTGGTCGTGGAACGTTTTACACCAAACAAACGCTACCGCCGGATTCTCAAGCGCAATGAAGACCTGCGCATTGAAGCCGTTGATTCCATCGACAGTGAAGAGTATTGGCAGTTGTATGAAAACTACATCAACACGCGGCACAAGGATGGCGACATGTATCCGGCAACCAGGGAGCAGTTTGAAAGCTTCCTGGTACAGCAATGTGACTCAACGATTTTCTACAGGGTCAGTGAAGGCGACCGTGTCGTTGCCGTCATGATCTCTGACATGCTCAGCAATGGTCTCTCTGCGGTTTACACCTACTACGATGTCAATGAACAGAAACGTTCACTCGGCAATTTCGCCATCCTCTGGCAGATTGAAGAAGCCCGGCGTCGAGGGCTTCCCTATGTCTATCTTGGCTACTGGATTCGCGACTGCGAGAAGATGAATTACAAGCTCCAGTATCGCCCTATCGAATTACTCTTGAACCAGAGATGGATCAGGCTGACCTGATACGAGCTATGAGTTACAAGCTACTTGCAGCTAGCGGCTTGTAGCTTGCGGCTTGTAGCTTATTCAGGCAAAATGCCTCGCTTTCATAAACACACTGAAGGATTTATGGCGAAAGAAGACCAGATAGAAATGGAAGGCGAAGTCATCGACACTTTGCCCAATACCATGTTCCGCGTGAAGCTTGAAAACGGCCACGTGGTCACAGCACATATCTCAGGCAAGATGCGTAAAAACTATATCCGCATTCTTACCGGTGACAAGGTGACTGTTGAGTTAACCCCCTATGATCTTTCCAAGGGCCGCATTACCTATCGC
>Ga0181553_10005271_pt1 | contig 10853 bp, 9 predicted proteins | sample 011ome_17_FD_133753 | JGI IMG/M metagenome (GOLD analysis project Ga0181553, IMG submission 133753) | Coastal salt marsh microbial communities from the Groves Creek Marsh, Skidaway Island, Georgia - 011502XT metaG (megahit assembly) | ecosystem: Environmental > Aquatic > Marine > Intertidal zone...
ACAATAATTTCTTCTATGTTTCTCATAGAAATGATGCACCAACTAGATATAACAATTATGTAGCTAATTATGAAAATCATCAATTGGGTATTTCATTTCAAGATTTATGGTTTTTTTCTAATGATGAAAATATTGATAATTTTGGTAAGCTTTTTGACAACATAGAAGAGTATGATGTTAGTCCACACAGCTCTTCTTTGCAGCATGTTTATAAATTTATCGGAAATCAAAAAGTAAAATTTGTTCTTTATAGATGGTTTGATTATGAATTGATTAGAAGAAAAATATTTAAAAGCGAGAATTAATTCTAAATCAGAATTTATTTTAAAATTTTATTAATACAAATGTATAATTTGTTATTTTAAGAAAAAATGAAATCAAATAATAAAATATTAAAATTAACAATTCCTTATTTTCTAAAAAAAAATTTTATTTTTAATAAGTATTATCAAGCAAACATAAATGATTTATTTGTAGGATTGCTCTCAATTTCTTCTAGAAATCCAGTTTATAAATCAATATTTGAAACTCCACATTACACATTTGCAAAAAAAACTATTTTCGGAATAAATTTGAAAGATACTTCTGAGTATAAAAGTTATAAGCATTACAGCATGATAAATGCTCATGCATGTTCAGAAAAAAAATTTATAAAATTGATAGAAAATATTGTTGAAAATAGTTATGACTGGGAGAATAAACCAATATTAGTATTTAAAAATTGGAGGAGACCACTCCCGTTAAATAGATTAGATGTTGCTGACGGTTTTCATAGATTAGCAATTTTAGCTGCGCTAGATCAAAAATTAATTAAGGTAGGACTACTAAAATATAAACATGATATTTTAACAAGATTAAAAAAAAATATATATACAAGTAATAACTAAAAATTTAAAATCAATGAAATTACAACCTCAAGAGTTGCTTTTAATAAAAATTAGATCTTTTGGAATTTTATATTCTTTATTAAGGAAGCCAAAAAAATGGGAAGATAAAGGTGATATAGATATAATTGTAAATGACTTTAGAGACATACATAAGTTATTAATAAAATTGAATTTTATAAAGTTTAAATTTAATAAATTTAAAAGAAAGTATATAAAATTTGATAAGACAAATAATTATTGGTTACATATAGATGTTCAAACTCGTATTGAATTTGGGGAATTAATTCTTTCAAAAAAATTTACAAATTATCTTTTAGTGAATTCTAAATTAGTAAAAGATAAAATTGTATGTTTAAATGAATTAGATGAAAACATTTTAAATTTATTTCATTATGGAATAAATAAAAAAGTAATTAATACAGATAAATTTAGAAAAATAAAAAAAATCAAAATACAGGAATTAAAAGAGAAAAATAAGAATTATTATTTTCTTAAAGAGCCGATTGAAAAATATATCGAAATTATTGACAAACTTTTAAAAAATAAGGTTAATAGCAAAGAAATCATATTTGAATTAAGAAAAAAGTATTCAGTAAATAAAAAAATAAATTTATTTGCAAGAATATTTCAAAGGATAAAAAATATTTTAAAAGACCAAAATTCTTTTGCATTTCTTGGCCCAGATGGTTCAGGCAAAACAACTTTAACTAAAAAATTAGATGGTCTTAGATGGGTGAAATTACGAAATCTTTACATGGGCAATTTAAATCCAAGTTTAGCAAATTCATATTTACAAAAATTTTTGGTTAAAATCTTAATAAAAAAAAATAATTATCCCAAACAAAATTTAATTGGTTTTTTAATTAGAATTTTGTGGCACATTATTTCTTATGTAGATTTCCAAATTAGAATTTATAGTAATAAATGGTTTTCAGCTGGTGGTGGCATACTAATCTTTGATCGTTATGCTTGCGACATGTATATTAGAAACCAAACTTGGTTTAATTATATTTTATATGTAAAATTATTTGTAAAACCTAAGTTTGTTTTTCTTTGTATAGGAGACTCAAATATTATTAACATGAGAAAGCCAGAACTATCCCCACATCAGATTAAAAATACTATTAAAATTTATAGATCAATCTTAAAAAGAAAAAAAATTCCTTTCAAAGAAGTAAATACAACAAAGAATAATTATGATGTAAATTTAAAAATAATAACTCAAAAAATAGTAAAATTTGAATAAGCTTATTTATTGAAACATGATAAATTTACAAAAATTTGCATGATTATAGTAAAATTAAATGGTGGACTAGGAAATCAAATGTTTCAATATGCAGCTGGATTTTCTATTGCAAAAAAATGCAATACAGATCTACTGCTAGATACAAGAATTTTTGATAATCATTCTATTCATAACGGTTTTGAATTAGATAGAGTCTTTTTAATTAATTCAAATATTGCAAATAAAAATCAAATTAAAAAACTTATTGGATGGCGCGATACATATCTGGGACAGCGTATAATGACCTATACCAACTTAAAGTTATTGGAGGGACAAAACTTTTATAAAGAAAGATCAAGATTTTTTGATCATAATTTTATTTCAAAAAAAAAAAATATATACCTATTAGGATACTGGCAATCCGAAAATTTTTTTTTGAGTTATTCAGATCAAATTAGAAATAAATTTATTTTTAGACAGCTTTTTTCCAAAAAAAATGAAATTATTGCTAATGAAATTAGAAAAACTAATAATACTGTAAGCATTCATTTTAGAAGAAGCGATTATGTGTCAACAAAACAAAAGAGAGGCAACCATGGCACATGTCCTATTAGTTACTATTTAGCAGCAATGAAAAAAATTGAAAAAGAAGTAACTAAACCTAAATACTTTATTTTTTCAGATGATATACAGTGGGTCAAAAAAAACTTCAAGTTTAAAAAAAATTATCACATAGTTAATTCAAACAATGGACCAGAAAGTTATAATGATATGAGGTTAATGAGTCTTTGCGATCATAATATTATTGCAAATAGCTCATTTAGTTGGTGGGGAGCATGGTTAAATTCCAATACAAATAAAATAGTTGTTGCACCCAAAAAATGGTTTTTGAATAAATCTGATTTATTTATAGTACCAAAAAGCTGGATTAAGATTTAATAAAATAAGATTTGGTATAAAATTAAATTTGTAAAATGAAATTATTAGGATACAGATCTTTATTTGAGTTAATAATTTTTATAACTTTAGGAATTATATTTATATTTTGTTTTTATAATGATATTTTTCTTTCAATTAAATTTTCATCAACCGTTTTAATTTTTTTATTAATATATTCCTTTTAATATCTAAAAAAAAAAAAAATCGGTTATGTAAGTTTTTCTTTTGTACTTGTATACTTTTTACCATTTATGCCTCTTGTAGGTTTTATTGGAAAAGATTTTGTTAATTTACCTAATAACATTTTAGGCATTCCATTAAAAGAAAATTACACTTATCTATTTGATCAGCAGACTATCGAACTTACTACCATGCTTGCAGCCACAGGAATGACTGGTATTTTGTTAGCATTTTCGATGTCTGGTAATACAATTAATCTTATAAAAAATTATAATTTAAAAAATGAAATTAAATATTTTAAAACTTTACCTATTACAATCTGGTTATTTTGGACATTATTTGGTTTTATTTTATTTTGGATGAGTTCACCGCAAGAAAGTATTTTTCAAGTTCAACATACTTTTGCCAAACCTTCATATATTTCAAATCTTAATTTTAATTCAGCTTGGTTAGTTGCAAGCATAGTTTTAACATTTTCTTTTACTGATTCTCTACTCGAACAAAGAAAAAATAATAGAGCTATAAAATTATTAATATTATTACCTCTGATATTTTATTCGATTGTTATTTTAGATCTTTCTAAAGGTGATAGAGAAACTTTACCATGGATTTTTTCTTTGTTTTTAATTTATTACTATATAAAATTAACTGACATAAATAAAAAAATAAAAATTTTTAAAATCCCTTTTTTTAAAATTTTAATAATTTCATCTTTAATTTTAATAATTAACTTAATAATATCTAAAGCCAGACAACATTTAGTTGGTTTAAATTTTTTTGAAAGTTTTGATCTAATGCTTTCAATAATTAAAAATGATTTTTCATCCTTATTTCAGGGTACTTGGACTATAATTTTATTATCACCAGTTGGAATTGTAGGAGAATATTTAGAGGGATACAGTGACTTATTGCTTGGTAAAGATTATCTTGATATTTTTTTGTCTATACCACCTGGATTTATCTCAGACTTATTTAATTATGAAAGACCATTAAATGCATTTTCTAGTCATATAAGAGAAATGGTTTATAGTCATAGTGGAATTCACATTATAGTACTTCCATTTAGAAACTTCGAAATTTTAGGAGTTTTTTTAATACTAATGATATGGGCATATTTTATTAATAGAATTGAAAAAAAAACTATGGAAAATATTTCCTTAGAAAAATTAACTTTAATTGGTTCTATACTTTTAGTTTTACCTCATTGGATGTGGTATGGAGACAAAATTTTTGTTAACGCAATGATAATTTGGTTTATATTTAAATTCTTTTATAAAATTTCTATTAAATTAAAAGGATTTTAATATTTTTTGATATTTAATTTATTAATTTTAGTTATTATGTAGAATTAATAAATAATTTAATCAGTCTTTCCAATGAAGTATGATCAGAATATTTTTTCAAAAAAATTAATCTATGTTGGAACTTTAACAAAGGTTCCTGACAGAGATTGGAAATGGATAAGAGAATTTTCAAATTTAGGCTGGGAAATAATACCTTATAGTTCGCTAGCAAATGTAGTTGGTAACAAATATGTTGTTAAGTTCAAAAATCGTTTTTGTTCAGGCAGTGAATATGATGAAATGAGATTAAACCTATATGAATTATGTAAGAAAGAAAATCCAATTTGGATACATTTTCGAAGACCAGTAGAATTTGATAAGTTAACATTAACTAAAATAAAAAAAATCGTTCCACTTGTTACACATTATTTTAATGATGATCCGTTTTCAAAAAAAAATCCAATCGGGCTTTATTGGAGATTTAGAAAAGCTTTAAATTTATTTGATATACACTTTGTGTATAGGAAAATTAATATTCCAGAATTTAAAAATGCTGGTGCTAAAAATATTTACCATGTTCCACCCATGTATGATAATTTAGATATTTTAACTAAAAAAGAAAATTCAAAAAACTTCATAGCAGATGCTGCATTTATTGGTCATTGGGAAAATGATAATCGAATTAAATTTCTTTCAAAAGTCATGAATTCTGGATTGTCTCTAATTGTTAAAGGTGGACTTTGGGAAAGAGGAACAAAAGGAACTCCGCTTGATAAACTTCAACCAATCAAGCCTGTCTTTGGAAAAGAATATAATTATATATATTCTAATGTAGTTGCCGGAATTTGTTTTTTTTCAAAAATTAATAGAGATACATTTACTAGACGAGCGCTTGAAATAGTCGCAATTGGAGGAGTATTAGTTTGTGAAAGAACCGAAGAAGCCTTATCATACTTTGAAGATAAAAAAGAAGCTCTTTTTTTTGATACTCCTGATGAGTTAGTAAGTAATATTAAGCTACTTAAAGAAAATTATACTTTGAGAAATAATTTGAAAGAAGCAGCATTTCATAAATTAATTAATGGTAAATTTTCTATAAATGATAGAGCAATCTTTATTAATGAAATAATTCAAAATAAATTAAATAATTTAATTAAAATTAATAATTAAGATAATTAATGTAATATTAAATGAAAAATTTTAAAAAAATATTATGTTTTGATAATTGGACCAAGGGAATTCACCATTTTTCTCGTTTAAGAAACTCTTTTGAAAAATCAGGTTATAAATTAATTTTAATTCATCTTGGTTCATGGGGCCATGATAGAAACAGACCACAAGAAGAGTATATTGATGGAGTGACTGTTAGAGATATATCGTTTTATAAAGAATACTCTTTTTTCGAAATTATAAAAAAAGAAAAACCATCTGCAATACTTTTTCTTTGGACTAGATCACCATCTTTCATGGCTTTTAATCGGTGTGCAAATTATCTTGGTATTCCAACATGTCATCTTTACCATGGACTAACTAACATTCATTTATCAAGTGGTGGAATGCTTAAATATAAGAAATTTAAACTTAATATTTATAAAAAACTCTATTCAAGAATGTATCCAATAATATTCAAAATTATTCCATCATATATTTCATCTTTAGTGGTTACTAAAGCTCCCATTCAAATTTGGTTTGAATTTTTATATGAATTAATTCATCGATTTAATATTATTGGTTCAAGAAAAAGATGTCTCGCAGATACCAAAACATCAATTGGATGTGTATATTCACATTCTGAAATAAAACATATGAATGAAAACTATTGTATCCCATTAAATAGTATTTTTCCTGTTGGTAATCCTGATTTAACTCGTTTTAATTTAAAACATGAAGATTATGGATGTAAGTTAAATAATGATAGTAACAAAAAAATTATTTATATTGATACAGGTTTATATAATGAAAATATTATATATGAAAATTATGAAAAGTTTATTTCTCATATTTGCCAAACTAAAAATGAGGTAGAAAAACTAGGTTTTGAATTTGCAATTAAATTAAAACCACATTCTTATTTTGCTACTAAAGAAGGTATTTCTCAACTGAGATTATTGAATATAGAGATTTGTGATGATAATGATTTCTTGCCTCAACTAAAAAAATGTAAAGCAGTAATTACAGAACCATCTAGTGCTGCTATAGTTCCTGCTGCATTAGGTCTTTTAATTTTTCTTGCTTCTTACGGTCAGTTATCAGGAATGAAGTATGGAACTATTTTAAGATCTTATCCTAGAGCTAAAGAATTAACATTGTTATCATTATTATCTTCATATCTATCTAACAATAGCAATAAGAAATCAGATCATTTATCTCACAATGAATGGATAAAACATAATTTAGGACCCTTTCCTGCTGAAAAAATGCCAGAAAGAGTAGTAAATGCTATTAAATTAAAAATTAATTTAAAAAACACCAGATAATGTTAGAGTTTTTTTGTATTTTATTAATTTTTAAAAATAACATTTTAATCAACTTTTATTAATTATAAAAATTTTATTTTATGTGTGGATTTATAGGATATTTTTCAAAAAACTCTAAGTCAGATAAAGAATGGTTAATTGCTTCTTCAAAATTAATTGTACACAGGGGACCGGATGATAACGGTGAATGGTTTTCAGAAGATCAAAAGATTGGATTTGCGCATCGTCGGTTAGCTATTTTAGATTTATCAAATTTAGGACATCAACCTATGCATTTAAATAAATTAGATTTAACAATAGTTTTTAATGGAGAAATATATAATCATGTTGATTTACGCAATGAATTAAAACAACTTGGTTATAAATTTTTATCTAACAGTGATACTGAAGTTTTGTTGTTAGCTTATTCTCAATGGGGTGAAAATTGTTTATCAAAGCTCAATGGAATGTTTGCTTTTGCAATCTACGATAATAAAAGAAAAAAAATATTTTTAGCACGCGATCGAGCTGGGGAAAAACCGCTTTTTTACTATTTTAAGAACAATAGTTTATACTTTGGTTCAGAGCTAAAAACACTTCTATCAAACCCAAATTTACCAAGATATTTAGATGAAGTTTCTTTTGATAGTTATTTATCGGTGGGATATGTGCCAGGAAATAGATGCATTTTGAAGGATTATAATAAACTTCCACCAGCTCACGCATTAACTTATGAAATTAATACAAATAAATTTAACCTCTGGAAATATTGGAAAATTCCAGAATTACTAAACAGAGATGAAGAAAAAAATGAAGATCATCTTTTAGAAGAGCTTGAATTATTACTCAATCAATCTATTTCTCGTCAGCTCGTAGCCGATGTTCCGGTTGGAGTTTTGTTGAGTGGAGGAGTTGACTCAAGTTTAATCACTGCAATTGCAGCTAAATCTTCATCAAAAATATCAACTTTTAATGTTAGTTTTCCTGGTCATGAAAAACACAATGAAAGTGAACACGCAAAGCGAATTGCAAATTATTTTAATACCAATCATACAGAATTAGTTGTGGAAGAAAACTCTGCTGATTTAATGCCAATTTTATCTAAACAATTCGACGAGCCTATGGCTGATTCGTCTATGTTTCCAACTTTTCTTTTAAGCAAGATTGTAAGGCAACATTGCAAAGTCGCGGTTGGAGGAGATGGTGGAGATGAAATTTTTGGAGGATATAACCATTATAGCAGATTACTTTGGATTAAGAAAAATTTAAGTTCTTTACCTAATTGGTTAAAGAAAAGCATAGGATTTTGTGGAAGTATAATGCCTGAGGGTTTTAAAGGAAAAAATTACCTAGAGGCACTAAGTGTAAATTTTGAGAAAGATATTCCATTAGTTCAAAATTTTTTTAATAGCTCAACTAGAAATAAATTAATAAACAAGCAACAAAAATATTTTTGTTCAAACAAAACTAACCAAACATTCTTAGGAGATAAAGAAAATGATTTTTTACAGAAATTAACTCGTAGAGATTTTGAAAATTATCTTGCAGATGATATTTTGGTAAAAGTAGATAGGGCAAGTATGCTTAATTCTCTTGAAATTCGATCTCCATTTTTAGATAAAAATATTATAGAGTTTGCATTTGCTAAAATCCCATCTTATTTGAAGAGTACATCTAATAATAAAAAGATATTACTTAAAAAACTTGCTAGAAGACTGCTACCAAGTGATTTTGACACAAACCGTAAACAAGGATTTTCAATACCTCTAGCAAAATGGTTAAAAGCTGGACCTTTTAGAGAATTATTTTGGGATACTTTAAACTCTAATGACTGCGTGTTTGAAAAAAAAATTGTCAAAAAATTGCTTTCTAATCAAGATAGAGGATTTAATAATGCTGAACGACTATTTGCTTTAGTTCAGTTTGAGTTATGGCGAAAAAATTATAGTATTGAATTTTAGAATAAACCTTTTTATCTAATTATTAATATAAATTAATGAAAATTTTTTTAAATTTATTAGCAGTCAAACAAGGAGGACAAGTCACAAGAGCCAAAGAGTTTATAAAAAGATTTCATGCAAATTCAAATAAAAATGATCAATTAATTATTGTTGCACCTAATTTACTAGAGATAAAAACAAGAAAATCTGTAAAAATCATAAGAATTACTTTTCCTTTTCAAAAAAATCACTGGTTATTACGTTTAATTTGGGAAAATACTAAGCAAATATCTTTGATTAACTTACTTAGACCAGATGTTTATTTAACTTTTTCTCATAGTTTACCTTTTTTGAATATAAAGATTCCAAAAATTGTAGCTGTTTCCAATCTTGCACCTTTTTCAAAATTAGCTTTAAAAAATAATACATTACTTGGAAATTTAAAGTTATTTTTTCAAAAAAAGATGATTATATTTTCCACTAATAAAGCTTCTTCTGTAATATCCTTATCAAATGAGGGAAAAAAATATTTAATTAATTATGGGATATCTAGAAATAAAATTTTCGTAATTCCAAATGGAGTAGAAAAACAAAATAATACTTTAAGAACCAAACTTTTTAAAATTAATAAAAGTAATTTTATATTATATGTATCTCATTTTTATAGATACAAAAATTTTGAACAACTAATCGAAGCTTATTCTAAGCTTGAAAAAAAAATTATGTATAAATTTAGACTAAAGCTTGTAGGTAATTTTAATGATAAAAATTATGTAAAAGATTTAATTAAATTATGTAAAAACTTGAAAATCTATCACAGAGTAGATTTCGTCGAAGGAGTAAAAAAAAACAAACTTAACAAAATTTATAATAAAGCAACCTTGCTAGTGTTTCCTTCAAGAATTGAAAATTGTCCAAACATTCTCTTAGAGTCCTTATCTTTTGGTCTTCCAACTCTTATTTCTAAAACACCTCCAATGCCAGAGTTTGGGGGAAATGCTTCTAAATATTTTGATTTAGACGATGTAAATGATCTGAAAAACAAGATCTCTAAAATCATAAAATCAAAAAAAATATTAAATAACTTGTCTAAAATGTCATTTGAAAGGTCCAAACAGTATAGATGGGAATTATTTACAAAAAAAGTTGTTATGCTTTGTGCAAAAAATCTTTATAAATTTTAATTAATATTATCTAGTTTTATATTTTAAAAATAATATTAATATTTTATTAAAAATTAAAAATAAATTATAGCTTGTAAATGTGTATTATAGGAATAAACGCATTTCATGGAGACTCATCTGCCTGTATCTTAAAAGATGGTACTTTAATTGCTGCAGCTGAAGAAGAAAGATTTTGTAGAATAAAACATTACGCAGGTTTTCCATCTGAGGCAATTAAATGGTGTTTATTGCATGCAAAAATAAATTTGGAAGATGTAGATATAATTGCAATAAATCAAGACTTCAAAGCAAATATGTTGAGAAAAATAATTTTCACTATTACAAAAAAACCTAATTTAAAAATGCTTTATGACAGATTTCAAAATAAGCGTAAAAGACTAGGTATTAAAGAATATCTTTTAAAATCGTTTCCTAATTCAAAGTTTAATGGCTCTGTAAGGTCTGTGGAACATCATACTGCACATTTGTCCTCAGCTTTTCATGTTTCTCCTTTTGAAAAAGCAGTTACAGTTTCTGTTGATGGCTTTGGCGACTTTGCTAGTTCAGCGTGGGGGGTCGGAAAAAAAAATAAAATAGAATTACATGATCGAATATATTTTCCTCATTCTCTTGGAATTTTTTATCAGGCTCTAACTCAATTTATTGGTTTTAAAAATTACGGTGATGAATATAAGGTAATGGGATTAGCTCCTTATGGTAAGCCAGTTTTTTTAAATCAGATGCGTGAAATTGTTAAACTAAAATCTGATGGAAAATTTG
>Ga0181553_10005272_pt1 | contig 10853 bp, 9 predicted proteins | sample 011ome_17_FD_133753 | JGI IMG/M metagenome (GOLD analysis project Ga0181553, IMG submission 133753) | Coastal salt marsh microbial communities from the Groves Creek Marsh, Skidaway Island, Georgia - 011502XT metaG (megahit assembly) | ecosystem: Environmental > Aquatic > Marine > Intertidal zone...
ATCGCTTGTGTTGTACTTATTTCTTGGCCTAATCTGCGCCCTCCTTTTTTAGCGTAAAGCTTACGAGTCCAGCGATGGTTGCACCTTGGACCGCCCTTGTAAAGCCAGATAGAATATTCTTTATCGCCTCCACCAAATCCTGGATTTAATTCTTGGCTATTAAAAGCAAGTATATCTTCTTTTCTAAAAACTTTGTTAGCACTAATCATTTCATCGCAGAAATCACGTGTTTTATCTGTTTTTAATGGTTTTTCGCTTGTGGGCGCTTGTGTGTACATATAACGAACTAAAAATTCTGTTCCTTCTTCTTTTTTAGAAGTGCCATCTTGTTCACTTTCTTTGTATGGTGTTGCTTTACCTACTTTAGCAAGTTTTAAAATTTTAGAAAGTAATGTATCTTTTTTTGGTTTGTTTAATTCAGCAACAATTTCATCAAGCTCATCTTCAAGGTCGTAATCAACCTCTGCTTCGTGTACTAAATCGTATTGGTCTAGTAATTGCTTTTCATCTTGGCCAATTCCATTTAACTTTTTACGTATTGTTTCTTTAAATTCTTTACTTAATTTAACACCAGTTTCTTCTTCTTTTGTTTCTTCGTCCTCTACGTTTTCAAGGTCTGTAAACTCTAGTGGCTGTAAGGTCTTAAAGTATAGTTTTAAGCTAATATTATTGTAAGCTAGTATGCTATCAAAGGCATCTATTAAAAGTGTTTGAAATGGTCTTATAACGGTGTTATCCATTAATGTACTAGCTGTTTTTAATTCATCTGCATTGTTACCTAAACCGCTGTTATCTTTTATACCCATTAACATAGGGCTTACCACACGATGCGAAACCATTACCTTTTTAGAACTTTCGTCTGATAAAAATTGATATTGGTTGTGTGCGTCGCTTAATTGTATTGGTTCTATTGTTGCTGCGCTTTCAGGGTTGTCGTTAAAGGCAAGTATAAACTTACCAGCATTGCTGCTTCCGCTAAATTTTTGATATATTCTATTCTCTAACATTTGGCGTTCCTCAGCATTTGGAGTTCCGTTGTTAAAATTTATGAGCATTGACGGAGCCAGTCCATTAAGTATGTTGTTTAAATGATAGTTACTAATTTCTTGTTCTAACTCTGCGTATTGTAAGCCACCAGCATAATCAGGCGAACTATAATACTTGTAACCAGCTCTGTAAGGTTTTACGTAAACTATTTCAATGTTTTCTTTGCTGTAACCAAAAACTGGTATTCTTTTTAATTGGTCAACGGTTTTTACTTTACTCCAATCGTCAGAGTAGTAATAGGCTTCTATTTCACCTTTTTCGTTGCATTTTTCAGCTCTTAGGTTTTCTACTGGTATGTGTTCTACTTGTGCTATGCTTTTGCGGTCTTTACTGTATATTACTTGCATAGAGCATTGACCCATAAGTTTAAGGTCGTAGCATAATTTACGCACACAATCCTTATGAAACAAAGAAACCATTTTAGCATATTGTTCTGGTTTTTTATTTGAATTTAAAGCATCCAACCCACGACCGTAAATCATTTCGCTAATTGCGTTTATAATTGCGTTGTTTGTTGGGCTACCGTTATACCTATCAATTAAGTATTGAAAATAATTATTATCAGAACCGTAAGCTACCCAATCTTTGTTTGATTTTTCAACAATTTCAGGGGTTGTATAAGTGCTTAAATTTACTATTCTTAAATCGTTCATATTATAATATATTCGTTGTCGTAACTATCTTCGCTTGTATATTGGTTTTTATTAATGCTATAATAGTCATTAGAACTTTGGTTTATTGTTTGATCGGTGCAAAATACTTTGTCTTTGTAAATTACCTGCGTACCGTTGCTAACTTCTAGTATGTAAAACTGGCCTTCTGATAGTGTACCAAAAACAGATGCAAATTGTAAATAATTACCATTTACGCTTGATGTACTATTAACAACAATAGGCGTATTTGTGCTTTCGCTTGTTAGGGTAACAGTTAAACTTCCAATAGTAAATTCCCTTGGGATTATATTAAAAGTTTTATTGCCGTTAGTTTGTATAAGTTGCATATTAATATATAAACAAAAACAATTTATTTTGCATAAAAAAACCCCTACATTTCTGTAAGGGTTAATTAATAAACTAAATTAGCGTCCTACTTTGAACAACCAAGCTCATTTCGTCGCCAGCGGTGGAATTCCCTTGAAACACTATTTCAGATTCTTGATAACTTTTAATGCAAGCTATACTGGTTCTGGCTAATTTAGTTTTTTAATATGTTAAAGAAGTGCAATTTAATTTTTTCATTATCTCAACCGGACTGCCTTTCAAAATTGTCTATGTACTTTTTCAACATCTTTAATTTATCTATTGACATTCACTACTCAAATTATAATTAGCACTTCAATATTTCAATGAACGTTGTACTATTTTTTGTACATTACAAATATACGCATTTATTTAAGTTATAAACAAATTATTAACGTATTTTAACAAAACTTTAACATTTATAACAAAAAAGGCCACCTCGTTAAAGGTAGCCAATTTATTTAAAACCCTTTAGCTTAATTAAGCAGTTGGATCAATTTGTGTACTAGAAGCATCAGCAGTAATAACTGAACCAGTTACAAAGTAAGGCGGTGCAGTTTCTTGTGCGTTTATTGTTAATGTATAACCAGTTAGGTCACCCATTGCAGCACCAGTTGCAATTGTACCGCCATTGACTTCCCCTCCGTGCTCAAGACCAACAACAAAATAATTTCCGTTGTAATCTTCAACACAAACGTGAGGCCTAGCGTGTGCAATTAATTTTAATTCTTCTTGTGTAGCTTTATCTTGAAAAGTTAAAGTCATATTCAAGGTTGTATCGTAAAAGGTAGTTCCATTTTCTCTGCTTGATGTAATAGCAGTTTCCATTGAGCTGTTCCCTTTAACGTCGAACTGGAACCAACTTGGTGATCCAGAAAAAGCAGTAATTTCGCCAGAGGCAATTGTTGCGTCGCCTAAAGTACCAAAATCAGCAAAGTAAATAGTTTTTATACCACCTACTGCACTTTTGCAAGGCACTTTACGACCAGATGTTAATAAGCAAGCCATCGATTTATGTGTTTTTTAATAAAAAAGGGTAGGTTATTTTACCCACCCTTTATTACGTTAGTTAATTAATTTTTATTATGCAGTTCTGTAAACAATGTCTTCTACAATTGCGTATTGTACGCCAGCTGTAAATCTCATTACTACGCGAACATTTTGGCTTCCGTCTGTTTCAGCCATATCAATAACTCGTACTTCGTTCATATCGTTTAAGATACCAGTTCCGAAGAATAAGTTGCTTTTTTCAGCAGCAATAACCATATCGTCAGCAGCACCTCTACAAGGAATTAATGGAATTCCATCAAAGAAAAGGTTACCTAATACTTGGTTGTTTCCTTTGTTCTCAAATCCGTTTGCACCGCCACCGTTTCCAGTTACAGAACCAAATCCTCCTAATGCACGAGTATAAGCACGAATTACGTTAGAAGCACAATACAATGCTAAATCTTCGCTTCCGTAAACAGAAGTTGGTATTGCATCTACAACAGTACCTAATTCAGCAACTACGTTTGCAGCAGTTACAGCAGTACCAGTAATGTCTTGTGCAGCTGGTAAATCGCCATCAGCAACTAACAATGTAGCAAAACCGTCAAATTGCCCTGATGTTGCAGTTGAACCACTCCAGATGTTTTTCTCAGTACGGTCAGCTACTTTACTAGCAACGTGAGCCAATACAAAATCAGAAAAGTTTGCTGGTAGGTTATCAAATGCAGAATATCCCATTTGAGCAGCTTCCCAATCATCGTGTAGGTCTTTTTTACAAATATCAAGGTTTACTTGAAATTCTTCTGGTTGAAGGATTTTCTCTGTAAGAGTTAAAGTCCCTTGTCCAGTTTGAAAGTCGCAAGTAGCGTCTTTTACGATGTCGTCAGTTGAAGCCTTTTTAATAACAGACTTAAACTTAACGTTAGGCATAATTGTTACATTGCCTTTGTCTAATGTGTCAGCAGATAATAAAGCAGCAGCTATATACTTGCCACTAAATTCTCCAGCATAAGTTGATGTAATTGATACACTCATTTTAATTTAATTTTAGTTGTTTATATTAATTATTTAGTTTTGCCATTACTCTATCTAGTGTACTCATACGTCTGTTTTCAGAAATATTGAATTTAGATAGGTTTTGTTTTACTTCTGGGTTTGCCTTAATTGGCTCAGCAGCTGGTTGGTTTAGTTCTTCTTGAACTTCTTGTGGAACTTCGCTTAACTCAACTTTGTCGTGTTTGCATAGTTCTTCAGTCATAAGGTTTCCTAATTCATCAGCATTTAGTTCCTCACTCATTTCTTCCTTAGGCTCTAACATAGCTTTGATTTCTTCAATCATTTCTTTAACCTCAGCTAATTCTTCTTTAGTAGCATATCCCATTTCTTCTTTTTCTTCTTCTTCTTTTGATTCTACCTCTTCTTCTGGTTTTTCTTCTTCTCCAGCTTCTTTGATTTCAGCAATAAGTCCTTCTTCTGCTACTATTAGAATACGACCATCTTCCATTTCGTATTCTCCTACTGGTACAGCTACTTTCTCATCTTCTGTAACGATAAAGATTTCTTTACCAGCCTCAAATGATTCTGCTTCTAAAACAGCACCATTTTCTAACGTTTGTTGTTCTAACTTAACTTCTTCGGATAAGTTTAGAACTTCTTTGATTTTACTAATCATATCATTCGTGTTCATATTAATATATAAGTGTTAAAAATTAATTTTGCATTTTCGTTTACGCTTTTGCTTGTATAATAAACCATTCAGTACCATTACACCATATTTTTAAGCCCTCATAGGCTTTGTTAATTCTAAATGCAGCAGAGCTACCATCTAAATTTTGACCTGCTCTTGGTGTTAAGTCAGCGTGAGTAGCAGTACTAAATGTGCTATCAGATATAATACGTTTAGCCCTGTTTAGGTTTTTAGTAGCAGTTGCATCTGGTAAAGTTAATTCTACAGTACCATTACCACCACTCCAACTTAATACAATAAGTTCTGCTTCATCATAAGCACTATCGTTTAAATCAATAGTACCACCAGCTACGCTTACTGTAACTGCTGTTGGGTCTAAATGATTTACTATAAAACTTTGTACATTAGTTAAATTAGCTTTTTTAGTTTCTCCTGTTTGTACTATTGGTAATTCTTCAGCACCTGTTATATTAGCTGCTGTAACATTAGTTAAAGCTGATATTTTTTTATCTGACATTATAAAATTATTTTTCCGTTATTTTCTTGAAGTAAGTTAAATGTGTTTTCTTGTAACAAATAATAAGATTGCCTTGATATAGAGCCTATACCTTGCGCTCTTATGCTTCCATCGCAACATTTTATCTTATAGGTATTGTCTTCGCATAAGCAAGCCTTACGGCCACCCTTTGGGCTTGTTTTACTTGGTGTAAATAGGTTTTTAAAAAATTTCATTTATTTTATTTTAACACAATTAGGAACAGTTTTACCGTCTACAATTTTTGTACCTATTTGTTCGTATCCATCCCAGCAAGGTGATTTTAATTCCAATTCTTTTAATTTACTTTCTGCCCAACGCTTTGCAGCTTTACCACCCCATAATAAATAAGATATAGTACCGCAAGCCTTTGTGTTGCCTTCATCGTAGTATTCCTCAGCTCGTGATAAATAACTAAACATTCTTTTTATTGTTTGTTTACTAACTGGTTTACCTTGTGCTAATTGTTGCGCACGAACTTTCCCTACTTGTGTGGCACACTTATTATTAACTTTTTTGTTAAGTTCTAAACCACGTTTTGCATTGTTACTTACTGCTTTTGGGTAATCACTGTAAGTTTCAAGTTCTAGTTCGTCGTTTAAAATAATTTCTTTTATTTGGCCTAGTAAGTATTCGGCTTCTTGTTGTTGTATTTCTGCAAGTTGTTGGTCGTTTTCAAAATCGTTTATTGGTTCTTTTGGGCGTTCCATTTTATCTGCAAAATATCCTTCAATGCTAAAACCTTTTACTTTACCAGTTTTAACAAACTCATTCCATATTTGATCGTTATTTACCTTAACACTACCTACCCAAGTACCAAGCGGTAAATCCATACCATACTTTACAGACTTGTCGTGTACTTTATCTTCTACTATCCAGCTTTCTACTAAACTAAGTCCGTTTATTTGGTATTGGTGTTCTAGCGTGGCGTTGTTTTGATTGCCTTGCGTTAAATACATTTGACTGGCTTTTAAGACAGTATCTTTTGAAAAGTATATATAATATTCATCATCGCCGTTGCGTCTGTATATAGGCTTGTTTGGTATAAGTAAAGCACCCATTAATATACGCTTTTCTTTATCAACTTCGGCTAGTTTAAATTCTTGTGTTTTAAGTGCAATGAAATCTTCTTCTATTGCTGGTGATTCAACTACGCTTATGGCTTCAATGCCAATTTCTTGTTCTTCGTCTAATATTAGTTCTACTATTCGCATATTAATATATAAATATTTTTAATTTATTTTGTATTTATAATGTCGCACCTTCAACAATATTGTTTTCTAAACTTTGTGCTGTTGTTACATCATTTGCAACTACGTATGCTTGGACTGGTTGTTGTTCTTGACCAGCAACAGCTTCAGCTAATTGATTTGTTCCAGCAGCACCAACTACGTTAAATGTTGGGGGAGCAGGTGCAGAACCACCACCACCACCAGATGGAGCGCTAGCACCACTAACTGATTTAGAATCTCCTTTTATTTGTTGAATACTTTTAGCAGCACTTGCAACCGTTGATCCTATTGACAAAGCAGCTTTTGCTGAATTTATAGCAACGAATGGCATACCTCCTGTTAATGGTGAAGCAGCTACGGCTTTTGCGTTTGCAACACCTGTGCTTGATACTGTTTCAGAAATAGATTTAACAGACGTTCTAACAACATCAGCAATGGCTAATGCTTTACCAACTTTTTCCATTTTTTTACCACCAAGGCTTACAATGTTTTGTAAATTGTCATAACCTTCTCTGTATTGTTGTTCTTTGTATTCTTCAGCAGCAGTTATTCTGTCTGCTTCTTCTTTATCATCTTTTTCTTTTTTTGCTTTTATAGCATCAGCATTTTCTTTATCTTCTTCTTTGAATTGTTCTTCTAGTTCTCTTTCTCTTGCTTTTAAAGCTTTTATTAAATCTTGTGATAATAAACCGTTTGCTAAAGCTTCAGCCATTAACGCTTCGTTTTCTTCTTTTAATTTTTGCCTTTGTAATTCACGTTCTTGTTCATCAGTAACGGCTAATGCTGTACGTATTCTGTCTTTTAAATTGGCTAATCTTTTTTGATATTGTTCTTCTAATTTTAGTTTTTCTTTATTTTGACGCTCGATTTCTTTTAATTCTTTATCGTTTTCCTTTTTACGATCTTTAGCATCTTTATCTCGTGCGTCTTTTTTGTTTTTATCTATTTGTGCTAAAGCAATATCTATTTTACCACTTTTTAATTTTGTTTGTTGTATTTCTTCTTCAATTTCATTTAACTTTTCTAGTTCTTCTTCAGTACCTATCAGTCCTTTTGCACGAATAGCAGCCGCTGCTGAATATAGTTTTACTGATTCCAAAGCCTTAGCTGATAATCCCTCAAAGAATGATAATTCACGAATTTGTGATTTTTCTTTCTCTAATTGAAGTTTTAAAGTTTTAAGAAGTGCTTCGTTTTCTTCTTGTTGTAGTATTAAAACTTTCTTTTTTTCTGCTACAATATTTTCTGTGCTTTCACCTTGAAGCTCTAATATCTTTTCTTGTTGGTTAAGCAATGAAAGTTGATCGTCTGCAAGTTGAACATTTTTTCTGTGTTTGTCAGCTTGTTTTTGTAATGCTTTGGAACCATTATCGAACAATGCTGTTATTTCTTCCCAATATGCCACAACAGCTGCTAAACCAATAACTAATGCACCTATACCTGTGGCTATTAATGCTTTTTTAACACCGCTTAAACCTTTGACGAAATTTTTAACAGCGCCAAAACCTGAAACAAATCCTTTTTTTAATTTAACTAATTTAGTAGCATAACCACCAGTTAATTTGTCAATACCACGAATTATGTTTGTGTTTTCTTTTTGGCCTTTTGCAAAATCTTTTACAGTTTGGTTTGCTGCCCTTTGTTGTACTGCTAATTTTTTTAACCCTAAACGTTGGTCGGTTAGTGCGTCTTTACGTTGGTTTAATTGGTTTTTTAGTGCTTGTTCTTGCGCTAAGTTTATTTTACCAGAAGCATTGTAATCGTCAAGAGCTTTTTTGGCTTTTAAATATTCTTCTTCTAATAGAACAAGTATTTCTCTTTGTTCGTTAATTGTTTTGTTAATAGCTTCAAGGTTTTTTTGTGCTTGTTTACTATCTACATTTATTTCAACTGTTTTTTCTATTGCCATTTTAATTCTTGTTTAATTGCTTTTAAACCCTCTTTTAGTGTTGTTGGTAATTTGTACTTTCCTTTTGCTATGCGTATGTTTTCTGTTTCGTTATTTGCATATTGCAAACAATCAAATATTAGTTTTATCATTAGTCAGTTTTTGCGTTTATAGTTGTGTCAAAAGAAAACGCATCAGTTCCGTTAATGTCATATTTAACTCTTACTGATATTGTGTACCAAGTATTGCTTTCTAATCCTGTTACTTTTTTAGTTGTTGTTGTGTTTGGCTCTGCACTATGCAAACCACCATTGACATAAACATTATATCCTGTTGCTCCTGTAACTGCATCCCAAGTAACTGTAATAAAATCTGTGCTTCTTACAGAATCTGTTAGTTGTGCTATTCTACCTAAATAAGCAATTTGATTGTTTTCTATTTCACCAAAAAATTCTTCTTTGTTATATAGCTCTAAATCGCTTTTGTTGGTTAGTAGGTTTGTTTTTATTTTATTAATTACAAAAACATTATTAGCAATTATAAGCCTATCGTTTAGTCTTAATTTTTCTAATATTGATAAAGGCAAATAAGCACTTACTTTCAATAATCTTGAGTTTCTATCAAATATTGTTTCTATGTAATCATAATAACCATTATCAAACAAGTTTATAGAATCTGTAGGAACTTCTAATAAAAATTCGTCTGTTTCTTCACTAAAATTTAATGACAACCTATTTACACCATTCCAATTAGTTGTTGTTAATTGTGTTGGTCGTCTATAAAAAGCTGGTGTTGTACTATTAATAGTAAATTCACTATCAGTATTGGCTTGACGTTCCATACATAACAACAATGGTTCTCCTATTGTTGGATTGTAATTACTGTCTAAAAAAGCTCCTTGTCCTATTAATGTAAAAGCACCTGTTTGGTTTGACAATCTTTCATACATCATTTTTTCAAAAGGTAATTCAACTTTGTATGTTCCACCGTCCCATTCAGCATTTGGATTATATATTTCATTACCAAACGATGCTTGATTTATTTCATCAGCATATTCAACTAAAAACGTTTTTTTGCTTTTGAAATTAAAAGACATTTCTTTATATTGAAATAAACGTTCTAAACTTGAAGATTCACTATCTACATATTTTGTTATGTCGTAATTAACTCCGCTATTCATAAATATTGGAGCTGTTTGTGTAACTATGTTTGCTCCTTCTTTGTAAACTACTAAATTAAACATCTTAAACAAACCACTTAAAAAATCCATTACTTTCATTTTTGGTATTTGTTTACTTATGTAAAATATATTATCAACGTTAAAGGTTGGAGCACTATATCTCGCTATCCATTGACTTTCAAAAGCAGATGTAAAAGCAGCATCTCTTTCAAATTTTTCTAACTTAAATTCTTGTGATGTTATTGTTAAAGCGTTCTCTGTTTGTACCTCAACAATTAAATCTATTGCAGAGCCTGTAGAAAAATACCTATTGTCTATTGTTTTTGTAAATGTTATAGAAGCACCATTTTCAACTACTCGTTCTCTTAACAATCGGTCATCTGATGCTCTTAATAATCTTACAGTATATGGTAAAGAAGAGCCACTTGTATTAACTGTAACTGTTGCAGTATATTTTTCAAGTATTCTATATCGAGTTATAAATACTGTTCTTACATCACCAACAGTTGCACTTGGAGATGGATTATCTACAAATGAAAAATCAGTGACATTAGTACTAAAAAATCTATTCCTAATTATTTGTAAATCTTCACCCTCACTTGCATTAGTAACATAGCCTTCGTTTCTATGCATCCACATATATATATCATTGATTTGTTGTGAATCTAAAAACCCAGTAATGTTTATTTTTGGATATGTTCTGTTTATTGCTTGTATAATAGCTCTAATTCTTATCGCTGGTTTTAAATCAGTCCATAATAAACCAGTATTTGTTATATTATCTTTGTAGCCATTAGTAGTAGAATAACGCATATTTTTACTATGATGAATATTAGGAACAAGTATGTCTGTTGCATTATCACCATAGGTTAATTCTAAAGATGTAGCATCTGCCGTCAGCCTATTTGTTATTTGTGATGAGGTATAATTAAAATCTAAATCACCATAATCTAAATTACTTAATTCATTATCTCCTAATATTTCTTTTAGTTCAACTGTTTCTCCAAAAAACACTACTTTATATGCGTGTGCTTTATTGTCTTTTAATGTAACGCTTTTGAATTGTATCTGTCCCTTTCTGTAATCAATACCATTTAGTTTTATAATTGCGTCGTGTCTAAAACGAGCATCAAAACTATTTTGAAGTTTTAAATTTTCGTAATGTCTGAATAGTTTGTTATTGTGTTTAGAAGCTGGTAAATTAAATTGCTGACTAAAAGGTGTAAAGACTTTTGATATATCTCTTACGTTTAATAATGATTCTGTTATTGATAC
>Ga0181553_10005275_pt1 | contig 10850 bp, 11 predicted proteins | sample 011ome_17_FD_133753 | JGI IMG/M metagenome (GOLD analysis project Ga0181553, IMG submission 133753) | Coastal salt marsh microbial communities from the Groves Creek Marsh, Skidaway Island, Georgia - 011502XT metaG (megahit assembly) | ecosystem: Environmental > Aquatic > Marine > Intertidal...
CACACCGAGAAGCTGCTCGGGTTCGAGATCGAGCGCACCCGCCACCCGCCCACGGTTGATCGCCACGGCCTGGTGTTGGTCCGAACTGCCATAGCCGCAATTGAGCCCCTTGAAGATGCCCGACGAGGCGCCACCCTGACGGCCAAAGAAACCGTGCCGCAGGGGCGCGAGGCTGTCGGAAGTGATGATGTCGAGCGTCATGGGTCACATCCGGGCGGCGGCAGGCGCCCTTCGGGATAGAGCGCCATTACCTTGAAGAGGTCGCCCATTTCGTCGGGATGGGTCAAGCGGCGATGTGCAAGGACCACGCGTTCAAGCTCGGCCCCGGCGAGTTTCGAGGCCAGTTGCTGCGCGCGCGCTGTGATGCCGAGCCGTTCGAGAAAGACGCCTTGGGTCGTCAGCTTGCTGAACTTTGCCGGTGCGGCAGTTTGAGCCACCGCTTCAAAATCCACATGGGCCGTCAGGTCGGCCTCGCCGGGATCAAGGAACGGGTCGCTCGCGGCATGGGCGCGGATGGCCTGAAACGTATCGCCGAGCGAGCGCCAGTCGCCGTAGTCGATGATCAGCGCCGCGCCGCCGTGGGCGCCGATCCGGCGGCCGATATCTTGCACGAGGGCCGGAAGAGCAGGGCAAAGCTCAATCAGATCGCCGTCGAGCGTGTCCTGCAGGCGGTGGGCGAGGAAGCCATAGGTTGTCTGATCGCCAAAACCGGGCTGCAACTCGCCGTTCCGCAGCCCGACGACCCGTTCGCGCCAGCCCGGGCCTTGCCGAACGAACTGGCGGATCGGCAGGGCGTCGAAAAATTCGTTGGCGACAAGCCAAAGTGGGCCGTCCGGCACGCTGGCGATGCTGTCGTGCCATGTCGCATCGGGCACCCGCAACGCCTGCGCGCGGCGCAACTCGGGCGATGTCTCGACAAAATGCACCTCGGCCGCATCGGCAAAGCCGGCGACGCCCTTGGTCGCCCGCAGGACATCCGACATCAGTGTGCCGCGCCCCGGCCCAAGCTCAGCAAGGGTGAAGCGCGGCGGCGCGCCCTGGTCGAGCCAGGACTGCGCCAGCGACAGGCCGATCATCTCGCCAAACATCTGGCTGATTTCCGGCGCGGTGATGAAGTCGCCTGCCGCTCCGAAAGGATCACGCGTGGCATAATAGCCATGCTCGGGGTGCATCAGCACCTCTGCCATATAATCGGCAATCGTAATCGGCCCGGTCGCGGCGATCCGGGCGCGAAGCAGGTCTTCGATGGCTGTCATGCTTTGCGCCTTGGCCAAAGGACCACAGCAAGACCAATGATGATCATCGGCGCGGAAAGAAGCTGGCCCATCGTGAAACCCCAGTCGCCGTATTGATAGGCATAGCCCATCGGGTTGCCGGGGCTGACAAACTGGGCGTCAGGTTGGCGGAAAAACTCGACGATGTAACGAGAAAGGCCATAGCCTAGAAAGAACAGCCCCGTGAGGGTCCAACGGCGGCGGAGCATCCCGCGCTTCAAGGCAAGCCACGCGATCAACGTGCCGAGAACTAGGCCTTCAAGCCCCGCCTCATAAAGCTGGCTCGGATGGCGGGCGCATTCGGCCACTATGATCAAGCAGTTCTGCGCCGCCTCGCCCGGAAAGACCACGGCCCAAGGCACATCCGTCACCCTTCCCCAAAGCTCGCCATTGATGAAATTGGCGATCCGGCCGAGGAACAGGCCAATCGGCGCGACGATGGCGAGCGAATCCGCGACCGAGCCGAGCGGCAGTTTGTTGAGGCGGCTATAGAGGATCGTCGCCGCAATCACTCCGGCAAAGCCGCCGTGGAACGACATCCCCCCTTCCCAGACCCGAATGATCGAGAGGGGATCGGCAGCGAAGGCGTCGAAGGCATAGAAAAACACATAGCCCAGCCGCCCGCCAAGGATCACCGCGATGATGATCCATGTCATGAAATTTTCCAGAAGCATCGGCGTCATCGGCGGTGTGCTCTGCGGCCAGAGCTTGGGCCGGCGCATCAGCCAGGCGATGATCTGCCAGCCCGCAACGATCCCGACGATATAGGCCAGCGCATACCAGCGAAGGGCGAAATCATAGCTACCGATCGAGAAGGAAAAAATCTCGGGCGAAATATCGGGAAAAGGGATCGAGGCACGCATGCGGCTAGTCCTGCGCGCGAGGGCGGTCGCTGTCAACTCCCGCCCTGTTGCCATGGCGGCCCTCCGCCTCCATATAGGGCAAGACGAACACTGGAGGCCGCGATGCAAACCCGCAACAAGATCATGGACGACCTGAGCCAGCTGATGACCAACGCCATGGGCGTGGCGCAGGGTGCGCGCGACGAGGCCGGCAATGCGATGAAGTCCTTGCTCGACCGCTGGCTGGCCGAGCGTGATTTCGTCACGCGGGAAGAGTTTGACGCCGTTCGCGCCATGGCCCAGAAGGCCCGCGAAGAGAACGCCGCGCTGCTCGCCCGCATCGAGGCGCTTGAGGCCAAAAAGAAATAGCCCCTGCTTTCGACTAGCGATTGGCCGAGAGATAGTGGGCTACGATCGCATTTGCGTGGCCGTGGCCCATCCCATGTTCGGATTTCAAATGCGCGACAAGCTCCATATGTCGTGCCGGCATCTGATTTTCGACGACCGCAAGCCAGTGACGGATCGGCTGGCCGTATTTCTTTTCGATTGAAGGAAAGTAGGACGCCGGTCCTTTGACCTTTTCTTCGGACACCTGATGACTCCTGAACGTCGTAGAGGCGAGGTTGCTGTCCCAGCAACCAATGGAAACAAGACAACTGCCCCCCCGTAGCGCGAGAATAATCAGTGCGCAAGCAACGACCGTCGGGATGTCGCTCCGTTAGGACAAATCGAAAAAATTCTGAGTCTCTTTCGACTTATCCCCAAGAAATTGCTTTACAGACCTGTCACAGGCCCCCACCATATGTCGTAGGGGCGGAACAATAAGCCCACCGTCCCTTGAGCAGGCACCTAGCGCTTGGGGCGCTGCCATTACCCCGGCGCTATAACAAATGAGGCCGAGCACATGGCACTTACCGAGCACTTCGTCGACGAAGGCGATATCCATCCGATTGACCTTGTGGAGCACATCGCCGAGCACCACGCCTGGGAATTCGACAGGATCGCGGACGACCAGATCGCCATGGCGGTCGAGGGTCAGTGGCGCACCTATTCAATCACCCTTGCCTGGTCGGCCTATGATTCCACCCTTCGCCTGATCTGCACCTTTGAAATGGAGCCGCCAGAAGAGCGGGACCAGCTTCTTTACGAGGCGCTGAACCGCGCCAACGATCACTGCTGGGCCGGCAACTTCACTTGGTGGTCCGAGCAGAAGCTGATGGTCTATCGCTATGGCCTGATCCTTGCTGGCGAGCAGATCGCCAGCCCCGAGCAGATCGACACGATGATCGGTGCCGCTGTTTTGAGCTGCGAGCGCTTCTATCCGGCCTTCCAACTGGTGACATGGGGCGGGCGCACGCCTGCGGACGCCATGCAGATCGCCATTTCCGAGGCCTACGGTCGCGCCTGACGCGCTTTCGCCCGCTCCGGCTTGAACCCCCTCGGGGCGGGCACTAACCTCTTGCCAAAGAGGTAGGGGGATCATCCGATGAAAGATGTTGAGGCGCGCGGTCTTGTCCTTTTGGGATGCGGCAAGATGGGGTCTGCGCTTTTGGCCGGATGGCTGGAGGGTGGGCTTTCGCCCAAGGCCGTTTGGGTTCTTGATCCCAATCCGTCGGAATGGCTGGCACGGACAGGTGTCCATGTGAACGACGGCGTTCCCGCAGATCCGGCTGTCGCGCTTGTCGCTGTCAAACCACAGATGATGGGTGAGGCGCTGCCGACCCTTCAAGCGCTTGGTAATGGCACGACACTTTTCATCTCGATCGCCGCAGGCACGCCGATCGCCGCGTTCGAGGCGGCGATCGGCGATCAAACGCCAATCGTGCGCTCCATGCCAAACACTCCCGCCGCTGTCGGCAAGGGGATTACCGCGATCATCGGCAATGCTCGCGCGTCCGACGCCGATATGGAAACCGCAACCGAACTGCTCTCTGCGGTCGGGCAAGTCGTCCGGCTTGAAGACGAGGGCCAGATGGACGCGGTAACGGGCCTGTCCGGTTCCGGTCCGGCCTATGTGTTCCTACTCATTGAGGCGATGACCACGGCTGGGATCGAGCAGGGGCTATCGCCCGATCTGGCACTTCAGCTTGCCCGTGCGACCGTGGCGGGAGCAGGGGCGCTGGCCGAAGGGTCCACCGAAAGCCCCGCGCAGTTGCGCGTCAACGTGACATCGCCCAACGGCACCACTCAAGCCGCGCTCGAGGTTTTAATGGATCCCTCGGCCGGCCTACCGCCCCTCGTCAGCGGCGCCATCGCCGCTGCGACCCAACGTTCGAAGGAGCTTGCCCGTGGCTGATCCGATCACATACGACGACTTCCTCGCGGTCGATATTCGCGTCGGCCGCATCCTGCGCGCCGAGCCGTTTCCCGAGGCACGCAAGCCCGCGATCAAGATGTGGATCGATTTCGGCCCCGAGATCGGCGAGCGCAAGACCTCGGCGCAGGTGACGGTTCATTACACGCCCGAAAGCCTTGTCGGCAAAGAGGTGATGGCCGTTATCAACTTTCCACCGCGCCAGATTGGCAAATTCATGTCCGAGGTTCTGGTCCTCGGGCTTCCTGACGAAAACGGCGCCGTCGTTCTGATCGGCCCCGACCATACCGTCCCGCTTGGGGGGAGAATGCATTGAAGAAACTCCTCATCACCCGCGTCATCGCCCAGCCCGTTCTTGATCAGGCGGCAGAGATTTTCGATCTGACGATACGTCAGGACGGCAGCGGCATGAGCGAAGACGACTGTGCCGTCGCGCTCACCGCCTATGACGCGATCCTGCCGACCTTGGGCGATCAATTCAGTGCCGCCGCCTTTGAAAAAGCGCAGGCGGGCGGCCTGCGTTGCCGGATGCTCGGCAATTTTGGCGTGGGCTATAACCATATCGACGCCGCCGCCGCGGCCAAGGCGGGGGTGATCGTCTCAAATACCCCCGATGTTTTGACGGCCGCGACAGCCGATATTGGCATGACCCTGATCCTTTCAACCTGCCGCCGCGCGAGCGAGGGCGAGCGGATGCTGCGCGCCGGCAAATGGGGCGGCTTCGGGCCCAAATCCCTTCTGGGCACCGAGGTCACTGGCAAGACCCTAGGCATCGTCGGTATGGGCCGGATCGGGCAGGCCGTGGCGCATCGCGGGCACTATGGCTTTGGGATGCCAGTGATCTATTTCAACCGTTCGAAAAAGGACGTGGACCTGCCCGCGCGGCAGGTCGAAACGCTGCACCACCTGATGGCGGGGGCCGATATCGTCGTCGTCACCGTGCCGGGTGGCGGGCCGACCACCAAGCTGATTGACCGTGCCGCCATCGCCGCAATGAAGCCCACAGGGATTTTCGTGAATATCAGCCGCGGCGAGGTTGTGGACGAGGCGGCCCTGATCGACGCGCTCGAGGCGGGGGCCATCGCCGGCGCGGGGCTCGATGTTTACGAGAAAGAGCCCTACGTTCCCGAACGCTTGCGTGCGCTTGAAAACTGCACCCTCCTGCCGCACCTTGGCAGCGCCACGGTCGAGACGCGTCAGGCCATGGGGCAGATGACGCTCGACAATATCATCGCGTGGGACAAGGGGCTCGAGCCGCCGCAGCGGGTCAACTAGGGGCGCGTTCGCCCACTGCCTCGCGCCAGTGGCGGCGGCAGAGCGAGACATAGCGGTCATTCCCGCCGATCGAGACCTGATCGCCGTCGGTCAACACATTGCCGGCCGCATCCTTGCGGACAACCATCGTCGCCTTCTTGCCGCAGTGGCAGATCGTGCGCACCTCGCGCATCTCGTCGGCCAGCGCGAGGAGAGCAGCCGAGCCTGGGAACAGCTTGCCCTGAAAATCGACGCGCAGCCCATAGGTCATGATCGGCACGCCCAAATCATCGACCGCCCGTGACAATTGCCAGACCTGTGCAGGCTCCAGAAACTGGGCCTCGTCGATGAAGATGCAGGCGCAGGGGCCATCGGAGAGGCGCTTCTCGATCTTCGCAAAGAGGTCCTCGCCGGGGCCAAAAGTGTCGGCCTCCGCGCCGATACCGATCCGGCTCGCAATCCGGCCCTCGCCCGCGCGATTGTCGAACTGGGCGGTCAGCAGATAGGTCTGCATCCCCCGCTCGATATAGTTATGCGAGGCCTGAAGAAGCACCGTCGACTTGCCGGCGTTCATGGTGGAGTAGTTGAAATAGAGCTTTGCCATAGGGCTAGTATGCGGCTTGGCGGGCGCTGCGCAAGATGCGGAAAGCCTACCCCCGCTGAACGATCACCGATCCCACCGAATAGCCCGCGCCGAAGGAGCAGATGAGCCCCTTCTCGCCAGCGGCGAGGTCGGCCGAGTGCTGCGAGAAGGCGATGATCGAGCCGGCGGACGAGGTGTTGGCATAGTCCTGAAGGATGTTGGGCTGCTCGCCCGGCTCTGGATCGCGGCCAAGAACTTTGCGGCCGATGTAATCGTTCATCGTCTTGTTGGCCTGATGTAGCCAAAGGCGGGTGAGGTCGGAGGCCTCCACGCCCTCTTCTGTTAGGTGGTCGGCAATATGCTGGCTCACGAGCGGCAACACCTCTTTGAAAACCTTCCGGCCGTTCTGCATGAATTGCATATCGCGGCGGTCGTCCATCTGGTCGTGGGTGCGGCGCAGGAAACCGTTGTTGTTGCGAATGTTGTTGGAAAACTGCGTCGCGCAGCGGGTCGAGAGGACCTTGAAATGCGGGCGAGGCTCTCGTCGCGCTCGATTACCACCGCAGTGCAGACATCACCAAAGATGAAATGGCAGTCGCGGTCGCGCCATTCGAGATGGGCCGAACAGATCTCGGGGTTGACCATGAGCGCCCGCCGCACCGCGCCGGTCTTGATCATCTGCACAGCGGTTTGAATGCCGAAGGTGGCCGATGAACAGGCAACGTTCATGTCATAGGCAAATCCGCCCGCGCCGATCAGCGACTGAACCTCGACGGCGATCGCCGGATAGGCGCGCTCGTGGTTGGAGGCGGCGCAGAGCACAAGGTCGATATCCGCGCCCGTGAGGCCTGCCTCGGCAAGGGCGATTTCGGCGGCCTTGAGCGCCATCTCGGCCATGATCGAGGGATCGTCATCGGCCCGCGCGGCAAGCCGCGGAAACATCCTCTTGGGATCGAGAACGCCGCCTTTGTCGAGAACGTGCCGCCGTTCGATCCCCGAGGCGTTTACGATGAACTCGGCCGAAGAGTGCGGTTTGGGTTCAGTGATGCCGGCGGCGATTTCGTCGGCGTGTTCTGTGTTCCAAAGGTCCGCATAAGCGTTGAACGCCACGACCAGCTCGTCGTTGGTGATGATCTCGGTGGGGATGAATACCCCCGTCCCGGTGATTGCGGCGCTGTACATCGTCATGCCCTCAGTAACCCGGCGCAAGGCTAGGAAGCAGCCCGGCGCCTGTCCAGCATTACGCAAGGGAAAGGCCCCGCAGGTTAGCCCTGCAGCGCCCTCACATCGAGCTCGCCCTCTTCCCGCGCGACCATTGCCAGCGCGGCGGCGTGGCTGGCGGCGGCAGTGGTGAAGTAGGGGATCTTGTCATAGAGGGCCACGGCGCGGATATCGCGGCTGTCTTCAACGGCCTGCGCGCCTTCGGTGGTGTTGAACACCAGCGCGATATGGCCGTCTTTCAACCGGTCGACGATCGTCAAACCGCCTTCATAGACCTTATTGACCACCTCGGCCTCGACGCCGTTCTCTGTCAGCCAGCCGGCGGTGCCACGCGTTGCGACAATGCTGAAACCAAGGCCAATCAGGGTCCGGGCCGCATCGATCATCTCGCCGGTCTTGTCGGCGTCGCGGATCGAGATAAAGACGGTCCCTTCGGTCGGAAGATGCGTGCCGGCGCCAAGCTGCGCCTTGAGGAAGGCGCGGGCGAAGGAGCGGTCCCAGCCCATGACCTCGCCGGTCGAGCGCATTTCCGGCCCGAGGATCGTATCGACACCGGGGAAGCGGGCGAAGGGCATCACGGCTTCTTTGACGCTGAACCACGGGGTCTTGGGATCGGCGAGGGTGAAGGGATTCCCGAGCGGCAAAACGGTCATTGGGTCGGCCGCTTCGGGGTAGGGCGCGCGCAGAGGGAAGTTGGACAGGGGCTCGCCCGCCATAAGCCGCGCGGCGATCGAGGCGATGGCCGAGTCTGTCGCCTTGGCGACGAAGGGCACGGTGCGCGAGGCGCGCGGGTTGACCTCGATGAGATAGACCTCGCCATCCTTGACCGCGAACTGCACGTTCATCAGGCCCACAACGCCAAGCGCGAGCGCGAGCGCCTCGGTCTGCTTGCGGATCTCGGCGATGATCTCCGGCGAAAGCGTATGCGGCGGCAGGCAGCAGGCGCTGTCGCCCGAATGGACGCCGGCCTCTTCGATATGCTGCATGATGCCGGCGACATGGGTGTTCTTGCCGTCGCTCAGGCAATCGACATCAACCTCGGTCGCGCCCGACAGATAGCTGTCGAGCAGAACCGGGCTGTCGCCAGACACAACCACGGCATCGCGGATATAGCGGCGCAGCTGGTCCATATCGCGGACGATTTCCATTGCGCGGCCACCAAGCACATAGGACGGGCGGATCACCAGCGGGAAGCCGATCTCTTTGGCAATGGCAAGCGCCTCTTCGTCGGTCGAGGCGATGCCGTTGACCGGCTGCTTCAGCCCCAGCTTGTTGACAAGCTGCTGGAACCGCTCGCGGTCTTCGGCAAGGTCGATGGCGTCGGGCGTGGTGCCGAGGATCGGGATTCCGGCGTCATTGAGCGCGTTGGCAAGCTTGAGCGGTGTCTGGCCGCCGAACTGGACGATCACGCCGTGCAGAGTGCCGTTGTCCTGCTCGACCCGCAGGATTTCCATGACGTGTTCAAAGGTCAGCGGTTCGAAATAGAGGCGGTCCGAGGTGTCATAGTCGGTCGAGACGGTCTCGGGGGTGCAGTTGATCATGATCGTCTCATAGCCCTGATCGGTCAGGGCGAAACACGCATGGCAGCAGCAATAGTCGAACTCGATCCCCTGACCGATCCGGTTGGGGCCACCGCCAAGGATGACAACCTTCTTGCGGTTTGAGGGGCGCGCTTCGCACTCCACATCGCCCATCGCGGCGGTCTCGTAGGTCGAATACATATAGGGCGTCTGCGCCTCGAATTCGGCGGCGCAGGTATCGATCCGCTTGAACACAGCGGTGACGCCAAGTTTGATCCGCGCGCGGCGCACGTTATCCTCGCTGCGCCCGGTCAGCTTGCCGAGGCGGGCATCGGTAAAGCCGAGCATCTTCAGCTCGCGCAGGCCCTTTTCAGTGACCGGCAGGCCCTCTTTCCGGACCTTTTCTTCAGCGTCGATGATCTCGCGGATACGGGCAAGGAACCAAGGATCGAAGGCGGTGATCGCCTGAATCTCGTCATTGGTCAGGCCGTGACGCATGGCTTGGGCGATGGTGCGCAAACGGTCAGGCGTGGCTTTCGAAAGGGCGGCGGTGATCGCCGATTTCTCGGGCGCGCCGGGAATGGCGATCTCATCAAAGCCGGTGAGGCCTGTTTCCATCGACGCAAGCGCCTTTTGCAGGCTTTCGTGGATGGTGCGGCCGATGGCCATAGCCTCGCCGACCGATTTCATCGCCGTGGTCAACTCCGCCTTGGCGCCGGGGAATTTCTCGAAGGCAAAGCGCGGGATCTTGGTGACAACATAGTCGATGGTCGGCTCGAACGAGGCGGGAGTGACCTTGGTGATGTCGTTGTCGAGCTCATCCAGCGTATAGCCGACAGCGAGCTTGGCGGCGATCTTGGCAATGGGGAAGCCGGTCGCTTTGGACGCGAGTGCCGAGGAGCGGCTGACGCGCGGATTCATCTCGATGACAACCATGCGGCCGTCCTTGGGGTTGATCGCCCATTGGACGTTGGAGCCGCCGGTCTCGACGCCGATCTCGCGCAGAACGGCAATCGAGTGATTGCGCATGATCTGGTATTCTTTGTCGGTCAGCGTCAGCGCCGGCGCGACGGTGATCGAGTCGCCGGTATGGACGCCCATCGGATCGACGTTTTCGATCGAGCAGACGATGATGGCGTTGTCGGCTTTGTCGCGGACAACCTCCATCTCGTATTCCTTCCAACCCAGAAGGCTCTCGTCGACGAGGATCTGGCCGACCGGCGAGGCATCCATGCCCGAGCGGCAGTAGTATTCATATTCCGTGCGGTTATAGGCCACGCCGCCGCCGGTGCCGCCAAGGGTAAAGGCAGGGCGGATGATCGCCGGTAGGCCGATCTCTTCGAGGGCCTCCATGGCGATGGCAAGACCGGCCTTGAGGTCTTTGCGGCCCTTGGCATCCTTCGGCGCAGTGACGATGGTGGCCTTGGGGTTTTCGATTCCCAGACGGTCCATCGCTTCGCGGAACAGCTTGCGGTCTTCGGCCATTTCGATGGCCTCGCGCTTGGCGCCGATCATCTCGACGCCGAACTTCTCCAGAACGCCCATGTCGGCAAGCGCGAGCGAGGTGTTGAGGCCTGTCTGACCGCCCATCGTCGGAAGAAGCGCGTCGGGCCGTTCTTTTTCGATGATCTTGGCAACAATCTCGGGGGTGATCGGTTCGATATAGGTGGCGTCCGCGAGCTCGGGGTCGGTCATGATCGTCGCCGGGTTCGAGTTGACGAGGATGACGCGGTAGCCCTCTTCGCGCAGCGCCTTGCAGGCCTGAGCGCCCGAGTAGTCGAACTCGCAGGCCTGTCCGATGACAATGGGCCCCGCTCCGATGATCATGATCGACTTGATGTC
>Ga0181553_10005278_pt1 | contig 10846 bp, 15 predicted proteins | sample 011ome_17_FD_133753 | JGI IMG/M metagenome (GOLD analysis project Ga0181553, IMG submission 133753) | Coastal salt marsh microbial communities from the Groves Creek Marsh, Skidaway Island, Georgia - 011502XT metaG (megahit assembly) | ecosystem: Environmental > Aquatic > Marine > Intertidal...
AATACATAATTGCATTATACGATGGTTTTTACATTGGAGTGATCAACAGCAAAATATAATTATGTCTGATTTGCGCTTTTATGAACAAGTATATGTACCACGACAAAATATCATTACTAGTAATAATGTATCCATGACATTTATCAAAGATAAAATATATCATTTAATTGTACAGAATTCGAATACTATTGTAGCTTATACACCGAGTACCTAATAAAAAAAAAGTTATATACAAAATAAACTATTTACATGAAGTTATTTAATTTAATTATATACACATTGTATTTTGGATTGTTGTTTTTCAGTGGATCTTAGATATTATGTCGATAATACGATTCGACGAAGATTCTCAAGGTGTTTTATTTTCCATTCATCATGTGTGTGCTTTTGCTGTTTTTTGAATAGATTGGCTCGACATAATGGACAATCACTTTTTTCCTTACTATGCTTCAAAATACATTCCAAACAAAATGCATGTCCGCATAGTGTCACAGCCATATTACATTTGTTTGAGTATTCTTCAAAACAAATACAACATGTATCATTCGAATCGGTGTTCGATCCAATAACGCTTTTCATATTCGTTTCTCTCTTTTGTTGCACTCGAATGGTTGTATTTACTTTGTGTAAATGTTCTATATTGGATGATTCACATCTGCCACACAATATATTATTTACCTGTGCCTTTTTACCTTCAACATCTGTCACATCTGTTAATGTTTTGTAGGGAATGGTGACCAATACGCAATCGTAGCAGAATACTGAACTTTTGCTCAGTTCAACATCTTTCAAGAAAGGACAACTTCGGCGTGTATGTCCTGGAAATTCACATATGGAACATTTTCTTGGCATACTTTTCTTGGATAATTTCTAATTTTTAATCGTTTTTAGAACTTGGAATTTCTCAAAAATCCAATTCAATTTTGTCAGTTTTGGACATTTGCAAAACTGACAAAATTGAAATATATTCTGAAATCATAATTTCGTAGAAAGTGTTCTTTTCTCATGTTTCGATATCAGCATAATTCGTACTACATTGGTACTGCGCGATTCAATGTACAAACAAAACAAGAAAATACAAATTATTTAATGGATCATCAACTCAATGGCTGCATCTACGGATTTCCACTCCCTATGACAAATCAAATACCGATTCATGCTAAAGTGTTTGTAATCGAAATGCTGAATTTGCATAAACGAAATTCGCAATCTTCTGGCTACATTACAGGTATAGGTTTGGTTGAAAACAAGTTGTTGTACGAAAAAAACGCAATATATTCTAACAGAGAATACAATCGATGTATTTACAACGGAAAGTTTGTATTAAAAAGAGATGATATGACTTATCAACAATTGTCTATTGTTAAACGATTGGATTGGTTATTGTTCAATGGGAAATCGCATATGAAAAGATCTACTTGGATTACATTGCTTCCAGAAGATGTATGCGAAAGAGTTCCTATTAAACAGTTGCTGATAGATATAATAAACACACATGCAGCAGATGCAGGGTAGCAAACATTTACTGTAATATATGTTGTTGCATATATTTTTTTCCGTTGAATCGTGAATTTTTAATCGACATATCATGCAATGAATAACAAAGACTATAATTTAGATAATTATACAAACGATGAACTTTTTGAAATTTTTGAACTCGACAAAAGGAAAGATTCTATGACCAATTTGAAAACATTGGACACATTTATGAAAAAGTTCTTGTCTAAGTCAGGTGATGAAAAAATGCGTGAATTCATGGAAAATGCAGGGAAAAAAGTGATTAAAATATACTTGACGAATCTGCAGGATTTGAATATTCAAGAAATGCTTTCCGTTTTCAACATTTCCTCTCCTGTTTCCAATGTCATGAATATGGAGTATGAAGCAATGCAATATATAGAAAAAAACGAAGGATATGTTCGCATTTATTTGGAAAATGTCCTAAACAAACTTGTAGAAAAATTGGCGATTCCAGAAAAATACATATCTGGGAAGGCAGAAATTGTCGAGCAGTCGTTATATTTAGATTCTCGATTTCGTGACAATTTGCTCTCTTCTTCCAATGGTACTATTTTTCATTTACCTGAAATAAAACATGTAGTTTCTTTGCAATTGAATTACATTGAAATACCTCTTTGTTGGAAGTTGTTTGATGCTAACAAGCAAAATAATTTTTTTCTGATTGATATTTCAGATAATAAACAGGGTACAAATTCACAGACATACTCATATGAATCGTATAAAAAAATCAAAATAGACGATGATGTTTTTGACAATCTAGTTAATCCAAATCAAAATAAACTCATTGTAGAGGAAATGAGAAAAACATTACAAAACAAAATAAATGTGTTCCATGATTTATCAAATAACCTATTTGTGAAAAAAAAAGGAAATAAGCTACATTTTGATTTGTCTGGAGATAAACACATTCATATTGTTTTTCATGATGTATTATCACCAGAATTTTCGAAAATTAGTATGAACCAAACACTCGGTTGGAAATTGGGATTTCGACAAACGAATACACAATTACATGTTAGTGATATTTCTTCGTGTTTCGCAGATGCGTATGTTTCTTTACATAATCGGACGTTTTTTCTACAATTGGATGATTATACATCAGGTAGCTCTGAACATCCTGTGGTTCTTCCGATTACTACTCATCAAGATCGTCACAGTCATACATTTCGAGATTCATTGAAAAATTTAGTTGATGATACTTCATATGGAAGTGACTCGAAAATAAGACAATTTTTAAAGACAAATGATACGTATATATTGGATCATATACATGTTCAAACAAACAAGAAAATGTATAAAATGCTGATGAGGAACGAGAAATATCGTGATGCAGGAGACCTAGTATTGTCGGATATGCAGCAATACACTCAAAATTACAAAAGTTTTCATTTGCACCATAAAGATACTTTTGCCGTTATTGATTTACACAAAACACCGATTGATAGTCTATTGGCTGGACAGACATTGACGGAATATTACGACGATAATGATTTCACTAAAATGTATGCAGGTGTGACTCTGTCCAAAATTAGATTGTCTATTTTAGATGAACAGGGGGAATTGGTGGATTTTCAAGGAGAAGATTTTAAACTACAACTAAAATTAAAAAAATATGCGCAACCAAATGTTATTTATTCCAAATATCAAAGTAACAATTAATTGTAGTACGAATATTGATAAATAATTTATCTTTATCTCTACTTTCTTATCTTGTGATTTTGTTTTCGTTGTTTTTGCTTTTTTCGTGTAATTTTTGTTCTAGTCGTTCTGCGTTTTCGTGTTTGGCTACCTCCTTTTTTTTTGCAATTTTCGGGTGGCACAGATTCTTTCTGCTTTTGAAAAAATGACTTTACATCTCCAAGAAATTGTGGATATGTATACGACACAGCAAATGGTTTGTCTTTGAAAGGTACTTTAATCACATTCATGGGATCTTGTTTTCCTGCTTCTACACCTTTTAAAAAATTGGTCATTCCAATTGTTCGAACTTGATGTATCATATTTTCAGATGATCTAACAGTATTCTGAATTTGTAGCGGTAGCATGTTCTATTCTATTATATTATTGTAAGAATATAATAGATTGAATATGATTGAACGAAACGAAAATAACAATATGAACATCTGTACATAAATTCATACAATTTGATGAAAACAAATTATCTATAGTGATGAAACAATATAAAAACAATTGTATCTTATATATTAATTAGAGGTATAGGCTTGATTAGCTCAGTAGGTAGAGCGTTGGACTTTTAATCCATTGGTCGCGGGTTCAATCCCCGTATCAAGTATTTTTTTTATCATCATAATATAATTATTTGTATTTATGATGATATATAATGTAGATGCACTTCAAGATAACTATACACTGCTTGAACAACAGAAAAATGTATATGTTTGGATTGTATTACTTTCTGTGTGGTTCTTCGCTTTATTTTTTTCCCAAACTTCTAGCTGGTGTAGACCAATGTTTTGGTTAGTTTCGTTGGCTGTTGTGTGTAACGAAGTCAGTCTTACTTTCGGTGACACTGGTTCAAACACATACTATATATTGGAATCTCTTTGTAGACTATCCATCGCTGTATTTGGTGTAGGTATAGCGTATTCATTTTGTCGAAAATATTGGAATCTGTTGTCAGATTCTCATATACACAGCATTTTAAGTATAATTACTTTGCTCTCGTCACTGTTGTTTATTATGGAAGGTACTGCTTTAGTGCAACGATTTACCACAAACTCATGTGATTGGTTTACTCCGATGCATATATGGTATCTCATTATCATTTCATTGTCGCTTATTTTTATTCGCGTTGTAATACAGATACCACGACGATTATTCTGGTTGAAAACATTGATGCGTCCAATGTCGATGGGGTTGGTAGTATTTGGATGGATATATTACTATGTACACCAACAATATTGTGCTAGACGATTCGAACCATCTCAAAACTTTTCCTCTCTTTGTCTTTTAATTGTTTACATCATATGGGACAGAAACATTTGTACAAGGCAGACAAATTGTAAAATAGGTGTTAGTTAGTTTGGTTTTGTTGGTGATGGTGTTTTTGATTTTGCTAGAGTACTCGATTTAATCAGTTGTAGCCATTTCTTCAATTTTTCACATTGACCCGAGAGACACATAGAAGATCGATATGCATATTTCTGAAAAACATGTAACGGATTATACAATATACGCTGATGAGTACCTTTTAGTGCTTGGACTCCGTACATATGCGTAGGCAATCCAATGCATTTTTCCCATGACGGTAAAAAATATTTTGACGATCCTAAATATTTGGGTACTTGGACAGTTTGTCTCATTGTCGCGGTAAATGGTAAAGTTTGTATGTATTCTTCTCTGGGGATTCGCTGGATATATGTTTTATCGTCTACTGATTCAGCTTTGTGTATGTGATTTACTTCCATTATATAAATACGAGGTTCTTTGATGTAATTGTGCAAAGTAGGATGCTGAAATATAACACGATAACATACTGTAATGTCTTTGTTGAATACTTCTTTGTATTGTTCATTCATGACGGTGTAGAATAATCTCCTTATTTGGTCTTCTTTTGATTTTATATATTTACAGCTCAATGGAAACATGCACCAGTATCGATTTGCGTAGGTGATGCTTTCTGTGCAAATGTTCCAGTCTTCTGGGATTTCGAAGGAATCCAATGAAATCAAAGAACTATCTGATCCTAAACTGCCGTTTTCATTTTTATCAGTGTTGACGTCCCAACACATATCATCTGCCAAAACTGAGTTGAATAAAAGTAATTCCTCTCCTATGGGATACTCATACAAATGATACATATCATCAGTTATATGCGGTTTTGGATGCAGTGCAACTGAAACCATGTTTTCATCTTGAAAAATTGCGGTTTCTATTGATGCTAATGATTTTCTGAATTCTTCTATTTCAATATTGTGTACATATGACTGATTTGTAGAAATGTGCACAAAAATAGAACTCTGAAAATCATTTTTTAATTTGCGAATCTGTATATCACGGAAATTACGATTATTCTGATAAAGTGTAATACCAAGCTGAGTAAATAGAAGGCGCTCATCAAATATTATTGTTGGAATATAATTTGCGTCTTTTTCGTATATTGTTTCTATTCTTTGTAATGTTTGTTTTTCAATAGTTTTTTCTTTTTCAGGATGCACTGAATTCATATATTAAAATTCGTATATATTTTTTATTTATGTATTTATCGTACTCTTTTTGTTTTTTTTTCCTCGTTTAATTCATTACGAATAAAGCATGAGTCAATGGAAATCAAAACTAGATGCTATACAACAAATCCAACCCCTTTTTGGAAATCAAGTCATGCATGTAGACAATTTACCAATCGATAATGAGAGGAGTCATTCCAAAAATAATATTTTTTCTTACCTGAAAAGTAAAATTAAACTAAAACAAAAAACCAATACAAATATAGACATTAAAGCAAATTATGTAGAACCAGAATCAGTAGCAGAAACACATGCATAAACCCATTTAAAATAATGTTCACACATACCATAGAATAGAATATTTTGTTTGAATATTATGCACGATCCGATTTATGAATGTACTGGTCCTAATGCTACTGAAGTTCGAGCGCACCAATTAAGGTTGTTTTTGTCACGATTTCTTACAGAGACAAAAGAAGAATATAGTCAATCTGAAAAAAGAGAATTGGAAGATATTATTTCACACATTTTGAAACAATATATTCCGGATACAATGACTGATTTTGGTTCATATAGAGGATATTTTACTTATGGATTGGACAATCAGTTGATTTACAATATTGACATGAAGATTCGCAGTCAAATTAAATCACTTATGAGAATAAACCATTCCTAAAGTGTCGTGTTCGCGACCAACATATGTTTTCCCTCCATAGATGAACGACTTTGCTCCTTCCCTTTTCGCCTTTAACATTGCCGTAAAATAAGCATTCACCTTTTTTTTCCCGCGTGTTTTTTTGACAGCTTTTTTGATGGTTTTCTTTTTACCGTTTGTTTTTTTGGATACTTTGCCACCCATATGTCGTTGTAATTCTGTATCTTCTAGAGCTTTCAATCTGCTTTCTAAATTTTCCACTCTTTCTTCTAAACTCATTCCGCTTATATTGTACATGAATATTTTTTTTCATAGTTGATACAATATCCATAATCCTCTAACAATCCTAGTGTAACCAACGATACATTGTAATGCAATGGTGAACTGAATACATCTTTTATCTTTGGCGTCAAGTGATGGAAATTCGTTAAAGAATCGTCGTCTATTTGCAGTGGTATACATTTACATTTTTTATGCATGAATTGAGAATAGTAAAATATGGCTTTGCTATTTAATCCATTTCCTACGTACATTTTTTTTTCCTGATCGATTAATTTGGACCAACGGATATTTTGATTTGGTATATACATAATTCCTAAAGCGTGAAACAGTTCATGTAACATGGTAAAATAAAAATGCTTTTTTGATTGAAACCCATCTGGACACATATAGATTGTCGAGTACGTGGGGAAATGGTTTGAATTCCAATCTTTAATGACGGTATACGCGTCATATTCAAAAGGTTGATTTTGATTCGACATTAAATCAAAATCAACCTGTAACTTACATTCTAATGGATTTTTCAATACGGTTTCTATGTATTCATACAACTGATAAATTGTGTTTTCGTACTTGCGATAGCGATTACGGAAAGATGGTTGCAGATGAAACGTTATCATATATGATATGTATAGTATATATAGATATTATACTTTACTTTACTTTACTTTACTTTACTTTACTTTACTTTACTTTACTTTACTTTACATAAACCAACTCAGAAAGTTGTTTGACTTTTTGGATGCTTGACATTTATGTCCATGAGCTATCTGTTTCAGACAAGATCGAAGTGTTTCTAGAATATGTTGATATGTCGTGTCTGTCAATTGAATACCGTATTTTTGCAATAGTTCAACGATAAATGCCTCAATAACATCGGTAAATATTTCCTGTGGTATAGCATGCTTGCTTTCATTTTGCACAATGTATACAATGATATTGACAATTTGCCGAATATTGTCTTTGTCTATTCTTCCATCTTGAACAATCTCGTGAATCTCTTTTTTGCAATAATCTACAAAATCTGGATCGTGTTTGAGTTTTTGCACATAAGTAAACGAATTGAAGTACATCTATGTGTATATATGCTTAATATACATATCTTCTATATGATTTTCACTTTTGTTTACTAGAAGAATACCTTGCCGAACACAATACCTAATAAACATCCAATTAAGATTCCAATGGTGTTGCTCCAAATAGGTGCATTTTCTTCAATATCACCATACATATCTTTGGCAACTAACGATACTACTGTTCCCAAAATTGAACCCATGAAATCACTGTATGTATTTCCAAGTGCTGATTGAATCTTCACACCACCTGGCATATATTGACTTAGCGTATCGAGTCCTATCCAGAGACCTGCATTGTCAATGAACCCAAATACGACTCCAAATGTGATACCAATTATTATATCTTGAATTTTCAATTGCTTTGTGTTGTTCATATATTCGGTAAATGTAACGGGAAGTAATTTACTATTAACGCGCGTTTTATTGTGATAGTAGTATGCAATATAGACAGACAACAGAATTATCACAATATTGACGACAATAAATTGAAATACTTTAGACATAATATACAAGTGTTATGTTTACTGTATAAAATAAAATGAAAACTTTCATTCGGAATAACTGTTATTAAATGATTCGGAAATAATGGCAAAAAAAGAATGAATATAATTCCAAAGTAAAGAACTATAAAATTCTTTGATCTAATCTAAATAATAACATTTATTGGATAATAAATCTGCCGTATTTTTTGTAAATTTTATTTATATTATATATATACTATATATCTAGATATGTTTGTTACCATATCAAATATTCGATTGACAAATTTGATACACGCTACTGGTCTATTGGCTACTCTTGTCGGAATCATTAGTTTTTTACCAGTATTGTACTTCATTTATCAAACAAAGAACACTGCGAATTTTCCTTATCAAACACTATTTCTGGCGATTCTCTCCAATATGTTGTGGATATTTTATGCATACAACAAGTCTACTCATGTAGACATACAAATTGCTTTCATGGGATGTTTATATTTATGCATTTATTTGTATATTCTCTATACAAAGCTTAGATATTGATTTTGATTATAATGATTGTGATTGTAATTAGGCATGTTTTTGAAAAATTGCATCAGCTCCTGTAAAAATTTCTGGGTGATCGAATATATGAGTTTGTAATTCAAATTTGGATTCTTCTATTTTATCTTGTATGTTTGTATATTGTATTGTAACTTCAATGAGTTTATCCATCGTGTTGTAATATTTTGTATACACCGATTGATGTACCTTAGGTTTACTTATTTTTTCTTTCAACTGTTTTTTGACATTATTGTGAACTTCGAGTTCATATTCAATTCGTTTCTTGGATTCAGTGCGATCTAAATAGTCCATGTGCAACAAATGTCGTTCATCTTCAACATATTCCAGATCGGTGTAGGTATGCGCACGAACAATTTGTCTTGCGATATGACGACATGGACACGAACATGTTTTTTTGATATGTTTGGTGCTTGGTACATAACAACAACATATTCTGTAATCGCATGTATTTAAGAACTCTTCTGTTGATGGATTGTGCAACTTATGCACGTGACAACAATGACAAGCCCCAAGCAATGTGAGACATTCACGAATATTTGGAAATGCGTCTTTGATTATTTTACCTAATTCAGAAGGTGACATTTCTTTATTTTCTGTAACTTTGAAATATCGAAGATACAAAATTTTCCGTTGCATTGTCTTTAAACAAAGATACCAATTGTCCACACCATCGCTTTTGGCTTTCGTATCGGAAGGAATCGTAGCATTGTCTCGGGAGAAATGAACTTTCATATTGCTTCGCTTTTGAACTTTGAACTTTGAATTGCGTTTTGTTTTGTTATTTTAATTTATTTTATTGAACATATAATTCATTTCAATTTTTCTGTTTGGGTTCATTACCATTTTTAAGGTTGATTATGTTCTGATTTACTTTTTAGATTTAGTTTTTAATGATTTCTTCTTCATAGTCTTGTTCTTTTTGACTTTTTGTTGTACTGTAGTCCAAAATAATGATGAAGAGTGGGCCCGTTTTTTGCACATTGTGCGAACATATCGTCTTGTTTTGGAACCTGGAGATTTCACAGAAAGACCACCTCTTTTACCAACAACGATAGGAAGACTTTTCTTGGTGCGATTATTCTGGTAAATCAGTGTACGCTTTCCATTTTTGTTGGTTGTTTTGCATTCTACGATTGTCTTGGGCTGTTTAGGCATAATAGTATATATAATTTACAGAGAATATATTTACTCAACTGGGTGGTTTTGATTTTCTATAACTCACAAGGTCATTTTTCGGTTACAATGGACCATTGCGCTGAATCATATTTTCGAATATCGGCCATCACTATTTTACAATCGGTTTCAATTGTTTCTCTCAAATTATACTTATTGTTCCACTCTGTATATCCAATCGTTGTGTGTAATTTTTTGCTTACACTACCTGTAATAGACAATGAATGCATTAGTTTTTCTATCTGTGATATCATAAGTTCAGCATCATAATTTATTGTATCACAGTAAAAACCCCATGCTCGTGGATATGGATCGTTTTCGCTGTAGACATCTTCAAATATCGTAGATGATGGATGTATTTTAACCCGTAATGCATCTGGAAGTTTTGTTTTCAGAGAATTGTACAAATTGCGAATTTCCTTTTCTGTAGACACATTACAAACTAGCGTTATATGAGATATATGGTCTGTGCAAATACGATCATGTTTTAGTTTCAACCATATTCCGTAACCGTATCCCGATGAACAAGACATTCCAAATTTAATAAATTAACAATATTATATTGTAATTGCTTCAGACGAAAAAATTGAATTGAAATTTGATTAGTTAAACCATATTTTAACAAAATATGATAATGTCTAGAACCGCAAGACGATGTGGAATTTGTCGTGAAACCGGACACAACAGACGAAATTGTCCAAATATGCATTTACATCAACAACTACAATTTCAACAACAACAACAACAACAACAAATGCTATTTCAGCAACAACAACAACAACAACAACAACAACACCAACAACAACAAATGCTATTTCAGCAACAACAACATCACCTGCAAATTCAGCAACAGGAACAATTCTGTGTATTATGCGGAAGTCCGCATCACGCTACAATTGATTGTCCTATCCT
>Ga0181553_10005279_pt1 | contig 10845 bp, 5 predicted proteins | sample 011ome_17_FD_133753 | JGI IMG/M metagenome (GOLD analysis project Ga0181553, IMG submission 133753) | Coastal salt marsh microbial communities from the Groves Creek Marsh, Skidaway Island, Georgia - 011502XT metaG (megahit assembly) | ecosystem: Environmental > Aquatic > Marine > Intertidal zone...
GTAGATACAATGAAACGAATCAACTTACAGCCGGTTATAAATTAGGTTTTAGAAAACTTGAGGGTGTATATCATTCTGTTGATGAACCGTTTAAAGATTTTTTATATCCAGATGAATTTAATAACATTGAAGAAACATATAAAAATGAAACAGTTATTGCAGATGCTGTATATGGCGCTGCAGAAGATACATATATTTATCTTTGTATTAACGATTTCCAAAATAATGTAAAAAATACAGTCATTACTGATAATGCTATCGATAATGTACTTGCAAGATTAACAATCACAAGTGATTCATTTACTGTTATTATTGACAACGATTCAGATAAAGTATTTAAAACACGAGAATATTTTGGACCTGTTACTTTACAAAAATTTCGTATCCAGTTAAAAGACAAGTATGGAAATTTAACTGATATACAGAATGAAAACTTTAATTTTGCTTTAGAAGTTAAACAAATTTATCAATAAAAATGTTTTTTTCGATATTTATGATTATATGTACATATTGTAACTATTTCAATGCAACGAAATTTTACACGTAAATCTATTGGAGGGATTGTCCCTAGCAGAAACACTTTATTTACGGTTGAAACTGACGCACAAGCAAATATTAATTTGGCTAAAATAGCAGATGATCTAGCAATCTTATTGGAAAAATATTATGAACAAGATTTGGCTTATCTTGAAACACATTTAAAGGATACTTCGAGTACATATAGATTGCTTGTTAAAAATATTTCTAATATGACTGTACCTAAAAATATTATGTTTAATATCAAGACATTTTTTTTCAACATTTTGGATGGATTACGACAATCCGTAAAAGCTGCACAAATATGTAAACAAACGAGCAATCGAAATAAAGAATTAGAAGAAAAAGTTGTAATAATGGATGATTATAACAAATTAAAAGAATATCTAGAACAAATGTATGAACAATTAACACGTACAATTACGGTATTTGAATTTAAACCAATCACTTCTTTGATTCCTGTAATTAATCCCAAATACATCAAATACTACGAATTGTACGGTCGTCCAGTCAATGGAGTATTTAAAGCTGAACTTATGTATAATGTTGAAAGACTACTTGACAATGAACGAAAATGATACTATAGACTGTTGATCAAAAAGAAAATACCAGCATACATGGTAATTTATATATTGAACTTATTGTAAAAAATACATGGATGATAACCAGAAATGGTGTATACAAGTCTGAATTGATTAAAAATGTGGAATTATTGTTACAAAGTGAGACAAATTAATTATCAGTTACATCAATATACAAATGACAGAATGTAAATTATTTTTTTTGTAAATTTTTAAATATAAGAATTTATTATAAAAACATGGTCTACGAAAGAACACTTCAAACTAATGCCACAGATAATATCGTTTTGTATGTAGACGACTTTGATACTTCAACAACAATAGATGCACCTGTATTCGCTGAAGGTGCAGTACCAGACATAACTGGATATGACGCTGAAGCTACAATATTTGTGAGTGATAAAGATTTTAGATCTTTATTCCAAGTACTACAATATCAAAATGACAATGATATGCTATTCAGAACAACCGTTGGTGATACGAATGTTGATGCATTTAACATCAATGATCCACAAAAAGCGAACTTTGTTGACATTAATCCTGCAAAAGCAAATGTTTTACAATATGCAGCTTCTGATAATTTAGATGCTAAATTTAACGGCTCTAACACATTAGGTTTAAATACTGATATTCTTTCTTCTGAATCGAATGATCTTATTAGTACTGGAAGCACATATTTCAAAGTTTGTCATGACTATGTTCGTCATATGGCTAAATCATTGACTGGGTTGAATGAAACAGATTCAAGAACTTTTACAAATAGAAACGCACTTATCGCTGATATACTTTTAAAAGGACAAAAGTCCATTGTCGACGATTTGTTTCAAAAAATGAAAAAATTAAGTACCGATTATGATGGAAATACTTTGGAAGCTGACGGTAAAGAAGTTCAGGGGTATGATATAGCCAATGGAATCTACACTCAAATCCAATTGTTGAATCCTGCACGGTTGGTGTTAGCTGGTGAAAAATTGGCAAACGGTGATATTTCAGGCGGCGTAAAACATCAATTGTATAATTCCAAAGATACTTGGCAACCAATCCCATTAATTAATGGAGACGTAGTCTGTTTTAAATACACATTTGAAGATATCTCTGGTGTCAACATTGATAATACTACTATCGATATTCCAAGCCGCACATATTTAATTAAAATGTGTTTAGTAGATAAGGAAACCACAATATACAGAAATATTGAAACAAAAGTGACAGATTTCGATGCTATACAAATAGTTGATGATGATACACCAACAGACGACCACGAAATTATTGCTTTTTATAAAAATAACTCTAACGTACAAGGATTAATAAATACTATAACTGAATCTCCGATTAAAACTTACTTAAACAGTTTGTTCCAAGAAAATGTACCCGATTTTTTGAATTATTTACGCAAGGAACAATTTGTAAACTCCTATATCGCTGCTTTGAATACATTAATTGATGCTCTTAATGAAGCTTCGGAATCACTTCAACTTGAAATTACTTCTATAGAAAGTAAAACTGGTCAGGTTAACGTAGCAAATTCGACGGGAACCGTAGACAGTATTATTGTTGAAGAACTTACCAAATTTACAAGTGATACGTCTTTGTTGGATGGTTATACTATTGATGAAAATGATGCCTTAAAATTAACATATGATCAGAAAATTACGGACTATAACACTGCATGGGATACATATCAAACGACAAAACAAACATTCGATGGTGCAAAGGCTGCTAAACTAAGGGAGTTAGCATTAGTTGAATATGTATACTTAGACAAAAGTATAACATTAACTGCGGTTAATACATTTAATTATTACGATCCTGAAACCAAAATAGTTAGCGCTATAGGGTCTGGTCCATCAATTAAGTATTTCGATAATACAAATTTTAATAAGGGTTTAGTTACAAGCTTAATTACCGATACAGAATCTTTTTCTAACGTACCTGTTGACATTAATATCAACAATATAGGTGGTGTAGCTGTTAAAAATTTCCAATTTCTAGTGTCCAGAACTACTTATAATTTTATTTCTGGTTATAAGTTCGAAACAGTGGATGCACTAGATGCTACTCATTATAATGTGGAAAATAATGGTAGTTATAAAGTGAATAGCTCTTTGTATTTAAATACTGAATTAAAAACTTATCTAGCTTATTCTCTAAAAGATGTAGGCGAAGAAGTATCATTCAGTAATGTTACTCAAAGCGGTATTATTAATACTACTCCACAAGGATTTCACGTAACAAATTTTACACTTAACGGTAGCCAGTCAATTACTGCTGACGCCTTAATACAAGATGTGTTTGACGCATCTGGGGCGATTGGAAATTACAGTGTTTATTTATCCTCGAATACATTTTCTGGCATTAATGAATCTGGTGGTATATTTTCAACAAAAGCAAGTATATATTTGAGGGTTGAAAGAATCGCGACAGATCAGTACCCAGACTTGAAACAATTAAGGGTAGAATTCACTGATGCTGACATAACTAGTACTGTAGGTTCATTTGCTTACTGGAATTCTCCTACTGCTTCAAAACTAAGTAAGGTAACTCTAACGAGATCTTAAAATTATTTCTAATATAAATTCAAATTAGTAAATAAACTAAATATCACAAAAAATATAGTTACACTACATATGTAAATTATCACTTTTCATATAAGATGACAATTTACAATTGGTGGAATTCAGTTGATAATTGGAATACGGAACATTCAAATTCAAATTATCAAGATATACAGAACATTATAATTCACAATGTTTACAATATTTAATTTTTTCGATATTATCTAGTGATGTTTCAAAATGATCATAAATGTATTCATGAATGCACCATTTGTGTATGTATTTATTTACTATTTGAATGTCGTTTTCGTAAATATCTGAATATTCTTGAAAATGGACTTTACTGATATTCAATAGAGTTTTGTATTTATTCAATAAAAAAAGACATTCTTGAAACGCCGAATAATCAATTACATTATACTGATGTTTTGCATCATTCATTTTATATTTGTGTAGTTGTATACATATGGATATATATTTAAGTGATTCTTAAACATATATGCTTTTAATCCAATCATTTGACTTGTCTTTTTTCAACAACTTTGTTATTTGATCTTGAGATATCGTGTATGGAAACGTTATTTCTTCGCTTTTTATATCACCATATATTTTTGTACCTGGCGCAAACATTCTGAATAAATTTAATTTTGTAAATATAGTTTCAATGCATCGTTTTAATGTGCGTACTCCCTTTTCTTCATTTGCATAATTTTCGATAATGTATTGAATTAATTGTTCTGGGAAAACAATATCTGAACTTTGAAACCCAATGTTAGCTTCAATTTTAGGAATTAGATAATCCTTGGCGATAATTTGTTTTTCTGATGGTATGTAACCATTAGTTTTAATCTTATACATTCGGTCTCGTAAAATGGGGTTCACTTTACTTTCATCATTGTAACTAAATATAAATAAACATTTACTTAAATCAAAGTCAATTCCACCAAAATATTTATCGTGGAATTGGTTATTTTGAGAAGTATCAGTCAAATGTGTAAGAATTCCAATAATCTCTTCACCTTTCTGTGTTTCGCTAACTTTATCCAATTCATCAAAGTAAATAACAGGGTTCATACATTTACTCTGTTTCAAAATTTCCACAATGTGTCCCCAAGTACTACCTTCGTATGTATATGAATGACCTTCTAAGAATGAACTATCTGTCGCACCACCCAGTGCAATAAATTCGAATGGTCTATCTAAAATTTTGCTGATACCTTCCTTCACTAGAGTCGTTTTACCGGTACCCATTGGTCCTTGTATTGCGATAGATGAACCAATAGATGTAGGATTTGAAATGAATTGAGCCAGCATCTGTAATATTTGCATTTTTGCGTCGTCTAATCCATACACAGCACTATCTAATGTCTGTTTTGCGTTAAGCATAAAAGTGTTAAGTCTTTCTTTCCCGTCGTTGATGTGAATATCAAGAGAACGATATTGATTGAATGGGATACACATGAAATTGTCTACCCAGTGTTTAATTTTAAAATATTCTCCTGAACACGGATCCATGTGTTTTAATGTATTGATTTTGCGTAAAGCAATTTGTTTATATGCGCATGGAATATTCGATTCAATTAGTTTAATCCGATGTGGAATATCACAAGAATATTCTTTGTTTATATTTTCTATTGATGTTAATATCTTTTGTTGATTTTCTAATGTTTGATTTTTAAAATAAGATAAATCGTCTAAACTATTGTTATCTTTGAGAGATTTTATAAATTTTTTCTGGTTTTTTTTTCTGGTTTTTTTTTCTTTTTTCTTTTGTTTTGCTTTATCCACTTTTTTCTGGTTTTCTAGAATAATTTCATACTTAGAGATTAAATTTTCGTGTGATGTAGCAGTTTCCTCGTCTGAAATTTTGTTTTTCATCGCTTGTAATAGTGTTATTAATTCTTCTGTATCTTTCGTATCTATTTTGTAATTCTTGACCGCATTCTTTTGAGAATCACAATGTTTATCTTCATTATCATTATCATGATCTTCATCGTCATCGTCGTCATCGTCGTCATCGTCTTCATCATAACTTTCATGTGGATCTAACTTATTGTCAAATTGTAGAATAATATTGAATGGAATTTCGGTTGCTTCTTCTTCCTCTTCATCATCATCATCTTCTTCTTCATCATCGTTTTCACTATACTCACTTTCATCATTTTGTTGTTGGAGTGTTTCTTTGCAAGAGTCAGGTTGTTTATGTTTTAGTTTTTTCGACTCCTTGTGTTTTTGTTTTTGTCCATCCCTACCATTTATAATTTTGGTCTTTAAGTATGTGGATGGAAACATTTTATATAGGAATTTTCGGTATTCTTGTATATCCACATCATCGTTAGTTTCGTCGCTAGTAGAGTATTCAGAATCATCGCTGTCATCTGATGATATGTCACTTTGAGAATGAAAATTATGATCTGAATCATTTACATTTATAATTTCATTTTCTTCATTCCAAAGTTTTCTCTTCGTCATATTGGTTGGTTTGGATTTTGTTTTTGTTTTTCGATTTCGCAAATTGTAAGAACAAGAAGTTTTTTTATCTTGATCAATGTCACTTTCACTTTCTTGAATTTTGATGAAATCCATAATTATTATATCTTGAAAGATAAATTTATATGCTTTCAAATGTAAACATTACGTTTCAATTTTATTGAAAATTGATTTTAAAACAATCTAAATATATTTCCTTAATATAGAAAGCATTGTTCAAAATGGCATCAACTATTATTGGTATTCAATTTGGAATTATGTCTCCAGAAGAAATCCGTAAATCATCTGTTGCTGAAATAACTACGAAAGATACTTATATCAACAATAAACCTGTTGTTGGTGGTATTTTTGATCCAAGAATGGGTGTGTTAGAACCAGGAATGATTTGTCCTACAGATAAAATGAATTATATTCAATCTCCTGGTTATTTTGGTCATATCGAATTGGTTAAACCCGTGTTTTACATTCAGTACTTATCACATGTGCTGAAAGTGTTAAAATGTGTTTGTTTTAAATGCAGCAAATTGCTTGTAGATCGTGATAAATATTCGCATTTTTTGGATATTCCATCTAAAATACGATGGGATCATATATGTGAATTATCAAGTAAAATAAAGCGTTGTGGAGAAGACAATGTTGATGGTTGTGGTTTTGTTAAGCCAACTAAAATAAAGAAAGAGGGTCTAGCAACAATTTATGCAGAATGGAAACAAGGTGATGGCGAACAACCGAATGTAATGAAATTGACTTCCGAAATGATATTGAGCATGTTCAAACGAATAACGGATCAAGATGTTGATTTCCTTGGATTTTCGTCTATATTTTCAAGACCTGAATGGATGATCTGTGAAGTATTAGCAATTCCTCCTCCTTGTGTGCGTCCTTCCGTAAAACATGATTCACAACAAAGAAGTGAAGACGATCTATCACATATAATTATTTGTATTATCAAAGCAAACACAACATTAAAAGAAAAACTAAAGTTAAAAGACAATGAAGGTATTGTCGAAGATACACTGACTCTTTTGCAATATCATGTAGCAAGTATGATCAATAACAAAATTCCTGGTATAGAATCAGTAGCACAGCGTTCATCTGGTAGAATATTCAAATCTATTACAGAACGCTTAAATGGAAAAGTTGGTAGAATCAGAGGAAACTTAATGGGTAAGCGTGTAGATTATAGTGCAAGAAGTGTGATTACAGGTGATCCTAATTTAAGTATAGAAGAATTAGGAGTTCCGTTGAAAATAGCCATGAATATCACATATCCAGCAAAAGTGAATGATCGCAATATACATTATTTGACGGGTTTAATGAAAGCTGGACCAGATTCATATCCTGGTGCAAAAATATTGGAGAAGAAAACAGGTGAACAAATTTCATTGCGATATGTTGAGAGAAACAACATTGAATTGCACATTGGAGATACTGTACATAGACACATATTAGACGGTGATTTTGTCTTATTTAACAGACAACCTACTTTGCATAGAATGAGTATGATGTGTCATCGTGTTAAAGTATTAAAAGTAGGAAATACATTTCGAATGAATGTAGCAGATACAAAACCATATAATGCAGATTTTGACGGGGATGAAATGAACATGCATATGCCACAAAATGCTCAAGCTGTTGTTGAACTTAAACATTTAGCAGCTGTAAAGCGTCAAATCATCAGTCCAGCAACGAATTCGTCTATAGTTGGAATATTTCAGGATTCATTGCTTGGATTGTTTATGTTACTTCGTGAAAATATTAGTTTCAATACTCGAAACGCGATGAATTTATTGGTAAATGCACCGATGTTAAATACGGATATCTTCAAAAAACGCTCCAATATAAAAAACACTGATATTATCAGTGAAATCTTACCTCCTATATCATTGAAAATGCCAAATACAATGTACAACGATGGTGATAATAATTCAAATGATTATAACATCATTGAAATTAACAATGGAAAATATTTACGAGGACATTTAGATAAGAATGTAAAACACATTATTCATAGTATCTTTAATGATTTTGGTTACGAAGCATGTGCAAACTTTATTGATTCTATACAAAACATTGTTACAGAATATATGAAAACTACATCTTACAGTGTAGGAATAAGTGATTTAATTGCAGATAAAACCACGAATGATACGATCTCCAAGATTATATCGGACAACAAAAGTAAGGTGAGTACATTACAAAAAGAAATATTGAGTGGTACATTTAATAACAACACAAATAAATCAAACGAAGAAGAATTCGAGAGTAAGGTGAATGGTATATTAAACAAGGCAAGAGAAGATGCTGGTACATTTGGAAGAAAATCATTGGACAAGAACAATCGATTTGTCATGATGGTCAATGCAGGTTCAAAGGGTTCTAATATCAATATTGCACAGATGATATCTTGTCTTGGTCAACAGAATATTGACGGTAAACGCATACCGTATGGCTTTGAAGACAGAACATTGCCTCATTATAAGCGATACGATGATTCTCCTGAAGCAAGAGGGTTTGTGGAAAGTTCGTTTATTAAAGGTCTGACACCACAAGAATTGTTTTTCCATGCAATGGGTGGGCGTGTTGGTCTTATAGATACAGCCGTCAAAACTTCGCAAACTGGTTACATTCAAAGACGGTTGATCAAAGGATTGGAAGATTTAAAGATTGAATACGATATGACAGTACGAAATAATCATTCAAAAATTATTCAATTTCGATATGGGGATGATTGTATTGATACAACGAAAGCTGAAACGCAAAAAGTGCATATTGTAAGTATGTCTATCGAGGAAATATATGCTCATTTTCAGCCCCCAGTTATTTCGTCTGATGATAATATATACGAGCTTACATTTAATGTATCTTCGTTGAAACGAGTAATGAAACAAACAGAGGAATACAACAAGGTAATTTTGAAACATATTCAAAATACCATTTCGATTCGCGATGATATTGTAAAAAATGTGTTTGAATATAGTGCGAATGAGAAAGTATATATACCGGTTCACTTTAAAAGAATTATAAATAATGTTCGTAATCAGTTAGGATTAAAATCAACAACAATGGTAAATATCACTCCATTAGAATGTATTCAATATATCGAACGGTGTAAAAAACATTTGGACGATTTGTCGTATGCGAAACCAACACCTTTATTCTACCACTTGATGGAATACTATTTGACACCTAGAGAACTGTTGTTTAAACAAAGATTTACCAAAAAGGGGATTCAGCTATTATGTGTTGCTATTGAAACAATGTATAAAAAATCAATTGTCAACCCAGGTGAAATGGTAGGTATGATTGCGGCCCAGTCTATAGGCGAACCAACAACGCAAATGACGTTGAATACATTCCATTTTGCGGGCGTTAGTAGTAAATCAAATGTTACTCGTGGAGTACCTCGTATTGAAGAAATATTGTCTCTTTCTAAAGAGCCTAAGAATGTTAGTATAACATTGTTTTTGAAAGAGGAAGATCAACAAAACAAAGAAAAAGCAAATTACATTAAATACATGATTGAAAATACAGTTTTGAGAGATATTGTTTCATCTGTGCAAATTTGCTTTGATCCAGATAACGAGAATTCACTTATCGAAGATGATTTGCAGTTTTTGGAAAAATTTCACACATTCGAAAAAATATTAGAAGAAGAAAAACCAGCAAAGAAAACAGAAGATGATATGTCTAAGTGGGTGATTCGTTTTGAAATGAACAAAACCCAAATGCTTGAACATAACATTACAATGGACGATATCCATTTCGCAATAAAAACTGGGTATCCAGACGATATTCAATGCATATTTAGTGATTACAATGAAAAAGATTTAGTATTTAGAATTCGTTTACAAAATCTAATGAAAAAGAAAGAATTTGCAGGTAAAACGCTAGATCAATCGGACGAAATTTACAAACTGAAAAATATACAAGAACATTTATTGGACAATATCATTCTAAAAGGAATTAAAAACATTAAAAAGGTATACATGCGAAAATTAAAAACAAATGTTGTAAAAGAAGAAGGTCACTACAACCGTAAAGATATTTGGGTATTGGATACCGTCGGGACCAATTTGAAAGATATTCTCTCTATACCGAATATTGATCAATCTCGTACATATACCAATGACATCATTGAAACATACAAAATATTGGGTATTGAAGCTACAAGAAATGTCATTTTCAGAGAAATAATGGAAGTATTAGAATTTGACGGATCGTATATAAATTCTCATCATGTAGAACTGTTATGTGATAGAATGTGTTTAACAGCTAGATTGATTTCGATCTTCAGACACGGTATAAACAATGACAATATTGGACCCATCGCAAAAGCATCATTTGAAGAAACTACAGAAATGTTTTTAAGAGCAGCCAGACACGGAGAAGTAGATACAATGAAAGGTGTATCTGCAAACATCATGTGTGGTCAAGAAGGTTATTATGGAACATCTTCATTTAGAATATATACAGACATTGAAAATTTGAAACAACAAGTTGTCGAAAAAGTTCAAGACGAAGAAATGTCGATTGCAGATCTAGAAGATATGATAGAAAAGGAAGATTCAACAAATGTATGCAATCGAATTGTGGTGGAAAACAAATATGACCATATACAATCTGAAAACTATATTCAAAATAACGATGATTATAATCCTGGATTTTAAAATAAAAAACAC
>Ga0181553_10005283_pt1 | contig 10840 bp, 5 predicted proteins | sample 011ome_17_FD_133753 | JGI IMG/M metagenome (GOLD analysis project Ga0181553, IMG submission 133753) | Coastal salt marsh microbial communities from the Groves Creek Marsh, Skidaway Island, Georgia - 011502XT metaG (megahit assembly) | ecosystem: Environmental > Aquatic > Marine > Intertidal zone...
ACTCGAGATGACGACGTAGACGACTTTGAGATGAAATTCTTCCCCGACACGAACAAAGTCTCCCCGTTTGTGCTTTTAAAAAACGCACGAATAAAAGAGTTCTTGCACCGCATGACGTGACACGGCAGAAACGACTTAAAAGTGAGGAGGACTTTATGAATCAATCGTCGTAAGTGTGTTGTTTTTTGCACCAATATAAAATACTCTCTGTGTAGTATCTGCTGCAGTAAATCAGTTCTACGAGAGTAAAGCAAAAAAGGAAAGGGAGGAGAAAAATTGAAACCCGATGAGTTTAGGGTTTACTATGAAAACCCTAAACTTAAAAAAATGGCAAGGAAGAGAGACTTGTCACGAATCTCATCACACGTGTGATACGCACTTTTGAATGATGATGATGATGATGACGATGAGACAAAACGAAGGATTTCGATGACAACGGTAAAATTACCGGAGAAACTCCAAACCTTGCGAGGGTTCAAAGTTTCGAAAATTCTCAACGATGGCAAGGACTCCTCGAGCTTTGGGGGCAACAACGTCGTCGCGTTGTTAGGCACCTTCCCTGGATTGATGGAAGAAGAAGAAGAAGAATCTGTCGTTCTGAAGCTTTCTCGACCGCCGATACCGTTGGACGATTTAGACCAACTCGCGGACGCGATAACGCTTTACGAACGCATGCCGTACTCAGGGATGGAGTACGGGTACTACCACGGCGTCGTGAACAATTCATCCGAGACGTTTTTCGCCCCGTATGTGTCCGTGGACGTCTTATACCCCGGGTGTTTGAAAGATGAATCAAAAGAAGCAAAAGCGAAGCTCCTGGCGAAACATATAAGCCGCAACCAAGCGCAGAGACCGGTAATCTTCCGCGAGAACCCAAAAACGTACGAAAAAGCGCATTTGCCGTACATCGAGGCGATCCCGTCAAGTGCGATAGGGTGGGTGCACAAGATTTTGAACAAAGAGAAAGAACTCGAACGATTGCTCTTCGACGACGACGACGTGAACGACGGGTTTCTCTTGAACACGGATCCGAAGTGGACGACGCACCCTGACCCGAAGACGACGCCGAAAGAACAGTGGATGAACCATCCTTCAACGCGCGAGCTGTACTGTCTCGGGTTGTGTCACAGAAAAGACGTGCGGTCGCTGCGGGACTTAAGAGCGGCGCACCTGCCGATGTTACGCGCCATGGCGAAAAAGGGCAGGGAGGTGATCAAAAACACGTACGGGCTCGCCAACGAGAGCTTGAGGATATTCGTGCACTACCCGCCGCAGTTTTATCACTTTCACGTCCACTTCACGAACGTGTCTGTGGAACACGGCGTCAGCGCCGAGCGCGCGCACCTTCTCGACGACGTGATTGAAAACATCGAACGAGACTCTGAGCACTACGCGAAGCGCTCCATCACGTGCCGCATGGGCGAGAACGACGAACTGTGGAGGCGGTTCAAGGAATTAGATGATAAAGCGGGGGCAGAGGCAGCGGACGACGACGCGAGATAGCTCCTCCCGTTCTTTTAACTACAAAACTATATATACTACTAGTATGCTGTGCTTTCTAAAACTTCATTATTCCTCCCGATCATCATCATCATCCCGATCCTCCTCCATCGTGGTTAACCAGTCCTTTTGAAATTGCTCGAAACCTTCCACGAGTACGATGCGGCCTCCTTTACTCTTCGCAATCTCTCTCGCTTTTTCGAGTTTACTCTTACCGGGGTTCTCGCCGATTAAGAGGATATCGGTGGATTTCGCGAGCGCGTTGGAGACGGAACCGCCGAGGCGTTCGATGTCTCGTTGGATTTCGGAACGCGATTTCGAAGTGAACGTGCCGGTAATGCAGACTTTTAAATTGGAGAGTTTGTTGTTGTTGTTGTTTATGTTGTTGTTCGTTCTTGACGATGAGGATGAGGATGATGACACGTCGCCTCCAAAAACGGGAAGAATCTTCACGCCGTTGTCCAGAATTCGTTTCACCTCGTTGGCGTTGTTCGGCTCGCTCCAAAAGTTGGCGATGCTTTTCGCGACGATATCGCCGACGCCTTCGACAGCTTCGAGAGAGATTTTGATGCCGTTCTTCTCGTCGACGTCGCTCTCTTCGTCCGCGCTACTCCCAGTTTCGTGATAACGCTCCGCCGCTTCTTTGAACTTGTCTAAACTTTTGTACGTTTTCGCGAGTTCCTTCGCCGTCGCTTCGCCGACGAACGGTATTCCTAAAGCGTATATGAATTTTGCCAGCTGAACGCCGTTCGTTTTCACGTCGTTGATGGCAGCGAACATGTTCAGCGCGTTTTTTGTAAACTCGTGCTTTTTCTTTTGCGCGGGGTTTTCGTAACGCGCCCAAACAGGAGGCATTTCTTCCTCGTTTCTATTCGGTCCGTAAAATCTTTCCTCCAACGTGAAAATGTCCGACGTGCGCTCGATGGCGTTCGTCTCAAAGAGTTTCTCGATTTGCTTTTCAGCTAAACCGCGAATGTCTAAGGCTTTTTTAGAGGCAAAATGCGTCGTCCTCGCGGTTCTCTGCGCTGGACACTTCAAACCCGCGTTACATCGAATAACCATGCCGTCCTCGGCGTCTCGAGAGACGAGCGAGTTGCAACACGGACACAACATCGGCGCGGCGTAGGCAGAAGCGCCGCCCAGATTTAACGACGACGACGTTGATGACGATGACGATAAACCTAGCGCTGCTCCCAAAGACGAAGAAGAGGAGGATGCCTCTTTCGCGTTTTCTTCACTCGTTATCCGTTCAGCGTCAGTGGCGACGCGAATAATTTTTGGAATGACGTCCCCGGCTCTCTCGACGACGACGTCTTGGCCAATCTGAATCTTTTTGCGTTCAATTTCGAAAAAGTTGTGCAACGTCGCGCGACGTATAGTTGCTCCGTTCAACTCGCACGGTTCTAATATAGCTACTGGTGTCAACACGCCGGTTCGTCCTACTTGCACTTCTATGGATTTCAACGTCGTTATCGCAACATCCGCGACGAACTTGTGCGCGATGGCCCATTTTGGTGCTCTCGAGTCGGAGCCGATCCGATCGCGCAAACGCGTTTCATTTATTTTATACACGACGCCATCGATTTTATGCGACAACGTGTCTCTTAAATCGTACGTTTTCGCGTGGAACGCGAAGAGTTCGTTCAAATCAGAGGAAATCGCGCTCCTGGTCAAACATAAATCGGAAAACCCCCACTTTTGACACTTTTCGTAAAATTCAATTTGCGTCTCGAACAATTCTGCGCGGTCTCCTCCTTCTGTCCCCCAACCGTGCGGAATGAACGATAAAGGAACGTCTACGTTTTGTTCTTTCATGCGCATGACCCCTGCGGCGGCGTTTCGCGCATTTTTAAACGGTGTTTCTCCGTTTGCACTTTTCCTCTCGTTGACTTTTTCCAAAGCGTCTTCTTCTACGTACACCTCGCCGCGAATTTCAAAGACTTCCGGGTAGGACGATCCTTCTCCACCCAATTCTCTCGGTACGTCTCGACATGAAGAACTCAACACGTGTCTCGTGATGTCTTCGCCAAACTCGCCGTCCCCGCGACTCAACGCGCGGACGAGTTTCCCGTTTTCGTATCGCAAACTCGCGGAAACGCCGTCGATTTTCAATTCTGCGCAGTACTCTACTTTTTGCAAAGCCGCCGCCGGCAAAACTTCAACCAAGCTCTTCCTCACCCTCTCGTCAAACTCTCTCACCTCGTCCGCGTTAAACGCGTTCTTCAAACTTTGCATCGGCGACAAATGTTTATACTTCTTATACTCAAAGGATGAATTCGACGACGAAGACGCCAACCTACCGCTCCCTACCCGCGAGTACATCCCGTCGTCAAATTTCCCTCGCAACTCTTCAAACTTTCTCTCCACCGCTTCAAATTTCATCCGTAACAAGTCGTACTCTCCGTCCGTGAGTGTTTCTTTCGCTTCGTCGTAGTATAATCGATCGCTTTCCGAGATTTTTTGTGCTAAATCTCGTAAAATTTTCTCCGCTTTGGACGAGCTTTCGATCGAATTCGCAAACGCAGTCGCGACCTGAAGTGAGTTCGACGAAGGCAAATTCCTTTCTGAAGAGGAAGACAGCGACGACAAAGCGCGCAGACACCCACCGGTAATCTTCTTCATCTTCGTCTTCGAAATCGTCGTCGTCATCTTTGCAACAAAAACAGAATTGAATAAAAGTTTTGCATTTGAATTCTTCGTTTTTCCATTCTTCGACGCAGAAGCAGACGACACACACGAAGAAGAAGAAGAGAGTAAAGAAAAAGTCGGCATCGTACGCGTCGTCGTCGTCGTCGTCATCGCGCCGCTGAAACTTTGACTTCTTCTCAAAACGTAGCCAAGTTGGCGCATATATATCGCGTGTGTATACTACACAGAGGTCTCTTTTTCTCTCTCGTAAAATGGAGAAAAAGTAGGCAAAATTCTACCGAATTCTCTCGATTAGAGGTTTGACGTGTGACACGAAGCGAGAGCGCGGTCGTCGATTGAATGAATAACGCGTTGTATGTGTGTGTGTGTTTAAAACGACAAAACGTTTACTGGCTTTGCTCTAATGCCTTCAGTCTTTCTGTGTAATCTGACCATGTCGGACATTTCTTTTCGATGGCGTAGCGTAAACACTCGAGGTGTTTCTTCGCGTGAGCAAAGTGCAAAACCGACGAATCCCAAGGCGCTTTCGCTTCTTCGCGTAAGTATTTGAGGCACTCGAGATGACCGTTTTCGGCAGCATCTGAACACGCCCACTCATCGACAGGACACTCATTTGCCACGCAATACTTTACCATTTCCAGATTACCTTGACGTGCGGCCGCATTAATCGTCCATCTATTCCACTTACACTGTTTCTCCTCTCGCGCCCACTTGAGCAACTCGAGTTTATTCGTTAGAGCAACTCGAATGCAGAAAGATGTTTCATTCCACAAGTATCCCGACCACAACGATTTATTCTCCCACGCAAACTCCAACGTCGATATCGACGACATCTCTTCAATATTAAACTTCTTTTTCAACTCCCTCTTGCGAGACGATCTCTTCACCAACGCTCTCGTCTCTGTATTCACCTCGTACAAGAATTTGAGATCCGTTGGATTCAATCTCGGAAGCACATGTTTGAAACAAATATCGTCGTTATTCACGATCAAATCCCACAAATTCTGATACCGCGGTGTTTCTCGCGACTTGCCCCTCGAACTCGCGAACATCACAACATCGCTCGCGTTGCGCACATCGAAGAACTGCATCGCGAGGAGGAGGCACGTAAAACTCGCCAAGTAAAAGTGAAGAATGTCACATGCGAGTTTTTTTTTTCCACCCATTTTCCTTCCATTGGAGACAAAGGAAGGAAAATGCTTTCACAACAAAGAATGACGAAAACGACGGGCAAACGCGCGCGAGAGAAAGAGCTCCGATTGAAACGAATACAAACTTTAAGAGACATCAGAGATGGGAATTTGAGACATTCGTTTAAAAACGATGACGACGATCACGACGACGAGGATTCGAGAAACATCTTCTCGGAGCAGTTTTGGAATCACATCGGACGCGAATTTCATCTCAAAGTGAACGACGGATTGGATTCATTGTTGACGAAAGAAGCGAGAGTGAAAGCAGACGCGCACGCGTTCGGCATCGAACAAGAAACATTCGTGCAAGAACTCATGCAGGAACATTCAAGACGGGTTAAAGAGGACGGGTACACGAGAGTATCAATCGCGGAAACCGCGAAAGAGAATGAACTTTTCAGTTCGAAACGAGAGTACGAAAGGAAAAGTGGATTTCAACGCGAGTGCCAACATTTAACGGAGATGATTGAATTCTTGGACGAAAAATGCGGATTGAATCCAACGTGGTCGTTAGTGTTCGATAATTATTGGGTCTTAGCGCGCAGAGTGGAGAAAATCGTGCAAGAAATCTCGGGGGGGAAAGAGAATCGATTGAACTTTGACGCGTTGGTGTGGCGGGTGAGGAACGTAAACGAAGAAGACGAGAAAAGAGGAGAATCGAACAACACTGCGACGATGACTGCGTTTACGCCGCACAGAGATCGGCAGCCAAAAGACACGAGGAAGAGTTTTCGAGAAGACGAGTCGCCGAAGTATTGCACGATTTGGATTCCTCTGACAAACGCGACGTGCGAAAACTCGTGTTTATATGTCATACCGCGGAAGTGCGACGAAGGGTACACGGAAGGCGACGACGATACGGATTTAGAAAAGACGCCGTTGGAGAAGTGTTTGAAGGATAAGAAGGCGTACCAGAACATAACGGCGTGTCCGGTGGATGTAGGCGAGGCGGTTGTTTTCACGCACAGAACCATACACTGGGGGAGCAAACCGAGAGATAATTACCAAGGAGAGCCGAGAGTGAACGTGTCGTTTGGCTTTAGCGACGATTCGTTCGAAAAGGCGTATTTGAAAAACAGAAACGGCGTGAAAGTGACCGAAGACGCGGAAGACGTGCAAAGCTTACCGACGTTGAAAGAGCGGTTGGTATTGATTGCGTCGCAAATGATTGCTTATCACGAACGGTTCCCGCCGAAGAATTTCAAGGCGTTGAAACTGTTGAAGAAAATACACGACGCCGGGAAGAGTTTCTTGGACGAGAGGTACCGAGAAATCATAGAGACGGAGTATATACGAGCGACGAGTATGTTAGCCGGTCGTCGAAAAAATGAGAATGGGGATGATGAAGATGAGGAAGAGGACGACGACGATGACAACGAAGACGATGAATTAGACAACGCTTTAGATGCCATGCTCGATGCCAAAGCGAAAGGTCGCGGTGACGATTTCGAGGACGATTACGAGGAAGAAGACGACGACGAATTCGCGAACGATCCAAATCCGGACGATTACAGCGACAGCGATCCAGAACGTCCGTATGAAGTGACCGAGGAAGATGTATTCTTTGGGAATGCCACGGAAGAAGAAATTATTACAGCCAAGAATATCCATCGGAGAAGTATCGGGAAAGAAGAACTTCCGATGCCGAAAGAACGAGAGGTGTCGAGAGTAAACGTGAGGGAACACTGGAGCGAATACCTAAAAAGACCGGAGAATAAAGAGAAAGTAGACGACGCGAAGAAACTGCTCGGCATCAAAAGCTAATAGCATCTGTAGTAATAATATCATAATACAACGCACTTTTTAGGATCATTAAACGAGCGAGAAACTAGACAATGCGCACAGATTGACGTACTCGATGCCGGCGGCGTTTGTCAACGCTTCTTCGAACATCGAAACAAAGTGTCGACCTCGCGAGCACGTACCAGATTCCGAAGATGTATCGGGTAAAATATCGTACGCGGCGTCCGATGCGTTCGGAGGCGAAGAGAGCCTGTACGACACAAACACCAAGACGAAGTAAATAAAAAAGATCGGAACGACGACGATTGAGAGAAAAATGTTTCTCATCGCTTTATTTCTTTTCGTCGTCGTCGTCGTCCTCTTGTCTGTTGTTTTCGGTACCAACGGCATCGTCGAAACCAAAGGCATCTCGGACGGTTTCCTTCCCAACTCCAATTCGAGCTTTCGCATCTTTTCCGCCGCGTTTTCTAGAGCAACTTCCGTTCTCATCTTCGTTTGTGCCATTGAATCTCTCTCAAATCGCGCGCGTTTCGTCTCGTCTTCAGCTAACCGCTTCGCGCTCGCCTCTCGATCGTGCGCGTGTTGGACCTCCTCGTTTGCTTTCTCGACAACGTCGTCGGCATATTTTTTCGCCTCGACGCATTCTCGTTTCGTCTCTACGAGCTCGACTTCGAGCGCGCGGATTTGTTCCGCGTGACTTTCTCCGAGTCTTTCGATGTCTCGTTCGAGCTTGACGACGGCTAATTTTTCCTCAAACGCGTTGAAACCGCTCATGCGCTTCGCTTCGTACGTCGTCGTCTCAGCTTGACCTTTTGCCGGACTCTTTTTACTGCCGCCGAAGAAACTCTTCCCACCACTGTTCGTGGTGCCCTTCAACTTTATCGCGGTAATCTCTGCGGCTTTCGCGGCGACGGTATCTTCCAATCGTTTGATATCCGCCAAAGCCTTCTCTAATTTACCTTCTAAACTCGACCCGCGAAGCTTCAACATGACCATATTTTTCGTCTTGGCAATGACCGTCGCTCTCGAGGCTTTCTGCGCCTCTTCCGACGCGCGCATACGCGCGTGGAGTTTCTCGTGTTCGTCTTGAAGCCATTTAAAATCAGCTTCGGCGTCGGCGAGTTTTTGTGAAATCTTTTGCACGGCTGCTTTGCCGCCCGCTTTACCGGCGGGCGAAGCAACCGGAGCGTTGTTGATGTTGTTCTCGTCGTCGTTGTCGTTCGTATTCGCGAACGAGGCCAACTCGTTTTCCATTTCCAACTTAGCCGTTGTAACGCGTTCTAATTCATTTTCCAACCGCTCTTTCTCCTCTTGAAACTTCTCGGATGCGTTTGTCATTTCGCTCAACGCGCTTTTCCTCTCCTCGTTCTCCTTCTTCAACATCGCTTCGCTTAATTCCACCTGTTCCAACTTAAACCTCAAATCGTCTGCCATGTTTTCGAACTTAAGCATCTCCTCTTCAGCTTTTTTCCCTCTTTCGACTAATTTGAGCGTCTCTTTCCTTCCTCGATCGATGATCTCTCTTAATTGAAACTCGACTTGTTCGAGGTCGGAAAATTTCGATTGGTCTTCCAGTTGTTTTAGCCTCAACGCTTTCACCTCCTCGTTGGCGGCGTCCGCGGCAAACTCTAAACCAGGCACTCGAGCGACGTCTAATTCTAGCTTGCGACATAACTCTTCGTATTTGTTCCTTTGTTCGATGGCGTCTAAACGCTCTTTCGTTTTCTCCGATTGTTCGATTTTCAATCGAGCGCATTCGGCTTTCGTATCGTCTAACTTTTTCGTCGTCGAGGTCAGCTCGTCGTTTAAAGCTTCCGCTTTTTCAACCGCCTGGCGACACTGCTGAGTCATTGCCTCTAACGCTTTTTTGGTTTCGTTGTTTTGTTTCTCTCGCTTTTCGTTGACGAGTTTTAATTTTTCTTGGAACGTGCCGTCTTTCGTTTGAAGTTTCGAGACTTTCTTTTCAAATGTTGTTCGCGCGATACTCGCCGCGCGCTCGATGTCCTCTTTAACCGTTTCGATGGCTTTAACGTTCTCTTCGGCTAAGTGTCTTTTCTCGGTTTCTTTATCCAACTCCTGGCGCATGGCTTCCAAGGAGGCTTTCAAATCTGAAATTTCGCGCTCGGAGACGACGCGAGATTCGAATACCTTTTTGGACGCGTGTTGCGCGTCGCTCAATTCTTTGCGCAGAGCATCGTTCGCGTCTCCTAATTGCTCGATTTCTTCCGAAAGTTTCGTCTTTTCGCTCTCTGTGACTTCAAACTTGGACTTCAATTCGTTTTTCACTCGTTCGAAATCCGTACATTTCTCCGCGAGCGCCTTCGAGTTTCCTCTCTCTTCGTCAACCGCTGCGTTCAAAAGCGCTATTTCCGAATATTTCGATTTCACATCTAACTCGCTCGCGGTCAATTTTGCCTTTACATCTGATAACTCCTTCATCGCCGAGTCGCGGTCGTCTCTGACTTTCTCGTCTCTTTGTTCTAACAAGCGCTTTTCGCCTCGTAAGATTTCTAAATTTTCCGTCAACGCCGCCGTTTCAGCGTTGGATTCGGCTAACGCTTTTCGATGCGATTCCGCGTCCGCATCGCGTTGTTTCTTCATTTTCTCGAGGTCGTTGCGCAACGCGTCGTTCGCGGCTTTCAAATTTTGTAGATCGTCTACGCTTTGCGCCATGGTGCGTTCCGCCGCGTGTAACAAGCTCTTCCGCGGATCGTTTTCTTCTTTCGAAGAAGTAGAAGAAGCCGCGGCGGCGGCTAATTTACGCATCAATATATTTTCCTTGTTGCGGAAGGAAAGAGGCGTAACAGTCGTGCTTCTAAGCGACGAACGACTGTTGTTATAAAAGTTGTTGTTGTCGTTGTTGTTATTGTTGTTGTTGTTGTTCGTATATCTACGGCTATTACTAAACGGCGGCGAGAACTCGCTCGCGTCTGCGCGCATCGTTTGGCCTCTCGGCGGAGAAAGCGAAATCGAAGGTATCCCAGGCGTGTGAGATGGAAGGTGATGATGATTTTTCGACGTCGTTTTTGTCGTTGTTTCCTGTTGTTGTTGTTGTTGTTGTTGTCTCGTCGTAAACAGCGTCTTTTGTACCTCGGCGGCGCCTTCGGGCGACGACGTAAACGACGTAAACGACGCGACGACTCTTTCGCTGCTCATTTTCGCATCATCAGTACCATCATTCTTCTCCGATTTTGGCGTCGTCATGAGCAACAACTTCTCCTCCAGTATCCTATTCTTTCTCTCCATCTGTTCCATCCTTTCCTCGAACACCCTTTCGCGTCTCGATATCGTCTCCGAACTCACCTCTATCAATCTATCGGCTAATTTCATCGAATCTTTCGCCGATAAAGGCGTCGTGGTTGTGATGACTGCCATTATGTCGTCGTCTAAATCCTCCAGAAATAACTGTTTACTCGAATCGTCGTCTTTTCTGTCGTTCGTGTTCGCTTTTGTCGCGCACTTCTCTAAGAAAAAGTCCATGTTTATATTCAATGTCTTCTTTCCGTCAAAGCGTGAGAAGATTTTGAAAAATTCCCCCTACTAAACGCTCTTCTTTTTCTCTCTTCTTTTGTCTCTCGTTTTCTCCTCGTCGCGTTCGTACAGTCTCTCTGTTCTGTCTGATGTTACTTTATTAAAGGCATATGTATCGGTACATTATTTTTCTCTTCTTCTTCTTTATTAAAGTAGTATTATAAAAGTATTCGAGATGATGTGAGATTTGTGTTCGTTGTGAAGTCAAAAATCTCTCTCTTTCG
>Ga0181553_10005286_pt1 | contig 10839 bp, 15 predicted proteins | sample 011ome_17_FD_133753 | JGI IMG/M metagenome (GOLD analysis project Ga0181553, IMG submission 133753) | Coastal salt marsh microbial communities from the Groves Creek Marsh, Skidaway Island, Georgia - 011502XT metaG (megahit assembly) | ecosystem: Environmental > Aquatic > Marine > Intertidal...
AAATCTAACATATCATCCAATTCAACATCGGTAATCATTCCGTTGGCATATCCAACAACTAACTCGTTTACTCTTTCTTTATAATTCATATCTCTCATCTTTATTACATAGTAAATATACAACAATTATTCAGTTTTACCAAATTCAAAATGTTAAAGTTTTGTTAAAATTAAAATACCCCCATCACTTATTTAAAAATGTGGGGGAACTTTCACCTCTAAGGTAGCTGCCATAAAGGAACTCTTAATTAGATTATAGATTTTGTGGGTTGTATAAATTCTTGTAGATTACTCCATGAATATTTGGAGGGTAATGTTCTATTGACCTCGTGTATAAAATCACTATACTCGTTATGTGTGGGATTAGATACATCATGCTCTTGAAATTCTTCATCAGTAAAGGTTCCCCAATTTAATATTTTACCAAAATATATATCAACTTTGGTTTTGAATATAGATAACATTAAATCATAAAACAATTTCATCTCTTTATAATTATGTTTCTGAACTACAAATGATGTTTTTATTTTTTTTAAATTCGGTATAGTTGATATAAATTTTAAGTTTTCAATTAGTTCATCCCATTTACCACCAATTCTGGTATAGTTCTCATATGTATTTTTAGTTCCAGCATCAATAGATATTTCACAACTTTTTACATATGGATGGATATTTTTCATAGATTCCCACATCACCTCATTCCACTTAGTAGCATTAGTGTGTAGATGTATTGAGTGTAAATTTGGCCATTTGGTTTTATCAAAATTTCTTAAAAAGTTTCTAAACCCAACTGATATAAATGGGTCTCCGGTTCCTGTTATATATAAAACTTGTGCACTATTACCATATGTACTTTCAATATCTTGAATAGTTGATTCAACTTCTTTTATTTTTTTACTACCAGCTGTTATTAATTTTACTCTACATGATGGGCATTCTAAATTACAAGTTCTATCAAATGAAAATTGTATTGTAGTTGGATTTAATTTATTTTTTTTATAATCGCTAATTTGTGATTGTAATAGAGAAGGTATATTATTTCTATGATACAACGGCCGAATTTCCCCAATATCTCCAAAAGTTTCAATTTGATGTAGTAATGGGCATTTAACAGAATCACAATACCTATAAGAACCATCTAATATAGATTCTCTAATATCGTTTGCTTCTTTAGAATTCCAAGATTCTTTAATATTTGATTTTTTTGGTAAATGATTGGTTAACCAAGCGGCACAACATAGAAAATTAGAAGTATCATCAATCTCAAATGATGTAAATGGTTTAGCACATATGTAGTCCCTTTTATCAGCCACTACATAAGTTTTTTAGGGGAGTTATCAATAATATAATCAGTTGGAACTCTTGGGTTTGTAAATTTGTAATCACCCATATCATGACAGTAAGTATTTGGGTCTGAACTGCTAAAATAATCAACTATACTTTTATTATAATAATCACATAATTCAGTTAGTAAATACTGAGCGGATGTTGAAGTATAATCTGTTCTATTTTCTAATATATTATTGTTTATAAATTCACTAAGATATTCCCACCTATTTAAATATAAATTTTTAAATTCTATATCCTGAATATGTAATAACCCACAGTTCATTATACGTATTCTTTTTTGCCCTGTCCATTCTTTAATATGATTGGATATATTTAAAGAAGTTAAATTATTTACATAATCATTGTAAAATTTATTCCAACTATGAGTTTCATAACGTTCAAAGGATACATCAGATTTTAAATTTGGTAATACATTATGTAATATTACATCACCATCTATTAAGATATAATCATCGTTACGTTCTTTCAACACTTTAAATTTAAAAGAATCAAACAAATCACAATATTCAGAATCAACTATTATTATTTCAACATTAATATCATTAAAATTCTTTGCAAAAGAATCCGTAGTGTATAAAATGCATTCATATCCCAATTTTAAAGCAGAAGTTATCGATAAATTATAATAGTTTATATATAACTTAAGCATTGTTTCATGTGAGTGAAATCCCCACTTCTCCAAATTCACATTAGAATCAAATGTCCAAACTAATTTTGGTAAAATATTATTCATTTTTTTATTTATTAAATAGTTTTTTGTTTCATTCCCAAATCATCTTGGGTTAGAAATAACACAATAGACCACCTAACTCCCTTTTCAATTACAGTTACTTCATGTAATCTATCTGCCCACATCCAATACATCTCACCCATATTAGATGCATATTCTGTATCTGGATTATATGCTAATAATTTACCACCAACATGGGTATCCGTTAAAGTACATCCAGTGACCACATACCAATTCTTATCTCTAGTCTTATCAATATGTTTTGTAAATTTCATACCCTCGGAGTATTGCTGTAGATAGAAAAAATCAATATCCCTAACTTTATTATCTGGAAAATCGTTGGATAAGAAATTTGATATTTTATCAAATACCCATTGGGTTCTATCATCTCTATATACATTTCCAATGTTATAATCTATTTTAGATTTAACCATGAATGTATCTATTTCACTTACATGAATGTTACCATATATATTTGAATATGAAATTATTGTTTCACATTCGTTTTTATTAAAATCAATACTCATATAATAATTTTAAAACTTCATTTAGAGCTTCGTGTCTATGATTATCTTTTAAAGTAATTGAATATACATGTTCAGATGATTTCAATTTTGGCACATCATGTACTGCAGAATCATTAGAAAACTTTAAATCGATTTGTTGTGGGTCACCTGTTAGTATCATTGTAGAACCTTTACCCAATCTACCAAGTACCATTCCTAATTGTGCTTTGGTTAAGTTTTGGAACTCATCCACTATCACCACTGCGTTATCAAAAGTTCTTCCTCTAAAGTGAGCAAGTGATACCAACTCAATGTTTTCTTCCTTCTCCATCTTTTCTAAAATAGCTGGTTTGTTATAAACCTTTCTCATGTTAGAACGTATTGGCACTAACCAAGGTTCCATCTTTTCAGAAAGTGAACCAGGTAGGTATCCATTATCTTCATTAGATACAGTTGGTCTTGTTATAACTATTTTATTAACTTGTCTTGTGAAATACATATCCAATGCAACTTGTACTGCAAGAAGTGTTTTACCACTACCTGCTTTACCCAAAAGAAAGTTGTAAGGATGATATAGGATATTTGTCTTTGCATCTTTTTGTTCTTCTGATAATGTAATGTTGAATTTAATCTTTCCCTTTGGAGGATTCTTTTCAATGTTCTCTGCCATAATGTTTTTGATTAGTTAAAAATTCATATAACATATTCGAGTATAGTTCATTTTGAATAGGACTTGCATGGGTACCATATGGTACATCATAATCTCCATCAAAGCGATTATCATCCGTGTATTCTGTTTCAAGAAATACACCATTCCAAATAAATGGAATTTTTTTATTTTCTAAAAAATTTGTTATCAACAAGTGGTTCTTATACCAATTAATATAATCATCATGAGTATTTGATAATTTATTCATAGATAAAAACTCCTCTGTGTTTTCTTCAAACCATCCCCATGGATTTGGATGATATGGTTCAATGCCACCATTGGAAGTATAGTACTCTCTACGATGTGGATATGTGTACATTATACATACTAAATCCGGTTTTATATAATCAGTAAATGATATCACACATCTAGATATGTAATCATTACTTCTTCCGGTAAATCCAAAATTAATATGAGAATGATTTATTTTTTCTGAAATAAGATATGGCCAAGTTTCATTATCATTAACACCAATACCTTCTGTATGAGAGCATCCCACAGCCATAAGTGTTTTATTAGATAATGGGATATCATCTCCACGATATCCAAGTGAATTGTATGTATAGGTATTTAGTGTAGAATTATCAGAACCACTTGTTTGAAACGATTTATTTTTTCGTTCGCTCAGAGGCCATTTGTAAGAAGTAACATCAAATGTATCTACATTCCAGTATTTAGGAAATATCATATAGTAACGTTTACTATAAATATATTATATTAAAGTATTGGATATATTCCGTTGATTAAAAACATCTAAACAAAAACTACCAGCCATTACAATTCTTTCTTTATCACAATTGGGTGTAGGTATTGCGGTATGTCTTAAATCTGCTGGAAAAATAAAGATATCTCCTTCTTCTGGTAAGAAGTTATGTTTTATCTTATCAGTTGTTTCAAAAACAATATTACCCTCATCATTGATTGAATTGGTAGGTGTTTGTATGTAATAAGTAAATGTATAATCAGTATGTATAGTAGAACGATTATCAGGATGAACTAATAGGTGTTGATGCATCCACTCTAAATTAAAATTCTTTTTTTGAGAATAAATCCAAGTATGTTTACTGTAATTTAATATTTCGGTTTTAGTAATATCCGATAATATTTTTTTAATGTGATTTTCTATATCAGAAAATTCAGGAGTTTCAATTTCTATCCAAGTAGAGTTATTGTGATTCTGTGTGGTATATTTAGAATTTATTTCTACCTTTTTTAGGAAATCACTTTGAGTATATATACCAGAATATTTAGACCTGTATATAACTTCGGTATCTGATAAATTTATTGTTTCCATTATATAATAGATGTTTGATATGTTTTTATATGATTGGTAGGTGCTTTATCAAATGAACCATCCTTGAATATAGTCCAATGTACCGTATGGTGATTTTGAACTATCGTTTCATATCTATTAGAATCTAACGCATATTCATAACTATTTAATTCATTTGTATCTCTGAATGAAAAGTAATTAAAAATAGATAATATACACCCATCACCCGATATCAGTTTACAATACTCCTCAAACTTGTGATAATTCATATCAGCATAAGTATCCATAAAGATACCATCAAATTTTTGAGTTAAGGTTGGGATAACATCAATCCAATCACCAAAAATAATTGTAACATTATCTTTATCTTTTGCCCACTCAAGTGCATTCTTATATACTTGATGATTTATTTCTATACAAGTATAATGGTCTGCCAATGAACTCATACGTTCTGCAGAAAATCCCATTCCAAATCCAATATCCAATACAGAACCTTTATTCTGACAAACAACGGTTGAGTAGAAATCCATTAAAGATTTAGAACCTCTATCCATTACAACACTTCGTGGATTGTCAGTAAAGGTAATAGATTGATTGGTAATTGTTAGTTCTTTGTCTTTCATTATATAACTTGTTTTTTGGGGAACCTATCATAACGGCCGTAGTTACTCAAAAGTTCTTCTCCTTTACGTATATCTCTTAAAGCTTTGTATGTAGTTTTATCAACGTTAGCTTTATCCAATCCACTATTGATGAAATGATAGGGGGTAGTATATACCCAATGACAATCGTGATAAAGATGAAAAAGAAATTTACCCTCTTCGGTTGGTACACCAAATTGGTAACTGAATAAATCGTTTAGGTGTTGTTGTAGTGATTCGTCTAAACTAAAAAATTCATCTTTAGTTAGTGAGTAAATATCAGTAGGACCTTCCCACTTTTCAAATAAATCGGTGCCTTGCTTTATATCTTTTAAAGCAAAAACACCGATTCCTTGAATATTACTTGGACCTAACTTAGTATGAATTTTTTCATTAACATAACTGTATGGGTTCATTAAAGATGTTTTAACTTAAACAACTCAATGAATTTCCCTACGGTATTGTTTACAGATGTAAGTTCTTCTGAAGTTAAATCTTGTGTTGTTCTATTTACTACTTGAGCAATTTCTACTTTCTTGTATAATGTTGGATTTTCCATATCTATTATTTGTTATGTACTAATATGTTATTAGCGTAAAAGTTATTATTATTTTCAACCGTAAATATAAATGTTTGTGTTTCCTTTAATGGTAATTCTAATATAGATTGTATATCAGTTACTTCACCATTACTTAAATGAACACTATCACCTTCTTTTATTTTACCAACAGTTTCTTCTAATTCATATCTACTGTTTGTTAAATCTGGACTATATGATGCAAGTTCGTGATTATTTACAAATATAGGATGGTCAAAAGTACATGTTAATTCAGTACCATTTGAAAAAGTATAAGTTACCATATCGGTATGAATTGGTTGTTTAGTACCAACTACTTTTTGTTCTTCAGTAATACCAAGTTCTGTGTTAAAACTCAATACAACATCACCTTCTTGGATATCTTCTATATTTTTAACATCACCATCTTTAATTAAAATTTCAGTTCCAGCTACAAAACAAGAACGGTTATGTGCTAAGAATGAATTTGCGTAGAAGTTGTTATTATCACTAACTCGTTTTAAGTTATATACTTTTTTAGATTCTTTATTTAATGTTAATTCAGAAATTACCCCACCTTCTACATTATCAAAAGTTTTTATAACATGTCCTACTTCAGCTTGTTTAACTTTTAATCCGTACATCTCAGCAGTTAGAGATGGATTGAAAGAAACATATCCATGTTCTTCAGAATAAATTGGATGGTCTAAAGTAGCCTCTAATGTTTGTCCGTTTTCAAAAGTATAAGTTACAGTTTCGTTAACCTTTTTAGAAATAACTTGTTCTACTTCTTTAAATTCATTTATATTTAATTCATGATTATATGTAGATACAATATCACCTACAACAATATCCTCAATTACCTTAATACCATCTTGTGTATGGATAGTAGTTCCTGCAACAAAACATGGTGCATTGTGAGCTACAATTGAGTTAAATGAAGTTGAACCACTTATGATGTAAGTATCTGTATCTTCTACATCAAGTTCAACAATGTTTAGTGAACTATCTTCAGTTACATAAAAATTAACTTCATCGATATCAATAATACTACCATTTAAATCGTAGAAGTAGTGGTCTGATGAATCCAATTGATTTGCAGATAAGTATTTAGTAGTATTTGAACTTGATTCAAATATTATGAATTGTTTTGCAGAACCACAGAATACAGAATCCGAATCAATTACCAATTCAACCAATCCATTATATTTTAATTCCTTAGTTTCTTTCAATACTATTACAGATGATGTTACAAATGAACCAGATGGAAATTCACTTCCACTTGATTTCCAATCTATATAATCCTGTTGAGTTTGTATTTGTGGTGAGCCTGATAAGAAATATGATGTAAGTTCATCTCCTACTACTAAATCTTTAAAAGTAGAATATGTGTTATCAGATTTCAATACACTATGGATATCTAACATACCATTTGCACCATACTTTATGAAATTTGTAGTATATTCATAATAATGTTTATCATGTAATTTATTTGTATATAATGAATTATCTATTTCAGAATCCAATGAAGTTGGTAATTCAAAAATAGCAGGAACTTTATATCCAAGTAAAGTTAATAAATCTAAATTAGGACCATACACAATGTGAAAACTTCTAATGGAAGTTAATTTACCATCAACTACCTCATTTGAGTTATAATGATATTGCTGTATCAACGTATCTTCAGATTTATTCTCATCTATATATGAATTCCATCTATCTGAATCACTTTCATTTTCGTTTGGCTTTCCAATTTTATGAAAATCTAATGGATTGTGATTTACAAAAATATCTTTATTAACAACATCAGGAATATTATTTGGATTAATACTTCTATCTAAAGTATCAATCACACCATCTGTTGATGATGAATAATAATAACCCGCAGTTAAACTTGATGAGTTGTATGAGTTGAATAAATTTAATGCATTTAAAGTACCTTTTGCATACTCACTATCAAATAACGCAGATTCATCATATGCCAATCTTAGAATAAACTTAGAATCACTATCTTGTACAGTACTTGGGTATATAGATGATAAATCTTCTTGTATATCGGTTACCTGTGTGATATAAGTTGCGTTTGAACTTACGTATGATTTTATGGTATCTACAAGTTCACCATGTAGTCCAGGTTTATATACTAATACGAGTTCTGTTATATTGTTATTTGACATGATTGTATTGAGTTCATCGAAATTCAAATCTGCCAGTTTGGAAGTAGTAACTACCGTATCAGTATTTATTTCTAATAATCTTAGATTATCATTACTGTCTTTTATAAAATCAGTTGAGAAAAGTGTACCTTTCATTATTTTTTTCCTTGTTTAGTTTAGTATAAATATACTATATTAAGTTTTTAATTAGTTTCTGTGGGGTTTTTGATTGTTTTGATTTTAATAAATCATTTTTTATTTCAACAATACCAGAACATCTTTCATAATATTCTCTAGCTTCAAACCATTTTAATGATAAATTCAACACATCATTATAATCTTTTTTCTCTATTAAGATTGCAGCTGGTGCGTTTTCATGAATAACCATTACCAATGATTCTTTGTTTTTTCTATTTGCTCGTTGTATGTTTTGAGATATTTGCCATAGAACATCATCACCACGAGATTCTAAAAATTTCTTTACTTGTGGATTGCCGTTATTGATATCTAAATATTTTTTCCAATGAACTGTACTTAAAGCTTTACCCATAATTATATTCTTTATCTGTTTCCATAATTACTAAATCCTATATTGTAGTAATCTACAAAATTAGTACCACCCGCGGTGAATGGATTTGATATATCATAACGTATTGGAATCTTAACTTGAGTTGTGTATGTACCTCTTTCAGGTGTAGTGGTTGTTACTTCGGTTAATAGTGTTTTATTAGAAGATAGAGTTTCCACTTTTTGTTCAGTAATAGTTTCATTGGATGCTACATATTCTTCACCTCGTTGTACTGCATCTGAATATTCTAATCCTATACCGGTATCAGATGAAACATCATATTTAGTTGTATAAAGTGAGTACTGTCCATAATCTCCAATGTTACGTAGAGTTTGGGTTTTACTTACTAACCAATCAATGTGTTGAATGATATCTGTAATACTTTTTAAGTTTTTAGTAATATCAACTTCTGCGTACTTTTCTCGTGTGCCAAAGTTTTCTATATTCAAAAGTTCTTGAGATGATAATGTAATTCGTGTTACATTCGATTTTTGAATATATGGGTTACCTGATTTTAAACTATTTTCTAAAAAGGATTTAAAGGAGGGTGAGGTGTATTCACTTCCATCAATCTCAAGAATGAAATTAAATGAAGTTCCATCAACAACAGAAACCCCACTTAAATCTTCTATTGTGAAGTTTAGTGAGTTTTCACTATACTTACCCTTGTAATTAATTGAGTTATTTTTATTTTCATAACTCAACTGAACATTACGTTCTTCTGGGTACGTATTTCTTAGTTGACTGATTCCCTTATAATCCATATACTATAAATATATGGAACTAAATTACTTAGTTAATTCTCGAAAGGCAAGTTCGATAGAAGCTACTCTATCTAATTTAGGATTGGTTTCTCTCAATTGAGTAGAAAGTTTTAATATTTCTTTTCTCAAATTGAGTGCCGATGCTTCCATTAAGATTTCTTCAATGTGTTCTTCGTTTGTCATATTATTGGTTGTTGTTTAATATTTAAAAATTTTAATAGATTCAATACCTGTGACCGTATTCTAGGTTCAGATAAATTTTTAAGATTATCTTCTAAATATTTTTTAGCTTCTAATTTCTTATCCAATGACATTAGTTGTATGTTGTATTTTTTTGGATATATAACCAAATTAGCAATACTAACCATATCATCATTCCATATTATTTCGTTATCGTATAGTTCTTTAATGAAAGTGAATATATTAGTTATATTATAGCTACCTGTTGTATGTGCTATATGATAATTTATATTGTTTTCTTTTAATATTTTAATATTTTCAAAAAACTTTTTAGTATCAAATCCACTTCGGATAGTTTCACCTATTTCAAATAACCCATCCAACGAAACCTGAACCATTACTTTATCAAAATCTTTCCACATATTAACCAAATCGGTTTTATCATATTTTATTACTGATAAATTTGTGTTATAAACTATGTGTATATTTTTATTGGTTTTATGTAGATAACTTAAAATCTCAAAATGTTCTGGCATTATTAAAGGTTCACCACCTGCAAAATAAACACTTTTTAAATTTTTAATATATGGTTTTATTTCTTCAATAAAATTTTCTCTAACTTTTAATACGCGAGGTTTTCCATCTTCTTTTTCTTTATCACCATACCAGGTAGATGAATAATCATGGTTACACATTATACACTTAAAATTACATAGATTAGAAAATCTAATATCTATGTATTCAAAATCAAGTTCAATAGTACCATCATCAGTTGTTCTTTCAGTCCACTCACCTAAATGATTTTTTGGTAATCCAACTTCTGTTCTATGAGAAGGCATTCCTAATTTTTCCTTTTCCCAACAAATCTTACAAAGAGAATGTTTCACACCAGATTGCAAATCTAGCCTTGCCTTCTTGAATTGTTCCGAGTTATATGCATCATATAAACTTTGATTGGTTATGTTTACTCTGGGTATAAATGGTTCGGATAGACAACAAAGTTTTAAATCACCGTTTGGTTCAACTGCAAGATGATTAAAAGGAAGTGTACAATATGTGGAGTAATCTGGTTTCATATATAGTTTTTAACATCTTCCCATTGAACTTCCTCTATCTGATTACAAAAGATGAAGATATTATTTCTATTACTTTTAAATGCACTATCACAACCTAACCATTTTTTTATTTTACTAGCATCTCTTACACGAGTAATGGGATACGTTGCTACTACTTGATATGGAATACCATTGATATAATCAATGGGTCCTTTGTAATCAGGATATCTATTCATCTTCATCTAATTCTTCGTTGTAGGTAAGAACACCACTACGAACTACTACGAAGAACATAATCAATCCCCAACATTCTAAAAAAGAAAAATGGTCATAACGATTTATAAAAAATCCT
>Ga0181553_10005287_pt1 | contig 10838 bp, 9 predicted proteins | sample 011ome_17_FD_133753 | JGI IMG/M metagenome (GOLD analysis project Ga0181553, IMG submission 133753) | Coastal salt marsh microbial communities from the Groves Creek Marsh, Skidaway Island, Georgia - 011502XT metaG (megahit assembly) | ecosystem: Environmental > Aquatic > Marine > Intertidal zone...
ATTGCTTTTTATGGGGATACAAAAATTACAGCTGGAGTCATGTTGAAGCAACTACCTGAATTAAAACCCTTCGAGCAATTAATGCATTTAATTAAAGTCTTTGATCTCTTATCTAAATCTAGCGAATACAGTTTACTGCATACAAGACCTATCGCTAATCATGCTGTTATTAAAGAGCAAGAAAGAATGCATTTGATTTATCAATATGTTGAAAATAATTTTCAACAGCCTATTGTGATGGATGCTATAGCAAAGCATGTGAATTTATCGGTTGCTGCTTTTTGCAGGTACTTTAAAAAAAGTACTAAACTAACTTATACCGATTTTGTAAATCAGTATAGAATTAACCATGCTAAAAAATTATTAATGCAAGATGCCAATGTCACTGAAGCCTGCTATGAGGTTGGGTTTGAGAGCATATCTTACTTTAATAAAATCTTCAAAAAAATTACTGGAGAAAATCCATCTGCGTTTAGAAAAAGAAAAGGACTTGATTAATTAAAAATGTTAACAGAAAAGATGCAACTACTTCGCTAAATCCATTAAAAGATGAAGATCTTTAAATAGACTTTTTGGGTATCTTCACAAGAAGAAATATTAAGTGTTAACTATACCTCACACAATAAGACTCAATGATAACAAGGGTTTCAATATAAAATGATTATTTTCCTCACACAAAAAAGGACTCACGATTTAACGTAAGTCCTTGATTTTCTCGTAGCGAGAGGGAGATTTGAACTCCCGACCTCAGGGTTATGAATCCTGCGCTCTAACCAACTGAGCTACCTCGCCAAATTTCTTACTCGTTTTTAGTGGATGTTTTAAATTAATGGTTATATTCAAAAACATCTTTTTCTTCCAAAGCTAAATTTTCCACATGAAAACTTAGCGTGACCACCCCCTCAAAACGGAATGCAAATATGAGGGCTTGTTGGTTGAAATGCAAATTGAGAAGTAATTTAGAATGTAAATATTTCGAAAATTTTCCAGTCCCTCATGCTTGAAAACCAATTTATAGCTGATTATCAATTAAATGCTTCAAAAAAAATCGTGTATTCGTATTTAAGCACTGCTAGCGGTCTGCAAGAATGGTTTGCAGATGAAGTACGAATCAATGAGGATAAAGATTTCATCTTAAATTTCGATCAAGAAGATCATTATGCCAAACTAACGGTCCTCAAGGCAAATCTGCATATCCGATTAGATTTTTTTGATCCTAAGCAGACACATGAACAAGTTGAGTCTTACATTGAGTTTAAATTGGATGAAACCGAATTGACTCAATCCCTTTTTTTGAAGGTAATAGACCATTCTAATTTTTATGATTTAGAGGAACTTGAGGTGATTTGGGATGGATTAATTTCCAATTTAAAGGAAATTATTGGAGGATAAATCCACTAAAGGGGTGACAGAATTCATCGAGAAATTCACTTTCTTTGCTTGGATTTATGCAGATGAAAAAACTAGATAAACTAATCCTTAGCTCCTTTTTAGGTCCATTTTTACTCACCTTTTTGGTAGTGGATTTTATCCTGCTGCTCGTCAATATGTTAAAGTATTTTGACGAAATTTTTGGAAAAGGGTTGGGATTCTGGATTTATGTAGAACTCATCAGTTACTTCGTAATCAGCATTTCCCCTATGGCTTTACCTTTAGCCATGTTGCTTTCCAGTTTGATGGCTTTTGGTAATCTGGGTGAGCATTTTGAATTAACTGCTATCAAAGGAAGTGGTATCTCGTTAACTAGGGCAATGCGTCCTATAGGTATTTTTGCTTTGTGTTTGACATTCCTTGCCTTTCTTTCTAACAATTACCTTGTCCCCAAAATAAATCTTAAAACCTTTTCACTTTTGTACGATATCCGGATGAAAACCCCTTCTCTAGATATAAAAGAAGGTATTTTTTATTCTGGAATTCCAAATTACAGCATTAAGGTTAACCGGAAATTGGACGAAGTACGGCTAAAGGATTTGGTAATCTACAACCACAGTCAAGGTCAAGGCAATTTGCAAGTAACGCTTGCAGACTCTGGTCGGATGGAAACATTTAACAACGACATGTATTTGAAATTGACTCTGTATTCTGGACACAATTACAAAGAAGCAAGGTCGACAAGGGGGATTTCGGAAGCACCAATTGAATTTTCAAGAACAGCTTTTCAAGAAAATGTAATGGTATTTGACCTTTCGGCATTTCAACTAAATCGCACACCGGAAAATCAATGGTCTACAAATAGAGCAATAAAAACTATTGAGGAAATTCGATACGGATTGGACTCCATCCATTTAATAGTAAATGATCTCAAATACCAGAATTTTATCACTGCAGCTAGTACCTATCCCCTTTTTACCCAAAATAAGGTCTTAAATCCTGCTCCTGAAATCGTGAGGGAAAAAGCACGTTTTGATACCTTACGCAGGCTTCGAATTCTGAAGGAAAGAGAAGAGGGGTCATCTAACTTTGTGGATACCACGTATTCACTAACTGAAGGTGTTTTAATGGATTCGATGGCCTTAGAAATAAAACAAAATTCTTCTAATTCCGATTCAAGCCAAATAAGATCGATTCCAGAAAGAAATAGAAAGAGATTAAAGCAGGATTTAAAAATCGTTAAAATCGAAGGCGAACCAGATGTATCTCAAAAATTGATTGAACCAAGTATTTTTCATGGTTCGAGTTCAAATGAATTGCGTACTACTACCTTAACAGATACTGAAAAGCATTTGCTAGACTCCATTTTTTTCGAACGTGGATATTTCAGTAATGCACTTACACTTGCATTAAATAATTCAAGAAATCTAAAGAATTCATTTAACGTGAAATTTAGTCAAGTAGATGGACAACTTAGAGAATTTAGAAGGTATGAAATTGCTTGGTATCAAAAATATAGTCAAGCTATTGCTTGCTTTGTGATGTTTCTAATTGGTGCCCCACTAGGTGCAATTATTAAAAAAGGTGGATTAGGTATGCCCGTCCTTATTTCAATTTTATTCTTTATCCTTTTCTATATGTTGAGCATTACAGGAGAAAAATGGGCTAAAGAGGGAATTGTGGATCCCTTACTTGGTACAATCTTTTCAAATCTTTGTTTGCTTCCCTTTGGTTTCTTTTTCTTGAGGCAGGCTAGAAAGGATGCTCGCTTATTCGAATCTGATTTTTACTTGGAACTAAAAAAGAAATTGGAAGGGTTTATTTCTTCGAGGTTTTCTATTTGATTTTCTTGTTTCAAAATTGGATTTTAAACCTTACCTTTGTCATTGTTTTATAAAATTTAGCTAAACATGTATTTAACACCAGAGAAAAAACAAGAGTTGTTTAAGAATCATGGACGGTTAAAATCTGTAACTGATACAGGATCTCCTGAATCACAGATTGCCCTCTTTACCCACAGAATTCAGCATTTGACTCAGCATTTGAAGTCGAATAAAAAAGATCACTCTTCTAGATTGGGATTGATGAAACTTGTTGGAAAGAGGAGAAGTCTTCTAGACTACCTCCATAAAAGAGAAATCGAGCGTTACAGAGCAATTATAGCTGAGCTCGGAATTCGTAAATAACAGTAAAGTAGGGTTCTCTTTCTTGAGAACCTTACTTTTTTATTTTTCAACTAGGAATTCTTTATTTTTTATTAAAAAGTTAAATTCTACACGTTTATATGTTACCAAACTTGATCACCAAGACCATCACTTTACAGGATGGCAGAGAAATTAGTATTGAAACCGGAGCTTTAGCTAAGCAAGCTGACGGTTCGGTTGTTGTGCGGATGGGTAAAGCAATGCTCTTAGCTACTGTAGTGGCTAAAAAAGATGCTTTAGAAGGAGTAGACTTTTTACCATTATCTGTGGACTACCAAGAGAAATTTGCTTCTTCTGGAAAAATACCAGGTGGATTTTTGAAAAGAGAAGGGAAACTTTCGGACTATGAGGTCCTTATCAGTAGAATTGTAGACCGTGCAATTCGTCCAATATTTCCAGATGATTACCATGCAGACACGCAAGTAATGATCACGTTGATGTCTCATGACGAGGAGGTTCTTCCTGATGCACTCGCAGGATTAGCTGCTTCTGCAGCGTTAGCAGTATCTGATATTCCTTTCAATGGTCCTATTTCTGAAGTTCGCGTCGCGAAAATTGATGGAGTTTATGTGATCAATCCCAAGCCTGCTGATTTAGCGAAAGCTACTTTGGAGTTTATCGTAGCTGGTTCCCTTGATTTCATTCTAATGGTGGAAGGGGAAGCCTCTGAAATTCAGGAAGATGAGATGGTTGAAGCTATTCAGTTTGCACACGAGGAAATCAAAAGACATTGCCAGGCGCAGGTGGAATTGACTAAGCTAGTTGGCAAGGAAGTAAAAAGAACCTACAGCCACGAAAAAAGTGATACTGCGCTTTATGAGCACATGAGAGCAGCGACTTACGACAAACTTTTTGATTCAGTAAATCGTCAAATCGCGAATAAATCTGAACGAGCTGCTTTGGTAAAAGAAATAAAAGAAGAATATGTAGCTAGTCTAAGTGAAGATCATGGTTTTGAAACTAGCTTAATTGGACACTATTTCCATAAAATTCATAAGGAAGCCGCTCGTAACCTTACCTTGGAAACAAAAAAGCGTTTGGATGGCAGAAATCTAGACGAAATTAGACCAATTTGGTCTGTAGTAGATTACCTTCCATCAGCGCATGGATCTGCGGTATTTACCCGTGGAGAAACTCAGTCCGTAACGACCTGTACCTTGGGTACAAAAATGGATGAGCAAATGATAGATGGAGCGGTAATTTCCGGATACAATAAGTTTTACTTGCATTATAATTTCCCTGGATTTTCGACGGGAGAAGTAAAACCTAATAGAGGTGTAGGTAGAAGGGAAGTGGGGCATGGTAACTTAGCCATGCGTGCATTGAAAAAAGTACTTCCTGCAGATGCTGAAAATCCATACACGATTCGTATTGTTTCTGACATTTTAGAATCCAATGGATCGTCTTCAATGGCTACCGTATGTGCTGGCTCTTTGGCATTAATGGATGCAGGTGTTCAGATTTCTTCTCCAGTGACAGGAATTGCGATGGGGATGATTTCTGATTCAAAAACTGGCAAGTATGCAATACTTTCTGATATCCTGGGAGATGAAGATCACCTTGGGGACATGGACTTTAAGGTTACAGGAACTGCAAAGGGCATTACAGCATGCCAAATGGATTTGAAAGTAGAGGGCTTAGATTACTCTGTTTTAAAAGAAGCTTTGTACCAAGCGAAAAAGGGTAGACTTCATATTCTAGAAGAAATATCCAAGACTTTAGCTACTCCAAAAACGGAACTTAAGCCACATACCCCGCGTTCATTCTTAATGTGGATTCCAAAGGAATTGATTGGTGCAGTCATTGGCCCTGGAGGGAAGGTAATTCAAGAAATCCAGAAAGACACGTCAACAACTGTGGTGATTGAAGAAATTGAAAACCAAGGAAAGATCAGTATTTATTCAGCAAATCAGAACAACATGGATGCTGCAATTCGACGTGTAAAAGCGATTGTAGCGCAACCAGAAATTGGTGAAGTTTATACTGGTAAGGTGAAAAATATTCAAGCCTTTGGTGCATTTGTGGAATTTATGCCTGGTAAAGATGGTTTACTTCATATATCCGAGATTAAATGGGACCGTCTAGAAAGTATGGATGGGGTGTTGGAACCTGGAGAAGAAATTACGGTGAAATTGATTGATGTGGACAAGAAAACAGGTAAGTTCAAATTGTCTAGAAAGGCTTTACTTCCTAAACCAGAAAAACCAGTATCAAACGTCTAATTCCTACCTGACTGTTATCCTAAGAACGATTAAGTTTAACATATACCTAATAATTCATCCTGAATGAGGCAGCTAAAAATTAGCAAACAGATTACGAACAGAGAATCACAATCTCTTGACAAATACTTGCAAGAGATCGGAAAAGTAGATCTGTTGACGGCCGATGAAGAGGTTGTTTTGGCCAAAAGAATCCGAGAAGGGGATCAACTTGCCTTGGAAAAACTGACTAAAGCCAACCTTCGATTTGTGGTTTCTGTAGCTAAGCAATATCAAAATCAAGGCTTATCACTAGGTGATTTGATCAACGAGGGAAACCTGGGTTTGATTAAAGCAGCACAACGATTTGACGAAACGCGTGGTTTTAAGTTTATTTCTTATGCGGTTTGGTGGATTAGACAATCGATTCTTCAAGCACTAGCTGAACAATCACGTATTGTTCGATTGCCTCTAAATCGAGTAGGTTCTTTAAATAAGATATCAAAGACATTTAGTGAATTGGAGCAAAAATTTGAGCGTGAGCCTTCCCCTGAAGAATTAGCTGAAGTACTCGAAGTATCTGCTTCTGAGGTGGTTGATACGATGAAGATTTCTGGTAGACACGTTTCTATGGATGCACCATTCGTCCAAGGCGAAGAAAATAGCCTACTGGATGTTTTAGAAAATGACGGCGATGAAAAGCCTGACGATGGGTTGATGAATGACTCACTCCGAAAGGAAGTTCAACGCGCTCTTTCAACTCTTACTTCAAGAGAAGCGGATGTAATCACACTTTATTTTGGATTGAATGGAGAGCATGCTATGACCTTGGAAGAGATTGGCGAGAAGTTTAATCTTACCCGAGAACGTGTTAGGCAAATAAAAGAAAAAGCAATCCGAAGATTGAGGCATACCTCGCGTAGCAAAACCCTCAAACCATATTTGGGATAATTTCATTACGGGGGGCTTTTGCCCCCTTTTTGATTTTTAGGAAGTTGAAATGATTTTCCTTTCTAAATTTTACAATTGGATTTCTGGAGTAATAGATATCAAATTTTAGTGCACAAATTATTTAAGTCAAGAATCAAGAGATGGAACAAGTAAAAGTGTTGATCATAGGATCAGGACCAGCAGGCTATACTGCCGCTATTTATGCCGCTAGAGCCGGTATGAACCCTGTATTGTATACAGGAGGACAACCTGGTGGACAATTGACTATTACCACAGATGTAGAAAATTACCCGGGATATCCAGAGGGTATTATGGGTCCTGAAATGATGGAAGATTTTAGAAAGCAGGCGGAGCGATTTGGTACTCAGGTTCGTTATGGTTTGGTGACTCAAGTTGATTTTAATGCGCAGCCACATCGACTAGTGGTGGATGATCAGAAAACGATTTTAGCTGATACTGTGATTATTAGTACAGGTGCTTCTGCCAAATGGTTGGGATTGGAAAGTGAAACACGCCTAAATGGAAGAGGAGTTTCTGCTTGTGCCGTTTGTGATGGATTTTTTTTTAGAGGCCAAGAAGTGGCTATTGTAGGCGCTGGGGATACAGCTTGTGAAGAAGCCTCTTATTTAGCAAATATCTGTTCAAAGGTTTATATGATCATTCGTCGGGATGAAATGAGAGCCTCTCAGATTATGCAGAATCGAGTTAAGAATAATCCAAAGATTGAAATTCTTTGGAATACGGAAACCCAAGAAATTTTGGGAGACCAGGAAGTCACTGGAATGCGAATTATTAATTCAAAAACAAATGAAATTTCTGAAATCCCAATTTCTGGCTTCTTTGTTGCTATAGGTCATCAGCCGAATACCGAGATCTTTAAAAATTTTATTTCGATGGATGCCGCTGGCTATATTCAAACGATACCTGGAACTTCAAAAACTAACATAGCTGGTGTTTTTGCTTGTGGTGATGCCCAAGACAATGTATATAGGCAGGCTGTAACTGCTGCTGGAACAGGCTGTATGGCTGCATTAGATGCTGAACGCTACTTAGCAGCCTTAGAAATTCACTAAAAATCACAATGAAGAGCTTAATTCTTCTCATTTTCTTTATAGGTCAACTAAGCGTCTGCCTAAGTGTTGGGCACGCCCAAGTGGTGACAAATAATGATAGTACTTTTTACAAAGGTGGTTCCACTTTAAACGAGAAGAAGAGTTTTGATTTTAAAGAGTTTACCAAAGGGTTTCCAAAAATCATCAAAAAGAATACCTCAAAAAATAATTCTTCTACAGATCGAATTAATATTGAGCTTAGGCAGTTTGATGAAGTAAGCTATTTAAAGAATCTTTCTAGTCAAACGGATTCCCTCTTGTTTCAAAATTCAGTTGATTTAGAGCGTATTCGGTCCATTATAAGTGAAGACCCATTTACATTGGATTGGGCTCCTACTAATGAATTAATTCAAGTTTCTGATCAGGTCCAAATAGATAATGTTTGGATAACTGCCTTTGAGTATTTTTCAAATTGGGACACCAAAAAGGTGGATATCTACAATATTGATATTCGGGAATTTCAAGATAGTTTACTTTTAAAATTGTACGACATTCGATTGGGGCAAGGCTGGAGCATGCCACTTACGGAAATACTTGTAAATTCTCGATTTGGCCCACGATGGGGAAGGATACACCCTGGAATAGATTTGGACTTAAATACTGGCGATGCGGTATATACTGCTTTTGACGGAATCATTCGTGCTCGCTCTTATGATAGGTATGGCTATGGATATTACTATGTAGTAAGGCACAAAAATGGGTTGGAGACACTATATGGCCATTTATCCAAACATATTATGGAGGTGGGTACTGAGCTACAAGCGGGAGATCTACTTGGAAAGGGGGGGTCTACTGGACGAAGCACAGGGCCACACTTACACTTTGAGTTACGCTACAAAGGCTTGGTTTTTGATCCAGAAATTGTTTATGATTTTGAAAAATCTCAACTGATTAAACAAGAGTTACTGGTTAATAAAGAATTATTTAGCCACATAGCAAAGGCGAGAGCAGCTGCCTACCATCGAGTAAAACGAGGGGATAATTTAGGGTCTATAGCAAGACGATATGGTGTATCTGTATCCCAAATCACTCGGTTAAATGGGATTTCAAGTCGCTCTATTTTGAGAATAGGTCAGAATTTACGTGTCAAATAAATTGAATCTCATGACAAAATTAGATGTTCTAGTTTTCGCCGCACATCCAGATGATGCTGAATTGGGTTGTTCTGGAACTATTGCTGCTCAAATAGCTCAAGGAAATAAGGTGGGCATTGTGGACTTTACTCAAGGAGAAATGGGTACTCGAGGAACCCCTGAAATTCGCCTTCAAGAAGCGGAAAATGCCGCCAAGATTTTAGGCCTTACTATTCGAGAGAATTTGGGATTCCAGGATGTTTTTTTTCGAGATGATGAAGAGCATCAATTGAAATTAATTCAGGCGATTCGTAAATACCAACCTGAAATAGTCCTTGCAAATGCTGTCAATGACCGACATCCGGACCATGGTAAAGGATCTTCCTTAGCAAGTAAGGCCTGCTTTATGAGTGGTTTATCGAAAATTGAAACATTTCAGGATGGAATAGTGCAATCTCCTTGGAGACCAAAATTTGTTTACCACTATATTCAAAACAATTACATAGAGCCGGACTTCATCGTGGATATTTCAGATTTTTGGGAATTAAAAATAAAAAGTATTGCAGCTTTTGGATCTCAATTTTATAATCCAAGTAGCCAAGAACCCGCAAGCTTTATTTCATCTCCAGAATTTTTGCCATTTATAGAAGCAAGAGCGAGAGAATTAGGCCATCGAATCAATGTCAAATATGCTGAGGGATTTACTGTGGAGCGATATATTGGCGTGTCCAATCTTTTTGATCTTAAGTAATTAGGGTGCCAATCTTCTGACCTTCCAATCTGAAGAACCCTCTTTATCGAAACACAATCGGTCGTGTAAACGGCTTGGTCTACCTTGCCAGAATTCTATTCGATGCGGAAGCAGACGGTATCCTCCCCAATGAGGAGGTCTTGTAATTGGGGATTCCAAAAATTTCTTTTCCACTTCAGTTTGTAGGGAATCTAGAATTTCTCTCCCAGAAATCTCTTGACTTTGAGGAGATGCCCAAGCGCCTATCTGGGAACTATATGGCCTGGATAAAAAATAGGCCTCAGATTGTTCCGAACTTATTTTTGTGACATTACCCATTACTCGAACTTGGCGTTCAATTTCAGGCCAAAAAAAAGTAAGAGAAGCTTTGGAATGCTTTTCTAATTCAATTCCTTTTCTACTTTGATAATTTGTAAAAAAAACAAACCCCTCATCTAAGTCTTTAAGTAGCACTATTCTTGCATTAGGAAATCCGTCCTCTCCAAGAGTTGATAAGCACATCGCGTTTGGTTCTAGTGCTTCGGCCTTAATGGCTTCAGCCATCCATTTTTTGAATTGAAGTAGTGGATTTAATTCCACTGATTCAATTTCCATTGATTTTAAGCTGTATTCTTTTCTAATGTCCGCGAGTTTCATTTGAATTTGGGAATAAAGATGTCATTCCTTTGTGGAATTGGCTTCAAAAATTAAATTTAACTAATCTAAACCTAATTCTTGCCTATGTCCAAAGATAGGATTTCCACTCCGAAACCAGGAAACATATTGTTGTCTGAACCCTTTTTACAAGATTCAAATTTCATTCGAACAGTTCTTCTCCTATGTGAACATGGAGATGCAGGTAGCGTGGGTTTTATTTTAAATAAACCTACTATTCTTCAAATTGAAGATTTGGTGGAAGGAATTGCTCCTTACAACAGGGAGGTTTATTTAGGAGGACCTGTAGCTCAAGATACGCTCCACTTTATTTATTTTGTCAATCAAGTGGTAAAGGATAGCACTTTGGTAGGCAAGGATGTTTGGTGGGGTGGCGATTTTAATGAGTTAATTCAAAAGATTCAGGACCAATCTCTTCCAATTAATCAGGTTTTCTTTTTTCTTGGATATAGTGGCTGGGAAGTAGGGCAATTGTCACAGGAATTAAATGAGGGAGCATGGATTGTGTATCCAGATTATCTTGA
>Ga0181553_10005289_pt1 | contig 10838 bp, 15 predicted proteins | sample 011ome_17_FD_133753 | JGI IMG/M metagenome (GOLD analysis project Ga0181553, IMG submission 133753) | Coastal salt marsh microbial communities from the Groves Creek Marsh, Skidaway Island, Georgia - 011502XT metaG (megahit assembly) | ecosystem: Environmental > Aquatic > Marine > Intertidal...
CCCACAACTATTTGTACCGCTGCCAGAATTTTCATAGGCTAAACCTCCATAAGCTGACGGCACAATATGGTATAGCTTGCTGGTCGTGTTGTTTACGGAGCCTGTGTAAGTGGTGCTGGCATCAGGAGTAAAATTAACGTGGCAGCTGTTTGAGTTTCCGCATGTACCCTTAGAGCCGGACTTAATTGTGGTTCCGTGTGTAATTGCTATCACGTCGTCTATACGGAGCGGGCGCTTACTGTCTGTAAATACAAGATCAGAGTTTGCATCGTACACGGCAATGCCATGGCTGTTTAACGTAACAGCGGAGCTAGGCAGTTCTGTCAAAGGCGCAAACGCGTAGACGTAAGGGTATTGTAAGCTATTGCCGCTAAATAAAAGATTTACGACCCAGCTGGTTCCCTCGTTGATAACGTCCATGATAGCAATTTCTTGGTTGTTAAACGCGGGTTTGTAAAACGGAACCATGTAGTCAACACCTAACGTGATTTTGTACTGAATAATCCAGCCCATGTCGTAGTTGGGCGATTTTAGCGCAGGAGTAATAGCAATGTGGTGGTCGCCGGTGTAAGTCGGTCGGGCAGCGTCTGTTGTTTTCGACATCTCGCCGCCATAAACGATAGACGAGTAGTCGCTGTGGAAAGTAAGTTTCCCATCAGTGCCGTATGCTGCAACGCCGTAACTCATCTACCCAACACCATATACTGGTGGGGGGTTCCGTTTGTCGGCTGCGTAATTGTTATCGTCGTGGAGCCAATCGTGGCCGTAGGCCGTAGCTCTTCGTCAGACGTGTCGCGGATACCGGTGGCGATAAACACTACCTTAAACTCTGTAACGTCTGAGTAGTTGCTTTTTGTCAAAGTGGTTGTGCCAGCTGAGCTTAACGAACCTTTAGCAACGACGCTTAAAGCGCTGTAGGTAAGGTCGACCCCGTCTATCTGGATACCGTACGCCATCAGGACAAATCCCCAATTTTAACGCGCAGCGTAGACCCGTCATACACTTCTATTTTTGTGCTAGATATGGTAAGGCGGCTACCAGAAGAACCGCCCACGTCAAGGGTGCCTCGGAATGTTGCGTCGTTAAATTCTGCGTCACCGGTTTTGTCTATTTTCCAGCCTGCGGAACCAGCAGTGTAGCTGCTAGACTGAATGGTGTTGCCGATCTTAGCGTTTGAAATTGTGCCGTCCGCGATTAACGCACTGTCAATACTTACGACGTTGTTAGCAACGCTAAACGGTGTGGCATCAGTGCCGCCCGGATTATCAATGGTAAACGCGTCTACTGCGAAAGTCGCACCTGTAGAAGCCATAGCCACCTTTGGGTCTGCTACCGACTGGATTCCGATGTTGTTTCCGTCTGAGTCCGTGTTGTAAGTAATTGTGCCGCCAAGGTAGATCGTAGAACCTGCAATAGTGTTGCCGTAAAAATCCACAGTGTTAAGCAAACTAGCCGTAATCTTATCAGCGGTTAGACTGCCTATCTTCGCATTTGTAATTGTGGCGTCGGCAATCATCGCCGTGTCCATGAAAACACCCGCGGGCACGGTTACTCCGTTGATCGTCGATGAGCTAGTCGTCACCACAAAGGGAGTTCTGGCTGTGGTGGCTTTTTTGAGGAGCGCTCTAGCGCTACCCGCGCTAGAAGCAAAGGTCGCTGGCTCGGAGGTGGTTGCGCCTAAGACTTCAATAAAATACGCACCGGCAAATGTGGTCTTCCCTTGGATTGCGTACTCTTTGTTATCGCCCGAAGTGGTAGGGTGTGACTGCAATACAAGTTTATCGCCCGACACATAGGTGTAGCTGTTCCAATCTGATTGAGATACATGGATGTGCTTTGTGTAAGATGTGTAACCAGAGGTAATCTTAGTAACGTTCCACCACGGTTGGTCAGGGTCGACAATGGAAAAGCGGTCTGCGCTGACCATAAACTCGCTGAATACATCACCGCTAGTGGCCGTGTTTGAGGCAAGACCAAAGCCTGACAAATGCCCGTTGTTGTCGATCTTCACGGTGTACTGGGCTTCTAAGCCGTTTATCGCTGTTTGTTGTGTGCTAATGCTGGCGGTATTGCCGCCCACGCTTGATTGCAGAGTAGTTATCTGAGACGCATTTGCCGTATCGTTTGTAGCCCTAGTAGTAGCCTCAGTCGCTATAGCTGCCTGTGCGTTGTTAACGGTAGACGAAATAACGGTAGTCTGCGCGGCGTTGGCGCTATCGGCATCTGACCGGGCCGTACTCTCGGCACCAATCGCCGCAGTGTTTCCGCTGACTACCGCGCTCAAGCCGGTGCTTTGCGCCGCGACCGAGCTATCTTCATCAGCCCGAGTGGTTAGCTCAGTAGCAAGCGCTGCGGTGTTGTTATTTACCGTGGCTTCCATACCAACAAGCTGCGCCGCGACCGCGCTAGTAGCAGTTGTTCGTGCTGTTATTTCAGATGATATTGCCGCGCTGTTTGTTTGCGTCTCAGAAACCACGCCATTTAGCTGAGATGCCGTCGCTGCATCTGCGTCAGCGCGGGTTGTTTGCTCCGATATAACCGCCGCCGCGTTATTCTGCGTTTGAGAAATGGCGTTGTTTACCTGCGAAGTAGTTGCCGCGTCTGCACTTTGGCGAGCGGATTCTTCGGAGCTTATTGCACTATTTATGTCGCTATCTGAAGATTGACGCGCCAAGCGTTCTATTTTTACACGTTCGTTAACAGACCCAACAACTGTATCTGCACCGTCAATTAGGTCAATTCGAGTGCCAAGGCTACTAGCAAGCTGAGTAGCAGTAATCTCATCAGTAAGCACCGTGAGCAAATACGCAGGGTCTTCCCCAGTCGAACCTTGAGTTCCGTTTGTAGCGTTAAAAGCACTGACTACTCCGTTTTGATTGACATTTCGCACCCAATAATAGCGCGTCGCAGCTGCACCCAGAGTATGCGCAAAGTTATTTCCCGCAGTCATACCCACTAAGACGGCGTCTCCTATCAAGTCAGAGGTGTGCGCCCATATTTCAGTATAAGCGTGGCCTTTGTACTGAGGTCCATTCCAAGAAACGATAATAGACGCAAGTGCCCCTGATGCTGTTAGCCCAGAAGGCGCTCTTGGAGTTTCTATTGTACCCCCAATGGGTGTAATTCCACCGCTCGTCGAACTGCCTACCACGCCAGCGGCTATAAGCTGCCTCGCTGTCACAACTGCATCTGGCCCGCCGCTATCCAGAGCCTCGCGCACTCGCTGCACAAACTGTTGCAAGTCACGGGGTAGGGGGGAAGTTACGGTAGGTAGCTTAGCCACTTGCAAGCTCCGTCATTGAGTTAGCGATAGATAGTGAAAACACTTCGTTCGACCCTTCGACCTGCATCTCTAGGTCTCGCCCCACTTTGGCGGGTAGCCTAAAGGGGTTACGGTTTTGCACAGTCTGCGTGTGGTATAGCGTGTTGTCCAAGTAGAACTTGAGCGTCATGGGGTAAGCTTCAGCCTCCAGCTGCGCGCAAGAAAAACCCATAACCTGCGGTAGCGAAAACTTTTTAGACCGCCATGTGTATGATTTGGTGCTGCCATAACCCCACGGTTTGACTTTATTACCGCTGTCGTTGACCGCTAAGAACAACTTGTCTCTCAGAAGATCGTGATAACCGGCGTCGGCGTAGATGTCATGCAAGATAAACTGCCCGCTGCGCACGTCGAAGATAAAACCGCCGCTCTGCGTACCGTTATTGTAGAACGCGATATACTGGTTGTCTTGCTGGTAGGCGTGGATCGACTCTGGTTTGAAAAAGGCTTGCCACTGAGCAAAGTCAAATAAGTTTTCCGTAACAATCCGCGAACCGCCGGGAGAAAGGAGCATTAGCCCATCCGGTGCTGCGTATAAAACTCCGCCCATTAAGCTGACAATGCTGTTTTTAGACACGCAGGCTTGCTCAAGATCAGACTTTACCACTGCCATATTAAGTGGGTGTGTACCTTGGATAAGGTACGGTGTACCTTTGGTGAGGACCGCCAGCGTAGTATCCATACGGCCCAGTCCCACGACAGGGTAGTCAACCGTTTGAATGTACTGTTCGGGCCAAGCGTGCGGGTGGTAAGGGTCACAGAAATATACATCACGCCCGCTGAAGCCCGCCATTAGGCCGTTTGGAAGGTTTGTAAGACCACTCAACGTTTGAGGCGGTGCGGACCAAGTTAAAGTTGGTAGTTCCTCGCCTAGCTCATCAGGTTTGACGTCGTCAGTAAAGTTAGCCGCAGCCGCTGTAGTTTCTTTAACGAATAAATAAACACCGCTTACAGCACGGTATATGCGTTTGTGTGTGATGACGTAGCCGCTTGGCACGGAACCAAAACCCGACAACGACACAGTCTGCCCGTCACGAACATCTACAGAATTAGAGGCTCCAGACGGCGCAGATTCAAACTCAAACCCGCTTTCTTTATTTACAAAGGTATAGGCATACACGCGTGTTTCAAGCGTATCGTCCTCGTCTGCATAACCCTCTGCCTGCTGGAGAGTAAACGTTGGTGTGTTGGGGTAGTCACCGGTACGTACTCGAATTGTGGCAGAAGTGCCCACGGCGGTTGTCGTAACCACTGCAAAAGGTTCCACTGCACCGTAGTTTTCTGAACTTATACCGTAGGAAGATAGGGTGCTAAACTGACTGGTATATGCTGGGTCTACAACTGGTATAATGGTTTCTTCGCCGTTAACCTCCAAAGCCAGATACTGCCCTTCCATCGCATCAATATGGGACTGCGTAATAAACAATCTGGCAGGGGCAGCGGACTCGGAACCTGTGCTAAGTAAAATGGTTACTGCAACATCATTGGCTTTGCGTAAATAACTTATAACGCCACCGGCACCCGTACCGCTATTGTGGGGTGTGAGAACGACAGATGAACCATAAGCGGTCGCTTCAACATGAGTTCCCAGCTGCGTGTCTAAATATGTGGCAAAAGCCGCCGCAGTTAGGTTTCCGCTAAACGTGTAGGTCACGTCGTCAACATGCGTACCGTCATCTGTTGATATAGTAAGTTTGTCACCTGATGAGATAGACCCAATCTCAGCGTCCGTAAGTACCAAGAAAGCTTCAGTGTCGGAGGTGCCGGTAGCTTGTAGATCAGGACTACTATCATAAGAAAACGTACCGTCGGTATCTGGGGTTGTGCCTGTTTGAAACTTCACAAACAATTTAGCAGTTTCGCCGGTAGCGACACTATCTATCTTGACACTCCCGCTATCTTCCGTTGCGGTTACAGTTGACGATAATACTGAGTTAATAGCCGATACGACACTTGCCGCCGTAATTGTTCCTGACAGATTGACGGTTGTATAATCTGATGCGTTATCAGCCACGGTGCTAATTAAAACGCCGTATGTTGTTGTAAGGCTACTTATGTGAGAAGGCGTTAGGTACAGAGTAGCAGGATGCGTGTCAGCGGTGAAAGTGTCAGCGGACGCAGACGCAGCTGTTGTTGGAGAAGGAATGCCTAAAGGTCGTGTAGCCGTTGGGTAGCTAGACCCCGATAACGCTAAAGAGTTGTAAGTGGCTTTTGGGCCACCGTCGCCTGTAAAGAAAGTCCACTCAGAAGTGTCACCCGCAATCTGGCTTCTGCACACGTCAACGTCAGCGGTCCAATGAAACCAGTAATTATTGTCAGATATGGTATCCTGCCCAAAACGATAAAGCGATTTGATTGTACCTGTCTTGGGTAGGTCTGCCACTGACGCCCCAAGGTCGGCAATCGCTTGTATACTACCTTGGAATACGGGACAGTTTATGGCCGTCTGCGCTTGGTTGTCGGCAAGATAACGCGCAGGAACAACGGGCGCTATTCCACCAAACGACTTAATTGAAAAGACAGCCATCTAACCCCCCTTAATACTTCGCTATGCACTGAAAAGTTACACCGCCACTGGTTACTGTTTGGTTGACCGTTGTCGGCCAAGTCGGCTCTGAGCTTGCTGTTGTTCCTGCTGATGTGACTTTGTAAACAAAAGCGTTGCTGCCGCTGATTGCATTAGCAGGGTCGGTTGGGACAACTCTTTGGTTAAGCGTGTAAGCGTAACTCGGCGTAAACATAAAATACTCTTCAATGTTCGCAGCGGCGGGGGATGACGACACCGCCCAGTTGCTTGTTACGGTCTCAGACCCATTGTTCCACACAGAACCTGCGAGTAACTCGCCGATGTCAGAAGAAGAGTTAAGAGGCCCAGCGGTTCCCGTCGCGTAAGATAACGCGGCGGAGTTACTCATTCCCGCATTGTTGGGTATATCCAAAGCAAATTTGTATTTTACCGTCTTTTCAAAATAGACGCGTCGGGTTGTTACCGCCATGTTAGTCTCCTAGATCATAAGTTCGAAGTGCGGAGCATCAATGAAAGGGCGTCGGTTTTGGCTGCGGCGCGTGTCGATGTAATCGTTCATTGCGCTTTCCATGTCGCCGTCCCAGTGTGCTATGTTAGGTATTGTCCACGCCGCTCCCCACCTAATAGGGCAGTCTATTTCTTTTGCGGCCATAGCCATAGCGTCAGCAATTTCATCGTACAGGTTGAGTTCCCAACGGCCTCCGCTCCCATCGACATACGCCATGAGATCAACGGCGAGACCGTCAATGTGTTTGCTTTTCATGGTTTGGCTGGCCCCTTTTGCGACCAACGCCCTCTGCTGTTCTATGGTTCTCAGACCACAAATCACCGAGAAGTCCTGAGAAGTCTGGTGGATGGCCGAACGGACAACAGTCGCAAGGCGCTCATCAACCCCCTCAAGGTTTGCAAGGCTACGTTTTCCTAATTTGTATCCCATCGTTTTTTCTCCAAATACAGACGCCAGCAATTCACCAGCGTGTTTAAACTCACCGCGCTAAACAGCATGACCCACTGCCACATCTCCATCAGCGCTTCCCCAAGAATTGTTTAAAACCTCGGATTCCAAAGGAGGCGCTTATCGCAGTTAAAAGGGCGTACATGTACCAATCGGGTGCCTTCGCCAGCTGGGTAAAACCATGCTCGACAACTCCTTCTAGCCCCGGAATGAAGCAGAGGATCATCGGGATCGACAGGACAATGACAAAATACTCGTCCTTCCATGACGAACCGCTGTTCTGAGCCATAATCCGCTCCCAGTCGGCGACTGAGGTTTCTTTGGACAACATGATTTTGGCCTTGGCTTGCGCCTCGGTCAGTTTCAACTTGGCATCCGCCGCCTGTTTGTCGGCTTTTCCTTGTAACCATGACGACGCCAAGTTTCCGATTGGCCCTAAAAGAGCTTGTAACATAGGCGCTCCTTTCTGTTAACGTGTCAACACATTAGCACGAGGCTGGATTATTTTCCAGCCCCGTTGTTAGAACGGTCCGTAGAAGACTCTTTGCCAACCCATATAGCAAATGAAGCCGACAGCATCGCCGTGACGATGCTAACAAACGTGGTCATCTGCGTTGTAGCAGCGGCCCCTTGCTCCATATACCACAAACAGCATTTCCAAGTCAGAATAATCTGGCAGAGAAACGCTAGACGCGGCAGGATTTTTAACTCGTCTATGAACCGTGAAGTTACTTGTACCATCACTTCCTCTTTTTCATACAGCGGCCCATTTTCTTACATGCCGCTTTTGATTTGCAGGACGCGCACGGTTTGAAGGGTGCTGTTCTACCTTTAGTTTTCTTCATCGTTTTTCCGTAGGCCATTTACTTTCTCCTTGCTGTTTTTGCTGAGCGTTTAAAATCTTTATTACTGGGCGCACCCTTAGCGCCTTTGGGCCGCATTTTTTCGCCAGAGCCAACTTTGATACGTTTACGTTTTGCGTGTATATTGGCGTAAAGTCCGGGTTTTTTAGCCATTAGCATTTCCACCTTTTGCGAGCTTGCCGTAGGCGGCTGTTGGGATCTTTTGCCGCTTTGGGAAACTTCTTCATCTGACCAGCCGAACGGGCGCAGAAAGACTTACGTCGCTTGGCATCCTTGCTGCCCTTTTTAACTTTGCCGGTCACAGCGGTTTTTAGCTTGGAACCAGGATTATCGCGGCGGTACTTTGCAACACCCTTCTTAGTCATCCCCGCACCAGACTTAGTCGGTCGCTTTTGTCCGCCCTTAATCGTATGTCCTTTCATTTCAGACCTCCTTGTCGATTACTAAGCCTTGATCTCTCTGGCTTTGCTGTAGTTTACCCACACGGTTGTAGGTCAGTTCTGCTGCTTCTGTTCTCAGCGTTTCTTCGCGCACGTGAGTGCGTCGGTGTTCCTTCTGCACTTGCTGTTCTTCGAAATGTTTTTCGATCCTTTGGCGAGACTCCGTCTGCTGATGAATATCTGATTGAACACTAAACGGGGCCGTCCCCACACCTGATACACCGTCTGCCATCGCTACCTCGTCTGCCACCACACGAAACCGAATAGGCAACTCAGACAGAGCAAAAATAAAACCACTCCCGCCGCCCATTCTTTAATGGTCTGCATAATTTCCATGCGTCTAAACTCTTCTTCTTTTTTCTTCTGCTTTAGTTCGGCTTCAATCTTCAGAAATTCTTGCCAGTGGCTTGGGCCTAGCACTGCGGGGTGGCATATTAGCTCGCGCAGCTGATCGCGCATATTTTCAGCTTGCTTTTTTGCCATGAAAATCTCCATGGCTTGCGCTTGAGTTCCGCCGCCCAACACCTTGTACCAAGGGGGCTTCTGGTTAATCATTTTATCGGCTTGCTCAATAGATGCGATAGCGCCCGCCCACTGCGAAAGCTGACCGGTCATCGAATGGAGGTCTTTGGCAACGCCCACGCCCTGCTGGATAGCGCTAAACGCTGCCTTGGCGGTTGCTACTGCGGCCATCACTTCAATCATGTTTTACGAAACTCCACAGGGCAGTAATATTCTGGGTCCACTCTGTAGACCCTATCGTACCAACTGTATGGCCGTGTGCCGCAGTCGTAGTAGCAGGCTTTGTAGAACCAGCTGCCGTAGCCATTAATAAACATATGCCCGTGCGCTACGAACACGAGCGCGCAAATCATCGTTCGAGCATCCTGTCCATTTTTGCGTCGAGAGCATCTAAACGAACTATTAATCGGTCTATGGATGCGTTGCTCTCGACTTTAGTCGAGTATTCCTTGGCGAGTTCCTCTCTTGTCCGGTTTAGAAGAATTTGGACGCGCTTTAACTCCTCGTGCTGCGCTTTTACCCACCACAAAACAAAGGCGATAATCGCCGTTAAACCAGAACTCCAAAGCGCGTCCATTTCCATTACTCAGCCGCCTCCTGTGCGGGCTGTTCTAACGATTGTGTTAACATGTTAACAAATGCTTCCCTGCCTACATTCAGCTGGTCCAGATTAAACTGGGTCGAGCCGATCTTTCGGTCGAGGTCAGAGACGTGATTTACCATCACTTTCTGCTGATCCGTTAATTGATCCTCGGTATATTCAGTACCGTTGATCGTAATGGTGTTTTTGTTTTCTGCCATTTTGATCTCCTTTTGGCTGGGGGTTAATTATCTTCGGCAACCGATAAGGTTTCTGACATGCCGGTGATTGTGGTGTAAACGACCATCGTAGTGCTCGTTGACCAGTTAGCTCTCACTTGCAATCTGTGACTGCCCGCGTTGCCGCCGCTGTTTAAATAGCGATATTCTAAGCTTGAAATGCCGCCGCCGTTCATCGCGGTCACTTTATAAGCGTCCGTTGTGAATGCATGATTTCCGTAAGTAACGAGCATATTTGTTATGAGCCTTGCGCCGCCAAGCGCATTGTCATTATTTTCGATTGTTGCGCCGTAAACTTTAAAGATACAAGAGTGCCCTGTGAACGCCACATCCATCCAAGTATTTTTATTGCTGGTGGTAATAGAATTGTGGCAAACAAGCTCTTGATAATGCGCCAGAGCGTGGGATTGCGTTGGGTGGTCAAGTATTCGTTTAGCTTCACTCACAAGTTGACCGCCAACGTCCAGATCGCCTTCAACTGTACACTTGCCGTTTTCGATCTGAAAATCTGTGCCGCCATCAGCCCCCGAGCCAAATACCATTTGGTTGCTTGAGTTATTATAAGCGATAAAGCCAGCGTATGCAGAGGCTCCCGAGGTGCCATCGGCAAAGTGTATGCGCCCAATTTTGTTTTGTGGTGTTACAATTGTTAGGCCGTTATCGGTTCCGTTATTACTGCCAATAACTAAATTACTTGCGCCCGCGTAGTAATCACTTGGACTTGCGTTGCCGATGCCCACGTTGCCGCTCTGGCGAATAGTCATGGGTGTTAAAAGGGTTCTAGTCCCGGTGCCGCTAGCTGTGTTGTAAAAGTTAATATTGCCATCGTACAACTCTATCATCGCAGAGTAATCATCACTTTTTGATGTCCAGTGGCCGTTAGTGTTCATAAACAAGTTACTTTGCAGCCAAACACCGTTGTTGCCTGTGTAACCTTGAACGCTAGCGCTAGAGCCGATATCAATCGCTGGGTAGTCAGCGTGGTATGTACTTAATACACTGTCGCCAACACTTAAATTTTTACCAAAATAAGCGTCTTTGTTAGCCAGAAGTCCTAAAACCGTTCCAGAGGAATTGTTAATGTAAAAATTGTCGTCGTTATACGAATAAAAATCCCAAAGAGCATTTCCTTGCATACGAAACTGTGGGTTATTACTGGTCAGATTTATTGTCAGCGCACCCGTCATGGTTCCGCCTGTCGCCGTAAGAACGCGGCTGCTATCAATTACCGTGGTGCCGCCGACTTGCAGTGATGTGCCATTTCGAAGATCAACATTATCATCCTCCCGCAAACGCTCACTTAGAGTTACAGTAGTGTCAGCGTTTGTTTGTGAGGTAGTTTTATAAAAATAATAGCCGCCGTTGTAGTTTGCCATTAAATTCCCACCGG